>Ga0207896_1000378_pt1 | contig 9473 bp, 8 predicted proteins | sample LinPmetageLP36_FD_184049 | JGI IMG/M metagenome (GOLD analysis project Ga0207896, IMG submission 184049) | Marine viral communities from the Pacific Ocean - LP-36 (SPAdes) | ecosystem: Environmental > Aquatic > Marine > Oceanic | place: Pacific Ocean | collected 2010-06-15 | reverse complement strand
ACCAACATAGTATACAGCTGTAATATCTCCTGTACCTGTTATAGTAATAGTATCGGCATCACCACGTGTTACTGTGTATGCACCATCGCCATCACCAAATTCAAAGTATCCGTCTCCAAGTTGCTCGTACATATCTCTGATATGACCCATTAACTCTCTTGCAGCATTATTGACATTACTTGGTGCCATGTTCTCTGCAAAGTTAACAGTTAAGTTACTTGTGTTATTACTGCCTGTTGAACTAAATAGTCCTACGCCTGTTCCAGCCATTGTTTTATTCTCCTAGTTTATATTAAGACCTGGATATTTGAACTGTCTACCTTCTGGGTAAACAGGGTGTCCAAAGTTTCCAAGCAAAAAATTAATTGCGTCTTGAAAATGTACGCCATCTTTCATCATCTGTTGAATCGGTGTTCTAAAAGAAAATGGTATAAAAGATTCGCCTACTTGTTGTCCATAATCTCTAGCTCTATAAAGTGAAAACAAATCTTCTTCACTGATAGGACTAGGATATGGGCTTGTCAAGAACTTTTTATTAAATAATAATTGTTCAGTTAGTTTAAGTGTACTACCTTGTTTTGATACTAAGGTTTTATATGGGTGTACTGCCCAATGCAATGGTTCCATAAGTTGTTTAGACCAAACCATTGTGTCTCCATTACCCAAATCTATTTTAGTTGGGTCTTTGTTTTCTAGTAACGACTTACCAGTAAACATATATTGTAATGCACTACCAAAGGTAGCATATATTAAACCAGCTCTAATAGCATAGGCTTGATATAACTTTCTAGATAACGCATCATTGTTTGCAGCAGGTAAAGCCCTGCCTAATATTCTTAAGTTAGCAGTAGTCCAGTCAGGTGCAAATAAAGCTAACTGCATATATCTTCTACCTGATGGTGTATAAGCTGCACCTGCTAATTTTTTTAATATAGGATTAGATATATCTTCATATAACTGCCCCCAGTTTAAACCACCATAAGCATCATTAGTAAATGTTGCAGCTTTTTGATTTATTTCAGCTATAGTTAAATCTCTAGTCTTTGGATTTTCTAATAACTGTAATCGTGCAGTCTGAAATGTATATAATTTACCTTGGTTAAATACATGATCCCAAGTTACATCATCAATAAACTTAAATGGTTTAACAACAAGTTTATCTATACCTTGACCTATTAAGTATTTACCAAATGGTCCACCTACTTTATCAGCTAATCTTTGTGCATTATTAACTAAGTCATAAAATCTATGATAGCCAATATCATCAGGATGTGAAAACATTACACCAGCTTTTAAAGCTACTATGTAATCATCACCATTACCACCTTCTAACATTAGTTTTTTAGCAGATGTTTGTTTACCTCTGAAGTAAGAGATAGGAACATTTAATGCTTTAGTAACTCCAACTCCTGCAAAGATCATAGACTCCATAAGAGCTGCAGCATGAAAGAATGAGTAACCTACACTTAATCTTTTTTGTAAGAAGTTAAGATTTGATACTGCTCTTAATAAACCTTTTTCTTCATTAGCATCTAATAAGAACTGTAGGCTTTTAGCAGCAGGTTTAAATACATAGGCTTTCTTTAATGCACCATTTTCATATGCTGTATCTATTAACTCTTTTCTAAGTTTAAATTTTTCTTTTAATGGTAAACTAGATCTTTCAACTACACCATTTATCTGATTCATTTTTCTAACATTAGCAGGAACTAAATCTATTAACATATCATGTTTTAAAGAAACATATTCAAACTCAAAATCTTTTGGTTGTTTACCAAAGTACATTAACTTTAATGCTTTACCAGTCTTATCATTACGACCATTTATTTCAGCATGCTGTAAGTTTTTACCTAACTTTCTTTGTGCAACTGCTTTACCTATTGATTCAGTATACGCCTTTAAAACATCTGCAAGTGTAGTATATCTTGCTTCTAATCCCATAGCTTTACCTTCATTATAACTAGGAATTAATTTAGATTCTTCGGCAGCAAGTTTACCTTTCATAGATTTTGTTTTTGTATCTTCAGCAAACATACTCATCATTTTATTAATGATAGTAGTTTCTGTATCTAATGTAGACTGTCTCCAAAAGCCAGGTAAGAAATGTTTTCTAAAAGCTACATTAAATTCACTGTCTTTTAAGAAACCATCAAACATTCTTTTCAAATAATCTTGTCCAGCTTTAGCTGCTTTTAATTCTGTCTTAGTTAAATCTGATTCTTTAGTTAACAACTTACCTTTTTTATCTCTAACTTTTTGTATATAATTAAATACAAGATCATCTCTACCTGGAGCAATAGGAAACTCTTTCATAAACTTATGTTTAATTTGATTAGCTAATACATTATTAACACCTACAATATTTTCAAAGTCTCTAACAATATAAGTACCTACTGTCTTACCATAAGAATCTAAATATCTTTGTTGTTTACCTAAGATAGCTAAGTCTTTTGTTCTTACATCAGGACTAGTATAAAAATCAGGATCTGCTTTCATTCCTACATCTTCAGGTTTATAACCCATTTCTTTTAATTGTTTTTTAAATCTATTAAATGTAGGTTTTGCACTAACCTCTGTTCCTCGTTTAATATTATCTAATCTATCTATATATTTGCTTAATGCTTTGAATGTAGTAACACCACCAATAGCTGCAGCACCAGCTAATATGCCATCTTCAATATCTCCAGATGCAATATAACCACCAACACCAAATACACTACCAGCTACTAAAGGTGCTTTACCTTCTTTAATTATTGTTTTTAATATAGTTCTATTAATAGCATCGGATTGTAAAGCATCATATGCTTTTTTAACTGTCGGTTCTATATTACCACGTATAGCTTCAGCATTAACATTAGCTTCATCTAGTTCACCAGTAGCTCCTTCAATAAAACGATTTAGTAATTGTGTAACTCCTTGTGGTTTACCATTAGCCATAGTTTGACCATCAAGTATTTCTTTTACTTTAGGATCTGTCTTAGCTAGTTCTTTCATTTTAGCTTGAACATTTAATTCTTTACCTATTAAATTTAAAGAACCACCCCATGCAGTTCCTAATGTTAATCCCATAGCACCACCTAATGCAGACTCAACTGCAAGACGATTTGTATCAAATTCTTTACCTTCTCCTAGTTGCATGATAGCAGAGTATACAGCACCTTCAGGTACAGCTATAGTACCAACTGCAGCACCTCTAGCTAGTCTTGGTGTCTTAGCTAAGATCTTATTAGCTTGATAGAATTTAGTTAATGCATTAGCTCCTAACCATTGTGGCGTAAATACAAGCCATGGATCTGCCATAAATGCATTTACTAACTCACCACCCATAGCACCTGGATTAGTTTTTACTGCTTCTTTCAAAGCATCTATACTAAATGGTTCATCATTTAGAGTATAACTATATCTTTCTAATACAGCTTCTGCTTCTATATATTCAGGGCTACCTCTTAGATTAGAATTTTGTTCTATAAAAGTTTGTGCTTTCTTAGCTTGTACTTCTTTAGTATTACCAGATAGACCTTGAAACAATGCAACAGGTAAACTTTCATATCGCATTAAGTCTAATGGGTTTCTTAATGTTTCAAAGAATCCTTTAGGTTGTTGTATTTCAGGTAGATTTAAAGGTAAATTTAAAGATTCGTTAGGTGTATTTAACTTAGCTTCTGGTAAATTTAATGAGCTTGATGGTAAAATCAAAGCCATTATCTTATAGTTACACCATCAGCTTTAGCTTGTTTTCTAATTGCTTCTTCTGATACACCAGGATTTGCATCTTGTAATTGTTTTAATGTATAAATTTTTAATACATCAGCATCAGGATTAAACTCTAATTTTTTCTTAAAGAATGCATTATCTTCTTTTAATATACCACTTTGTTGTGCTTGTTGAAATGCAATTACTGCAGCTTGATTATAAGTTAAACCAGGAATTGATTGCATTAAAACTTTAGCATCACCTGCAATATAATTAGCAATACTATCTACATTGTCTTTATCTACTTTACCTTTTACTAAACCTTTAGCAACTTCTATTTCACTTGTAGAAGCAGATTCAGGCTGTAAACCTTTATTATAATTAGCTTCGAGTATTTTCATTTCCATAGCTTTTTTATTAGATTGTAATAATGCACTAGCTTGATCTGCATTAAATTTATTATTACCTAACATTGCAGTAGCAAAGTCTTGTGTTTGTGATCTATTATATAAATCTAAACCACTTAACATTGAAGCATATGCTTCTGGATTATTTGATTGCATATTAAATATTTTATCAGCTACTGAATTTAACTTATCTTTAAAAGATTTACCTTCAAGTTTAGGATCAGGTAATAAAGATTCTCCTTTATCTGGTAATGTACTTTGAACTGTAGCACCACTTTCTGCAAATGCTTTTTCTTTAGCTAATGCTTCTTTTCTTAATGTTTGTATTTCATCACCAGTTTTTAAAAAATCTATATTAGATCCTTGTTTTCTTTGCATACCTGTATAAGGATCAGTATATGTACCTTCTCCTGGTACTAAGCTAGGACTAAAAAAACTTCTATTTTTATTTTCAGGTTTAAACCTAGCTGGTGTATTAGCATCTATCATAGCAGCTTTATATTCTTCTGGTGTCATTGTTGGTGACTGTGCGTATGGATTTCTATCCACTGACATTCTAAAATTTTTATTGTCTAATAATCCCATAATAATCTCCTATCCTAATAATCCGCCAAGACCGCCAAGGATTGCTCCATAGCCTCCCATGCCAAATGAATTGCCTAAATTGTAACCAGCTTGCGCTCCACCTAATGCAGAACCAAATCTACTACCACCACCTGAGTACTCATAGCTTGGATTGTTAAATGATCCAATGCTTAAGATAGGTGACATAAATGAATTTAATCTATCGTATGGTGATCTTTGTTCAAACTCATATCTATTAATACGATCTTGTAAAGTTCTACCTGCAAGATCTTCATAAGCAGCACCAGTTTCTCCAATAGCTCCTACGCCTGCCATTCTACGTCTATCATATAAATCTTGAATGTTTGATATTCCTTCAGCTCCTGTACCCATTCTACCAAACATAGCTTCTCTAGCTGATTGCTCTCTAGCAATGTCAGCTTGTGATGAACCATATTGTCTTGATAGTTGTGCAGCTCTAGCTTGTTGTTCTCTAGTCATATCTGCTTGACTACCTTGATACAATCTATCCATAGCTTCTCTACCACCAGTAAATTGTCTACCAATAGCAGACTCTCTAGAATCTAATTCTCTAGCTCTTTCTGCTTCTGCAGCAGATTGTGCAATAGGAGCATACTCTTGTGTAAAGCCTCTAGCTACAGCTTGCTGTGCGCCTGGACTAGTTCCTGTTCTACCTTGTCCACCAAATGAAGATTGTACATCTTGCATTACATCACTTAAGATTCCAGATCTTACACTAGAAAGATATTCACCTTGTGGTTGTATTTCTGAATAAGCATCTCTACCAGGATCAGCAGAACCATATCCCATACCTAATCCTCGATTAGCATAAGCACTACCCATGCCAGCACCTAGACCTCTATTCATATAAGAATCGCCTGCAGCACCAGACGCCATACCACCAAAACTACCAGCAGCTAAGTCATAGTAGTTACTACCACCTGTCATATCAAAGCCTTGAGCTTTTTGTAAATCTAAAGCAGATCTAGTTTGTGGTGAAAAATCAACAACTGTAGATCCTGGATAATAATTTCTTCCAACATCACTTCCATATAAACGTGCTGATTCTGTCATGATATCAGATATATAAGGTTCAGCTTCTGAGTAAACGCCTCCTACTACTTCTGATACTTGTGGGTCATCGGATCCAAATGACATATATTATTCCTCCAATTTTCTTTCTAATAAGTAATGAGTTACTTTATAATTATGTTGTTTAAGTATGCGAGACCATCCTGGTCGAGCATATGTTTCTAAGTGAGTACAACCTTGTTGCTTACCCCACGTCTCTATTATTTCTATTTTATCTTGCCATAACTTTCTGTTCTTACCTGTTACAATAAACAGATTAAGAGATCTAGTATTAGGTCTAGTTATAACTTTAGATACAATACAACCTTGGTATTTATCTTTTTTATCTTCATTCCATAATATCCAAAGCTGTGCTTTATTATCATAGATTGAATCCATTACATCTTTAAGATTATAATGATTACCAGAATACTTTAATGCTTTGTCTATAGATTCAAGAACAAAGGGTTCAGCTTCTTTAACATTGTCTGCAGGTATAAGTACAGGTATTGTCATGTAATTTCTAAATAACTTGTTATCACGTGTAGTCTATTTGCAGTTGCAGCAGTAGCTTTCAGTATATCAGATTCACCTAATACTAATGTAGCATTGTGTCCACCCATACCTTGTATAGTAGATTTAGCTCCAACAAAAGCATCTTTTAAAAATTGAAATGTAGCATCACCATTTACTATGGTTAATGAAACACTATCATCATTGTTACTATCTTCGCATATTATAATAGATTTAATAATAATAGTAGAGCCATCAGCTACAGTAATTAAAGCAGTAGCATTAGTACTAGTTAAATCTACCTTTGAGTTTTTGTAAGTATGAGCCATTACTCAACACTTTCTTTAAAGCCATCTTTAAGATTTTTATGAAATTCATCTAGTGCATTGTGTTCACAGTTTGCACATTTACAATTTACACAGACACCACCATTACCACAATGGCATTCATGTTCGCAATTTCTACATTGTCCTACGCTAGAAACCATGCAGCTACCTCCTGATTTTCTACATTATGATAAGATACTAATTGATTTACAACATCTTCTGTTACTAATTGAAACTCAAACTGAGCTAACAATACACCTTCTAAAGAGTAAGCAGGATAGTTATAAACATATTCTAAGTTTTGTTTACTAGCCATTATCTACCACCATATTGACCTTGACCAGAAGGATTAGCACCACCGCTAAAACCTGCTGCATCTCCTGCTGTACCTGCATCACCTGGAGTTCTTGATATACCTGTTGATTCTCTAGTTGTAATACCACGTTCTCTATCAGTCATATCTAATCTATCTTTTTCTGCTTGAGTTGCTGTTTCTCTAAAGTTAGCTTCTACTTCAGCTCGTCTAGCAGCTGCATCAGTATTCATTTCTTTGTTAATAGCTTCTGCATTTTCTAAAGAAAAAGCTGTTGCTGTTTCTTCTCCATATTTTTCCTTAATTCTAGAATAAACATCATTTGGATCATCATCTAAACCTAATAAATCTTTTGCAACATTTATTGCACTAAAACCAAGTAATCTGCTCATAAACTGTGCAAATCTAGCATCTAATGACTCAGGATCTAATTGTGTCATATTTCCATCTTCATCAAATCTAAATGTTCTACCACCTATAACTTCTGTATGTACACCAGAACCTTGATCTTTATCTCTACCTTCACCACGACCACCAGTATCACTTATTAAACCAGTATTAGTATCTTCTACTACTTCTTCATCTTTAGGTCTGCCAGTTCTAGGATCTATTTTACCTTCATCTACATCATAAATGTTTTGAAAGATACCTGATCCACCTGGATTAAAGTCTGTAGCATCAGTTCTAAACTGTCTGTTATATTCAGGAGTAACAATCTCAGTAGCTCCTGTAGTAGGATTAATAATTATTTGTTGTTGCTCTCCACCTTCAGTAGCATCTACACTTCTTCTGCTTACACCAGTACCAGCTAACATATTTTGATATTCTATACGAGCTTGTTCAAACTGTGGCGTTAATATTTCTCTACGCAAATCATTTCTTAAGGTATCAACTTGTCTTTGAGATGAGCTAGGGTATTGTATATTTCTATACTTTGCTAATAATTCTTGAAAATAATCTATTGCCATTATCTATAACCTTCTTTGATTGCTTCTATATCTATACCTTGTGCATCTGACCACGTGGTAGCTGCAGGTATAGTTAAGTTAAATTTAAAATATCTTGCTGACTTATGAAAAGGCATTGTGCCTGTAGCATGTATACTAGATGCAGCAGTATTAGAAACAGTATCACCTACTCTATTTCTAAAACTTAATGTTCCTGTAGCAGAATTAGTATCTACTATAGGTCTTACATGGGTAACTAAAGATCTGTTCATTGGAAATAATTCTTGTTCTGCAGTACCTATTTCTGCTTCTAATGCATCTCCACCAAACGATCCTAGCTTATGATTAGTATCTACAGCACCTAATGATCTAAGCCCACCAATAAATACAGGGCTATCAAGAGATACTGTTATAGCATCTAAGTCATTTGTACCTGAAGCAGGATAGTCATCTAGATCTTCTAAAGTAAATCCAGGAGAAAGATAATCAATAATAATTTCATGTTCTAATTCTACAATAGACCATCTATTACTTGCTAAATGAAATATTAATATCTTATCGTTGTGTGTACCAGAATTATTACCAGTAGCAGAAGGATAAGACCACATAACTAATTTGTTTTCATGATCGTATGATGCTCTTACTCGTTCTCTAAATGTAAATTTAAGATCATTATAAAAGAAACGATCTACTTTATTTGCACCTATAGGTTTAGAAGTAGAACCATCAGTAACATAAAATCCATCTTCAGCTAAGAAGTAAACCATATTACCTACTTGTATAATATTCTTACCTTGTACAGCTCCTCTATTATCTTCAACACGTCTAAAAGAAAATACTACATTACCACCACGATAATCTAATCTAGTAATACGATCTTCTTGAAATATTAATCCAAACTGTCCCCCAGTAACTCCAGTAATAACTCCACCCTCTGGCATTGTTTCTGAGTCTGCTTGGTTAACACCTGCAGTCCATGAGGTAGGATCATTAAAGCTAGACCATTGTACTTTGTTTTGTAATGCTGATTGAAATCCTGTAACTAAAAAATTACCAACAACAGCAGCATGTCTAAATGCTGGAGGTGATCCAGCTAATGCAGCAAAGTCAGTTGAGCTATCTAGTGTCCATGCTTGCGGTGCATCGTCACCATTAAACGCAATAACTACTTCACCAAATCTAACAAAATCCCAATATGATTCTGCAGGAAAACTAAAGGTAGTACCACCACTTTCATCTACAAAAGCATTGTTAGTTATTTTATATAACTTAGTAGCATCACCAGCAAAGATAGATACTACACCACCATCAGACTTAAATGCTTTACCACCTTGGCATCTAGCTGTAGTTCCATTACTTGTAGTAGCAGCTATATTTTGAAATGGTCTATAACTATTAGTAGCAGGGAATACATTTCTAGCTTGAGTAGCACCAGGATTAACATGATCTGGTAGGTCTGGTAGCCATTCTCCAAAAGGTAATTGCATTATTTTACGTTATCTAAGTTGTTAATATTGATACCTGATCTTTGAATTAAAGGTGATCCATTGTATTTATCTAAGTCATCTGCATCTTCTGCTTGTTTAATAGCAGCTTCATATTGAGTTTTAAATTGTAC
>Ga0207896_1000376_pt1 | contig 9489 bp, 7 predicted proteins | sample LinPmetageLP36_FD_184049 | JGI IMG/M metagenome (GOLD analysis project Ga0207896, IMG submission 184049) | Marine viral communities from the Pacific Ocean - LP-36 (SPAdes) | ecosystem: Environmental > Aquatic > Marine > Oceanic | place: Pacific Ocean | collected 2010-06-15 | reverse complement strand
AGTTAGAGTTGGTTAGGCAAGCTGGTATCCGCCAGCAGTATATAGATCAAAGCGTAAGCTTAAATTTAGCTTTTCCCAGTGAAGCAACACCAAAGTGGATTAATAAAGTTCATATGGATGCTTGGCGTAAAGGAGTTAAAACTTTGTACTATATGCGAACAGAGTCAGTCTTACGTGGTGATATTGCCAATACTGCGATGGATGACTGTGTTGCTTGTGATGGATAAAAAGAAAAAGGGGACCACTTGCGTGATCCCCTTCTTCGGTTACAGGAACTTTTGGGTATGGTACGCCCATTTTTAATTTGTTCCTTATTTTTTTTCTTTATTTTTTTGACAAAAATTTCTAGCAGCTTCTACGCTACCAAAGCCCCATTTTTTTAAAGCCATAGCTTTTCTAGTAGGTTCACCATTAGGTTTTTTCATTGCACCTGCCATACCTGCAAATCTACAAGCAAATGAAACTCTACGTTTACCTGTGCCTGAGGTTTGTCTTGAGCCTAAAGTTTTACCTGTTTCTTTTTTGTATTTAGATCGCATTTTTCTATTTGATTTCTCGTAAGATGCGTTATCTATATTTAAAGGTGATTCCATATTATTTTCCTCTGTTTTTAGGTAATATTTTAACTTTACCATTTTTAGTTCGTGCTCTACTACAGCTAGCATTTAAACAAGTTCCACTGTAAGTTCCTTTTCCATATTTCCAAGAAACACTATCACCAGTTCTATCTCCTTTGTTTAATGGACTAGTCATTTTAGCTGGACTCATATCATCTATGTGAGCTGCAATTTCTTTAGACTGTTTTAAGTGCATTTTAGATGCTCCTTGTAACTCTTTGACTATTTCTTTTAATCTACCTTCTTTCATTATTTTATTATTTTATATACTGTTTTACCAAACTCTTTTTCAGCAAGTAATTTTCTGTTTCTATTTTTATCTACACTTATATAGCTAACATGTATCCATGCTGGATTTTTGTCATCACCAAATTCCCATATGATTTGATCAAAATTACAGTGGTTACATATCCATTCATACATCTCTGCATTAGTTTTATGTCCATAGACATCATCTAAGTCCATTGCTAGACCTTTACAATGCTGAGAGCTAGATGATCCTCCTATGGCCTTATTTAATTCTTCAGAACGAAACATGCTGTTGATTTTTATTGGTCCACCAACCCATAATCTTAGTGGTTCAAATATCTTTTCAGCTAACATTCTCATGTTATTAGTTTGTTCTTCGTTAGGTGTATTTTTTATATTATATCTTTTAGCTGTATTTGAGTGCACTGCTTCAGCTAAAGTAATATGTTCGCTTATTTTACTCATTTTCTTTTATTGCTTTTAGAATCTCTTCTTCAGTAATTATAAGTTTAAAACTTATATCAGCATTCCATTGCGCGATCTTATTGTTATCTTTATACAATATAGCTATTGGAACTGACTTTATTTTTTTTCTAAAAGCTGGTGTTTGTTCCTCTAAATAAGCTATCCTATATTCTACATTTTTAATCTTATCTATTTTAGCAGAGTTTCTTAAGTTCCATTCAGAGTTAATTTCTAATAAAACGTATTTTTGCGCGTAAATATTGCTAGCTAAAAATATAGCTATTAAGGTTAAAATGTTTTTCATAGTTTTATTTTTTAATGATCTGATAAAGCTTTTCATCTATTTTATCTAACTTATCACTATTTTCTTCTACTTTATCTTGAGTATTCATTATGGTTTCCCTAATTAATTGATCTTTTAAATCATACTCAGTTCTACTAACCTCTGGCTTAGGTAATTCTTTAGCAAGATCTATATCTTTCTGAAGAGCAAACCACATACCCACTACGGTTACAACAAAGGCTACAATTATTGTTAGTGTTTTTAAATCTAAAGTTAATTCAGTGTTTTCTGAAATTTTGTTACTCATTTTAGCTTCCTTTTTTTAAACTTCTTACAACTAAAGAAGGTGAATTATTATTAATTGGTTTTGAATTATAACTTGGCCTAGAATTAAAACTAGGTTTACTATTAAAGCTAGGTTTATTATAGCTATTATTTATTATAGGCTTTGGCCTATTGTAATTTACTCTTGGTTTTATTAATGGCTTATAACTTATAACTGGCTTCTTATTTAGAATGACTCTAGATCTGCTTGGCCTACTAACTATATTGTTTTCAATACTATTTCTTCTGCTAGAATTATAAACTACATTATAACCTTGATTATTAAAAGGTCCTTGATTCCAAGGTCTAAGGTAATAATCCCAGTAATTCCATGGTCTATAAAAATGAGAATAATAAGAATAATAATTACCATGATAAAAATTAAAATCCATCCACAAAGGTCTCATGCCCCAGTATCCATAATCATTAGTAAAATAAAACCTTGGCGTTATTGGCTTAATAACAAAACGTATAATATTAGCATTGTAATTGCTAAACATAGAAACATCTGTTTTCTCTGTTATAAGCATAGTATCATTAATGTATTGATAACTTCCACAGCTACATAGTAGCAATACTAGTATTATTAATTTTTTCATAATTAAAATTTATTTGATTGTAACTCAGTTAACTGTTCTTGTATTTGCTCTTGTGCCATTAGTCTTCTTTTATTTCAAAATTTTTATCACCTAGTTTTTTAGTCTTATAGTCTCCTCCCATTAAATATCCATCTTGAATAAGTTTAGGATTTTTAATTCTTAAAGTATCACCTTCTTGTCCAGCAACACTTTCTTCGCTACGTAAAACGTATTTTCCTTTTTTGTCTTCTTGTACTTCACCAGTGTTTTCTCCAACTGTTATACCGTTGTCATGCAAAGGTGATGCGTAAAAGTTTGGTATTTTTATTCCTCCCATTATTTTTTGTTTTCACATTCACATTCGTAATTCTTAAACATTAATTTGTACATTAATGAGTTCCAAAGTTTTTTAATTTTTACTATCATTTCTTTTTATTTTGTAGTTCTATTATTTTTTTAATTCTAATTTCTTCATATTTTAGTTTTACTATTTCTTGTTTAGTAAGGCCTAAATCTAGTAGCATTTGTTTTTGCTCTTTACCACTAGTTTCTTTTTTCATTTTATTAACTTTGTCTCTAAGTATTGTTTGTGGTGTTTGAACTTCTTTATCTTCAACTCCATAATAAGGTAAACCAAGATCCCATGTCGACCAACCCATAAGTAAAGCAACTTTTTGCCATTTAGCAGAACTATCACTTGTTGCGGCTCTTAAGTTGTTTATTTTTTGTATTGCTCTATCTAAAGGTATGTTTGTTAAACCAGCAATTACTTGAGCATAGGCTAAATAAGCAGGGTTATTTAAATTAAAACCTTCTTGTTTCATTTTTTCACGTTCCCAAGATAAAGTATTAGCTCCACTATTTAGTTTTCTAATCTTAGAATCTAATGGTGGTGAAAAACCAAACAGATCAGCTATAGCTTTTCTAAACTCAGGCGCGCCTTTTTCTTTGTTAGCCTGTTCATATATAGTAATTAACGCGTCTTTTATAGCAACAACTGCAGCGCCTTGTATACCAAGACCTCTTAAAAGTGAATCAGCCATACCGTTAGCTATTCTACCTGTTTTATCTTCTTTTTCTTCATCTTCTTCACCAAACGCTAAAGCAAATAACGCTGTTTGTAATGCGTTAAATATAAGGTTTTGCATTGCTCCATAGTAGATTATTTTAGATACATTTGTTTTCCAATCACCTCTTCCGTTTATAAGATCTTGAGTAGCTCTTTTTATTATACGATTGTACTGCATTGGTGTATTGGCAAAAGCTAATATTACACGACCAGCACCTGACGCTTGTTGTTGTGATATTTTACTTGGATTACTTGATTGTTGATTTGTTTCTGCAATAGCATAAAAATCATCAAACGCTTGTGTTTCAGCAGCTTTTTGATCCATGCCACTTTTCATGTAAGCTTTAATTTGATTTCTATAAAACGTAGAACCACCAGCAGCAATAGCAAAACTATCTGCTATTCTTGTAAGAACAAAACCTTTGCTAAGTAATAAATTTAAAAATGCTTTTGGTTTATTAGAACTTTCAGATACAGCATCTGCTATTTCAGATTCACTAACATTAATTTTTAATCCATCACGTCTTTCAACTAAATAAGGTGAGTTCATTAATGTCATAAAATCTTTCCAATATTGCTTTTGATTTGCAAAAGCTTTACCAGCTGCTATAATATTATTATTACCGAAATTTATAAAATTTACCGAAGATATAGTTTGAAGTACTGCAGTTCTTGTGTTTAAGAACATTATAGCGCCGACAGAATTGTTTAACCAGTTTAATAATCCGTCTACAATTCTTGAATTACCTACAGGTCTATTAGAACCTGACTTCATTCTGCGTAACATATCACGTAAAGCTTCTACGTATCTAGGACCGTAAGCAGCTTCAAGTTTATTCATGACTTTGTCTGAAAATATTATATCAAGATTTTCATTAAACTCTTGCATGTATTCTTTTCTGTTAACCTTATTTATTTCGTTAACAATATCAGAAGTAATATTACCAGCTAACCAGTTTTGACCAGGTTTAGGGTATTGTTTGCCTTTTTGTATATTTATTAATTCATCTACAAAAACATCTAACTCAGCATTATTATCTACAAAAGCATTTATCTCTTTAGCATCTCTTTTAGATAAACCAGGAACTTCCATGCCTTGTCTTGTCCATACTGCAACTCTAGCAGCTTGACCAAATGTAAACCCTCCAATACCTGTTTGTTTAGATAATGACTTAGGTAATGTCTTGAGACTTTTCTTTAATGCTTTAAAATCGTTAGCCGCAGATATTTTAGCTCTAGTTACAGCTTGCTCTGCTCTATTGTAAGGATCAATTAAGTTATCTTGAAAAAACTTTAACTGTGCATCACCAACTTTTCCTTTGCCTATAAACTTATATATTAAACCTACAAAATCTTCTGCAGATGGTGTTGTAAAGAAAGTAAATCTACCTTTTTTAGCACCAACTGTTTGTGCTCTTGCTTTAGAATATTCAGCTTCAGATTTTATACCTGTGCTACCTTCAAGAATATCATTCATTATTTTATCAAAAGTAACGCTTTTACTATATTTAGCTTGCTGTACTTTAGACTTTACATCTACTTGATCTAGTATATCTTTAACAGCTTTAACGTTTCCAATAGCATCATCTGCAAAATAAAAATCATTATAACCTTCTGCTGTTTTGCTTATTATCCAATTAGCTTTTGCTTCTGGTGTTCCGTTTTCTAAACCTGTAATATTTTTTAATGGCAAGTTTAAACCTATACCATCTAAAAATGTTTTTATACCTTGAGCCGCAGCTTGAGGCCTAGCTGTTAACACGAATATATCTCCACTGCCAAACTTATCTTGACGCTTTAAGGCTAAATCAGCTAATGGTCCTTTTTTACCATCAATAACTTTGCTAAATTCATCAAAATTAAACTCAGCTCCTTGAGCTTCAAGATCTGCTGATTGCTCAGCAAACTCTGTAGCGTTTATTTTATATGTTTTTCCTTTGCTTTTACCTCTTAAACTAAACTCTAAGCTATAATCTCCTTTTCCTCTAAAATCTAAACTAACATCATAAGTTTTTCCGTTTATATCAAAAGAACTTTTTAAGTTATCTGCTACGTCTTTTTTAAATTTTATAGCGTTTTTATCGCTTTTTATTTTTTTAGCATCTTTGCCTTTGGTTAAAGTAAAGTCTTCGGATGTAACTACATCAGTATTTCCAGTGCTGTCTACTGTTTCAAAAACATCTAACTCCCAGCCTAATTCTTTTGAAAGCTTGTTAGCTAATGAGTTATATAATTTAACTCTGCTTTGTTCGTTAAACTCTGAGCTAAAACTTATTGTGTTTATATTACTATTGTTTGCGACAGAATTTATAACACTTTTGTAAACAGTATTAATTACTTTTTTAGCGTCACCGGTGTTAGTTATACTTTGCACTGATTCAGGCATTGTAACAATAACCTTACTATTAGTTTTAGCTAATGTATCATCAAAATCAAACACACTTATGCCTTTAGGTTTTGTGTTTAAAGATCTTGAAAACTTAAGAGTTTTATCGTAATTACTTAGTGTTTTTACTTGAGACTCCATGCTCATATTAGTGTTAACCTTATCACCAAATATGGTTGAGTTTTTCTTGCTAGCTTGTATAACACTTTCTCCTATACTTTCAACATAAGCGTTTAATCTACTTACAGATTTAGAAAACTTTATGTCAGGATTTGTAGCTTGTTCTAACATTAATTTATTCTGAATATTAACTGAACTAGGGTCTGTTTTGAATTTACCTTTTAAAGGATAACCCATAGTAGTCGCTATATCTAAACCAGTGTTTAGGTCTTGAATTGTATTTAAGTTAATACGTTCTCCATTAGGACTAACTGCAGCAGCTAGTCTTAAAAAACCAGCATTAGGCGTTACTATACTAGTTCCATCAGCAAGTGTTTTAGTTAGTTTTGCAAGATCTAAAATAACATCTGAAGAATTAGACAGTTGGATTTGAATAAAATTATCTTTAACACCTTTCATTATTGGCGTAACTGTGTTTGTAGCTAAACCATATATAATAGAAAGACCAACTTTAGAAGCAGGTGGACTATGTTCTTCAATATAATCAATATCTCTATCAGCTTGTTTTGTACCTTTGGGTGCTTTAACAAAAACATCTGAAACACCTACAAACGGTGCTGATATTTTTATTAAACTTGTAGTACCTTGATAGGCTTGAGAAATAAATAAAGCAGAGTCATTTAAAGGAATTATTAATTTACCATAATTAGGATTACGTTTACCGTCTACAAACTCTACACCATCTCTTTGATCTAGTATTTTAACAAAATCGGCTAAAGCTTTTTGATTTATATCTTCTTGAACTTTATTTGCTTTTTTCTGTTTTCTAGTTAATTTTGTATTTCTTTTTATTCTAATTCTTTCTACGTTTTTAAAGTTATCTATAACTTTAGACGAATACAAACTGTTGTTAGCGTCAGCAACCTTCATCATTTCTTTATAAGCAGGATCACTTTTGCCGTAGTATAAAGATCCTTTGGCTGCTTGAATTTTAACATTTTGACCTGGGTAAGCAGCTTCAATACTTTCTAAACTTGGTAGAGTATAAAGTTTAGGCCTAGTTCCGTTTTTACGTTTTTTACCATATCTTTGTTTGCCATCTTTATCAAGTGTAGGTGTACCTATTATAGTTTTACCATTATCTAAAGTGTAATAATAATCTCCATTTTTACCTTCAATTCTTTTAGCACCAAAGTTACCTAAACCTAATAAGTTTATAGCAGCAGCAGGTATATTACCTTTTTTTATAGACTGTAACACAGAGTCTTGTCTAGCTTTTCTGTTACTGTCAGTAGCTGTTATGTCACCTTTTAATAAACCTTTATCTCTTAGATAATTAGTTACACTATCAACACCACTTAGTTGTGCAATTTTAAGAAGCTGCGTGTTTTGTGTATCTGTGAGAGTTTTACTAAACTTAGCGCCTGACTGTAATCTTTTACCTTGCTTAGGTATTTTTATCTCTAAAGCTCTGTTTTTTATATGAAAATCTAAAGCTGTTTTTAAGTTTTGCTGAAGATCTCCTCTAGAAATATCTTTTGTAGGTGGATTAAAGTTTATAGATTCACCTTTATTTTTACCATTTTGAATAGTTAGCGTAATAGGTTTGCCTTGTATGATATCTCTATATTGTTTAACAGTACCAACAAGATTACCGTTATCATTATACATTACTTTACCAAGCTTGGTTGAAAGTATACCAGTAGACTTACCCGTATCACTTACGGTTTTAGGTAATCTATTGAAATCAGAAAGAGCATTTTCTATTAAAAATTTTTGTAAATTTCTAAGACCATCTCTATCTCTAGGATAAAAATTTTGAGATTTCTTAGTTAAACCTTCAACAGTTTTTATTCCAAACATGTCTGCATAAAACTGAGCCACTGATCTAGGTATTGGAAACTTAGGTGATCCTGCGTCTCTAAAACCTGTTACGTCTCTGTCTTTGTAACCTTCAATAATTGTTTCAGTTATTTTATTTTCAATTGATTCTTTGCTAATATCATTAGATTTTTTAAAATCTTCAGATAAATAATCTTCATTAAACTTAGTTGTTTCTGTAGGTTTTTTAGCTAATTTAGTATCATCTTTTTTAGTTGGAGCAGTGTCTTCTACTATTTGTAAAGTGCCACTATCAATACTTTTTTGTTGTTTAGCTTTTTCTCCTTTTTTAAATAATTCTTTATTACTATCTTTTTTACCAAAATTAGTATTTGAAGTTATAAATTCTGCAAAACCTTCCGGGCCAACAATTTTTCCATCTGCTCTTTTTTTAGCAGGATCAAAGTTTATTAATCTATCTGCTACGTTTTTTAAATTTAAAGTAGCCTGCTCAGGTGATGTAGACTTTGTAATTATGTACGCTTTGATTAATGGATTTAACTCTCCTTTATTAGTGTTCGGATTTATTGAAAAAATATTGTTAAACACTCTAGGATTAAAAAAATCTTGCTGTGTTTTTACATCACTAGGAACTAGCTCCTTTATTTTTTGAAACAAATCTTTAGAATCTTTGCTTACTGTTTTAGACTGTGCTTTAGTTCCTTTTATATCTTTACCTTGCTCTGCTAGTTCTGTAGCTCTATTAGATAAAACTCCAGATTTAGAATCTTTAATATAACCTCTAACGAAGTCATATAAATCTTTACCGTCTTTAAAACCTACGTTAGTTGGCTTAACATTAGGTCCTACTGGATTTTCATTAGCAGCGTCACTAAATATATTAGAAAAGAAATTACCTAATCTTTTTACTAATGAAGGTTTTTCTACAAATGCTTCTAATGGTATTTGACCTTCAGCTAATAGCGAAGCGTATATAGTTAAGTATTCGTCTGGATTATCTTCTAAATAAGGATCGTCATATATTCTCTCGCCATTAGCGTCTTTTTGTTTAATCCTAGACATTAATAATTTGTATCCAGCTGGATCTGTTTGTTCTAGTATTTTTAAAAAATCATTTTTTAACTTTTCACCATTAGGTCCATTAAATTGTGATTTAAGTATTTTATGTAACAACTCATGTCTACCAACGCCAATAGCGCCAGCTTCTATCATGTGTTGTTTGTTTATTATTATTTGACCTTCTGGAGTTATAAAAGCGTCTACATTACCATCAGTAGCACCTGTAGCTTCCATGAATTCTTTAGTTGTGTTATAAGTTACAACTGCTTTGTTTTCACCAATAAAGTTTTTAAACTCACCGTCTTTTTTACCTATGTTTCCAAACTTTTCTGTAAAAGCTATATCTGCTTCAACGTCAGCAACTGTTTTGGCTTGTTGTGCATCTGTTCTAGGTATTGATCCTATCTCTGCATCAATTTCTGCAATTCTATCTTGTTCAGGTTTTGTTAAACTACTTTCTCCTACGTCTTTTACTTTTTGAGCTAATCTATTTCTTT
>Ga0207896_1000375_pt1 | contig 9490 bp, 9 predicted proteins | sample LinPmetageLP36_FD_184049 | JGI IMG/M metagenome (GOLD analysis project Ga0207896, IMG submission 184049) | Marine viral communities from the Pacific Ocean - LP-36 (SPAdes) | ecosystem: Environmental > Aquatic > Marine > Oceanic | place: Pacific Ocean | collected 2010-06-15 | reverse complement strand
TGCTTCTACTCCGTTTGAGACTAAGGATAATCTACCTGTATTTGCAGTATAAGAGAAGTTTGATAAATCGTGAAATCCGTATCCTCTAGTATTTGTATGCCCTGCTAATACTTTACCATCTTGAACTACAAGCTTTTCAGTAGGCGTAGTTGTACCAATCCCCACGTTGCCGGCAGTACTAATCACCATAGCTGACGAGCCTACCACATTACCGTTAACTGTAAATCTTAAATCTCCACCAACAGCACTTGCCCATAAATAATTAGCTGATGCTCTGGTATAAGCTACAACATGGCCATTTAATTTTGTATTACCATATTGACCAGCAACTTCAAGTTTCTCACTAGGACTAGCTGTTCCAATACCTACCTTGCCGACAAAATATCCGTCTCTTAAAAATCTTAATGCCATGCTTATATTTTATATTTTAGTATACTACACGTAATTAAGTAGTAAAGAATATGTGTTATCAGCAACAACATCATTCATAGCAACTATAACTGTACCACTACCACTTCTTGCTACATCAGGATATACAGTTCCAAAAGGAGCTACTCTGTCAGTTGTTTCTACTTTAACTCTTGATGCATCTGCAGCTGTTCCAAATAATGCTGTATTACGTATGTCTACTGTAAAGGTAGTTACAATATTTGGACTTGTCCCTGTTTGAGCTCGTGTAACATATGCTAAAGTTGAAGTTAAATCTATTCTTCTACCATTTGCATTACCTTGTGGTTTTAATGTAACAAATCCACTTGCATCTACTGCAAAATTTGTAGCGTCATATGCAGAGATACCTCTAATAGCACCAGCTTGTGTACCTGCTGTTGCAATATCTTGTCCTGATTGAACTACAACCCAATTACCAAATGTTGCTCCTGGATTATCTTGATCAGCATATATTAAATCTCCTGGTTGAACTACTTCACTATAGAATGTACCTCCAACTGTTACTGCCCAGAAAAATCCTTTCTTAATGTCTGTAGCTGGTGAAACATCTAAATCTGGTGAATTTGTAGCAGCATTGTATCCACCTTGAAATACTGATTGACCAATATTAGATTGATCTACATAACGTTTAGATGCTGCATGACCATCTGCTGTTGGTACTAAAGGTATTGTTAATTGACCTGTAAATGCTGAAACTCCTAATACAGTTAAATCAGTAGTTACAGTTAAATCATTCGGTATAGTAACATCATCTGGTAAACCAACAAATATAGTACCAGCAAAACCACTACCTGGTGTAACTGTTTCTGTTATTTTACTTTGTCCTGCTGTACCTGATATTGTTACGGTTGAATCTTGTCCAGTACTTGCATCTAATGTTATTACAGCTGAATTAGACCCTCCTGCAGACACAGGTAGAGTGTATGTTGTATTATCATTATTGTCAGGAGGTAATGTAACAGTCTTTAAATTTAAAGCCGTTACGTGCCCTGTAGCATTTGATGTTACACTATCTACTGCTGTAAATGTAGCACCTGCTGCTGGAGATGCAGTACTTGTTGTATTACTCCTACTTGTTGCATCATGATTAACAATAGGTATAGGACCTGTTTGGTTAGTAACACTTATATATGTACCACCTTGTACTTCAGTAATATCTCCTTGTGGAATAGTACTTAAAAGAACTAAATCCCCTGCTCCATTGACATACTGAGTAGCATTACCTGCCATTGCTATATTTACAGATGGGTTTACAGTTGCAACATTTCCAATAGTTGCTGTAAATGCATTACCACCATGAGTGGTTGCTACAGATGTAACAGTACCAACTGTTGCATCAGTTCCAGTAACTGTAAGTGTATTACCACTCCTTGTTACTCCTACTGTACCTGCACCAACAATTAATACATCATCTACTGATGAATCAGAACCAGTAAGTCTAACACCTGCTGATCCATTTGTAGAACCTACTCCTGTTAAATCATAAGTTACTTTTTGATCATCTCCTGTTTGAAATACTACCCAATCCGTACCATTATAAATTTTTAATTTATTTGTACCTGAATTATAATAGATTCTTCCATCAATCCCAGCAGGGTCAGCCGCTAAAGGTTGTATTACTACATTTTGTAATTGGTTAGTATTAATATTAATATTACCATTTACATTTAGACCGGTTAAAAATTGTACTGCCATTTTATTTTATATTTATTTTTTTTAATTTAAGAACACACACCCTGAAAAGGCAGCATTAAAAGTTATTACTAATGAGTTACTTGTTGTATAATCTACATTACCAACTACCACAGTATTTGCACTATCAACTACTGTAACTGAAGGATACTTTCCTAAGTTATGAGTAATAGTCCATTTTGCTGCTGCAACTTCAAAACATTGTGTATATGTACTATCAGCTATTAATATTTCTTCTAAGTCTAATACTGTACATACATTAGTAGGAGTATCTGGGCAAGACATACTTGCTTTTAAATTTACCTTAGCTAATGGTTCTACAAATATTCCAGGTATTTCTGTAGCTACAACAACTTTAGAACTAGCAGCATTTTGCCAATCACATAAATCTTTATTGTTTGTAGCTGTTTCAAAATCAGTGAAGCAGCATGCAGATATACCAAACCTAACGGCCTTGAAATTTATATATGCTTGATTAGCAAAATCTTTTTCAATTTGGATTCTTTTACCAAGTTTTAATTTTGCCTTTTGTGCAGAATTATCTGATATTTTTATAGTTGAGGCTGCCATATATTTTTAACTTCTTAAATTTTGTATTTGTTGCCTAGCTAATTCTCTTGATAAATCACTTGTAGGATCAGCATTGTCTTCCATTGCTGACTTACAGTTTTTACAAACTATTGATCCATCACTAAGAGTAGCTTTTTGACACCCGCATGTAAATACTCTATTACACTTAGTACAATTTGCCATAATTTTTTCTCGTTGGTTATTAAATGGTTTTTTAAAATGAATACTTAGAACTTGATCCACAGTTTCCTGATGGACAAGCAATTTTATTTAATCTGGATTTTGCATAATTATATAATTGCATTCCTTGTGCAGATGATTCACAATACTCTACATTAGATACTGCTGCATCAATCATTGTTCTTATGTAGCTCATCTCTGTATAAATGTCTTGTTTTCTACTATCTGGTTGACATGCTTGCACATCAAGATCACATAGTACTTCATAGTAAGTGGTTAACAATCTTGTTACCCTTAAATGATTATATTCTACAAATACTTTTGTATTTGGTGATACACTATATCTTATGATATATATACCATCAGGAATTTTTTGTTGAGTTGTACCACAATCAGTTTTTTGTAGTGCCAATGTACATGCTGTTAAACACATATCAAATTTACTATCTACTTTAAGAAGTACAGGAACTGAGTATCCGGGTAATGTGATTAATAGTTCTTCACAATCTACCGCTAAGTCTTTTGAGTACTGACTTGTATCTTTGATACATAATAAATCACAGTTAGATACTGTGGGAATTTCTAGACTTAATATATGCTTGTTTGCCATTTCATGTTTGCTTTAATACACTATATTAATAATATACAAAAAAAACTAGAGATTGTAAAATAAAAAGAGCAGGAGTTTCATAACCCCTGCTCTAATTAATTTAAAAGCTTAAAACATAAATAAGCTTTAAGTAATATTAAATTTATCCTAAATCTGTTTCAAGAGCAATGCTATTACCTGCAGCATTTGCTAAAGTAACAACTTGATTTGCTAATGCTAATACAGCAGTAATTGCTGCACCATCAGAACATTTTACATAAATTTGATATACATATTGATCATTATCAAAAACACCACTTGGGTTATTGAATCTTGGTACAACATGTTGAATATAGAAAGCTCTATAAGTTGCAGTTCTATCTACAGCAGCTAAAAGCTCATCAGACATTTCAATTTCTCTGATTCTAGCACTGTCTTTGTTTCCTTGATTATAAGGAGATTGACGGTATCTTTCAGATAAAATTAAATCTCTAATTACTTCTTCACCTTGAGTTGCTTGCATTTGACCTGAAGTTCTAGCAGCAGTTCCACAATCGTTACATGGATCTCCAGTTTCATCTAGGATACTTGCAATGATTTCAACAGGCTCTGCATTGAAGTGATCTCTTGTATCAAAAGAACAATCTCCAAATTTAGTGCTTACATAAGCTCCAACAAAATTTACTTTAGCAGAAACAACCGCTGCAGCAGCAGCAGGAACTAATGAAGCTACATAGTTTCCAGAAGCAGCTTTTCCTTGTGCTTGTGCAATACTATAAACAGAAATAACTGCAACACCGGCAGCATCAGTAACAGTTACTTGTACACCACCTGCAGTTAAACCTGCAGCAGCAACAGTAAGTTTACCATTTAAACCACCTATAGTTACAACATCACCAACTTTATAATTTTTACCAGCTTGTGATACAATGTATCCATTAGCAGCAATTGGTCCAGTTGCACCACCACCTGTAATAGCAGTAATAGCAAAAGTAGCACTTTCAAAACCTGGACGAGATACAGAATTAACTGCACTACCAGCAGCATCAACAGTAGTTGAAGCTAATTGAGTTGCAGCAACAGCATAACCTGTTCCCGCAGTTAATACTAGACCAGCTCCTTTAAGAAGTCCATTTACGTCAGCTTCTGCTACAAATGGAGTAATTAATGGATTACCAGCTTGGTATCCTGCATTACCTTTTGGTAACATGTTTCCAACAACTTGTGCCGCTTCAGTAGCTAACACTAATGCAGGATCTAAATATTCTTGTCCATCAGCACAACATAAGTTTGCAGAATCACCAATTGCATAAGCATTGTGATTTAAGAAACGTAATGCAGGAGAACCTTTTACATCCATTCTCATGAATTGTGTAGTCCCACATGGAGTACACTTAGCTCCTAAAGATAAAGATGCAGTAGCTTGACTTGCTGTCAAACAATCTGCAGCCCATACTCTTGATATGTACTTAGGGTTAATACCTTTTGATTTTACTGATTCTTTGTATCCACCATGACCTGGATTGTTACCAATCGTGTCTTTTGTGTAGAAACTTCCTTGAACCAAGTAAGCATGTGAATTAGCCGGTAAGGCAGCTCCTGGAATGGCCATTGTTGTCCAATCAGAATCTTTCACAAGCCCTAACTCCCCTGCTGTAAGCACAGAAGTTGACTTACCTGCAACTGCTTCAGTTGAGGATGCCACAAACGTTTTGTAAAACGCATTATTAAAATATGCCATAATTTATTAATTTATGTGAGGACCATTACCCCCACTGGTTATATATAATGATTTTAACAGTTTACTCTGTTCGTAACTTATGTGTTACTATAATAATATACAAAAATTTAATTGTATATCAAATTTTAATTATTTCTTTCAGCAGCAGCTTGTGATCTTTGTTGTTGATATACACTTTCTATATCTCCTGCAATAATAGCTGCAGCATCATCTAACATTACTTCTGCTAAATCATCTTTAAATTCACATTCTATATTTGTTAATGATACAACTCCTGTATATGGATCAACACAATTTAATATTTCTATGTATACAGGTTGTCTATAATAAGTTAATACTGGATTAACTATTGTAAAGTCTGTATTTCTATATATTCTTATTGTATTATTTATCATAGTACAAAATGTTTCTCCCCATTCAAAATCTGGATTTTTCAAAGGATCTCTAAGAATTATATTTACATTTGCTTCTTCTGCTAAATAAACTGTCATATCTCTAGCTGGACAACATTCTGTTTTTGCATCCGTACTAACTTTTTTAAATTCTAAATATGTTTCTACTGGAAAATTATCAGTTTCAAAGTAAGTATCTGTAGTTGTTCCTGTTAAAGATAATTCAATTAACAAAGGTTGTAAATCATCTATTCTTTTTTTAGACAATTCATCTCCTTCTTTATACATATTACCCCCATGCAAATTTCTTCTGCACCATTCAACTTGTGCTTTATTAAAAGCTTCAACAAATTGCCAACATTCTATATTATCAAAATCTTGACTATCTAGTTTGTTTAACCTTTGTTTTAGTTTTATTAAAAGGGTATTATTATTCATTATTTATATTTTAAGTATTCCAATATGGTTCTACTTTTTCTAAAATAGATGTTAGTGCTTCATCATTCTCAGGTTTCTTTAAAAACTCTAATACTTCAGAAGGTCTTTTACCTAATCTAATACCACTGTCAATTGGTTCAATCCAACCACCAGCTTTTGTAGTTATAAATCTATAATATAAAGCATCTTTTACTAATGCTCTTATTTTTAAATCTTCCATTGGTAATTGAGATACTTCTAAAAACTGACTAGCAGCTTTTTTCTTAGAAGACTCTGCTCCAAACCCATTAATATAATTATCCATATTTTCATATAAGATATCACTAGGTGTAGATTTAATATACTGTACACTATCTACATCACATATTTTTGCAACGTAAATTAATTTAGCTATATTAGAATCATATAATTTTTGTAATTCTACTAACGCTCTATTTTTAATTTTACTTAATTCAGTACGTGTATTTAAACTTTCTTCAACTGTATCTAAATAAAATTTAGGAGGGTTATTCATTTCTTTTGCCTCTCTTAAAGATTTAGCTACAATTGAAAAACCACCTGCATTTATTGCATGTAATTTAATTAAGTCATATGGATCTTTATCTGGATCTAAAAATACAGGATCATTTCCACATCTTAAACTTATTTTATCCCAAAATTTAGAATTATCAGGCTTCATAATAGTTAATTTATTCCAGAAATCTTTATCTTCTGGATCAACTACATTAGCTGCTAATTCTGCTTCTAATTGAGATACTACAGCTCTAATTTCTTTAACTTTTTCTTTCTTTTTATCTTTAGGAAGTAATTTAACTTCTGGTGCAAATTCATTAAGTCCAGTAACATAGCGTTTAACGCCATTCATTTCTAGACATGCTAAATTTTCTTCATGAAATACTCCGTCATGAAGTGATAATCCGTATTGTTCTAATCCCATGTTTTCTTTGTTAGGACTAAAAAAAGGACGTACAGCAATAGTTGCACTTTTTCCTAATTGATACTTTTCTACAATTGTGTAATCGCTCATTATGTTTTGGTTTTAAAATTAATAATTTAACAAAATCAAAAGTACATATTATATGTACATTTTTATATATTAATAATTTCTAAAGCAAGATGTTTAATCTTGCTAAAGTTTTTGACTTTTATTATACTACAACCTTCAAATCTCCTGTGGAATGATATAGATCACCTTTAACTAAACCTGCCGCAATTGCTGCAGCATTATTTGCATAGTCTCTGACTAATATATCTTTCCCAACTGATTTTGAAGAGATTATTTTAGACACACTTGAATTTGAAAATTCATATGTTTTATTTGCCAATTTTATATCTAGTCCCATTTTATTTGTTTTAAAGATTAAAATAAAAAAGGAGGAAGATTAACTCCTCCCTTTTAATTATTTAGTTCTAGAATGATCCGCCTGTAACAGGGTTTCTCATTACAATTTTAAGAACTTTAGTAGGATCTTTTACCCAAATAGCTGGCATGGTTTGAGTCATCATAACTCTATATCCATTAAAGTTTCCAGTAGAAGCAAATCCTTGAGTTCTTCCCATGTAGTCCATAGTACCATTTTGGTAGAACCACTTAAGTTGATTATCCCAAGAAAGCTTCAATAAATGGATGTTATCATTTCCTTCATCTGTTACATCAAATATGATGAAACTAAATGAACTCAATGGACGACCATCAATTAATGGATTCTCTATATCATTAGTATTTAAGTTATCAAATGCTGGATTTAATACAAACTTAACGTTAGCTAAGAAAGGAATAGTAAAGCTTGTGTAAGCAAAACCATAATCTAAATCCATACCTGAACCTTTAACAGCTCCGATATCTGATGCATTTTGAACTAGACCTGAACCATATACTTCATCAGCAATAGCTTTGTTAATCAATTGCATTCCTGCAATACCTGTTTGTACAACAAGTGATCTTTGTGGGTCTGGCCCTTTAAATTCAACTTTACCTTGGTAGAAGTTGTAAAGTTCAGACTTAAACATATCAAGAGTAAATGATGACTTGTTATATACTCTTTTGAAAGAGTTATCTAACTGAGACCATAAACCTACAGATAATCTAATATCATCTGGTCCATCTTGTTTAATTCTACCACCTTTACCCCACATTAGGTAAGTTTCAATATCCGTTGCAATTTTAGATAAGTGAGCTGCTTCCATATTTGTAATGAAAGTTCTTGTAAGAGTTCCATTTTCAAATGCTTCTCTAGCTCCTGCTTTACCCATGTTTGCAACAAGTCCTTCAATACTAGGTACTGATGGGTTGTTTGGATCTGTGTTAAAGTTTCTCCAGATTTCAGTAACAGGTACAGTACCATCAGCGTTTAATCCGCCTTTGATCATTAAATCTGCTCTTGAAGAAATTGAATAGTGTACATGTGCTTCTGCTCCTCCTACAAAGTTGTAGAATTCACGGAAACCAGAACCTGTTTCAATGTCAGAAAATCTTTCTCCGTACTCACCTCTTGCAGAACCTTTTCTGAAGAACTTTGTACCTTTAGCTAAATACTTATTATCTAAGCTAGCTGCGTTATTATTATTTACCAATTGAACAGTATAGATAAAACCGTCACCTGCTGGGATAATATCATCAGCTGTAATGTAAAGTTCTAGTCCATTGTACTTATCATAAGTGATAATATCACCATGACCAAATGTTCTTTTGGAAATTTTAATTTTAAAAGTTGTACCATCTACACCTTTATTCGTGTTAGCCGCCTCTATATCAGCAATGATATAAGGTAGGTCTTGTGCAATAGGAGTTTGCCATTTATACTCACCACGCGCATTGTCCACCATGATAGTGTTCTTTCCTCCAAATGATGCCATTTGATACAAAGGCATTTCTACCTTTTGGGTCATTGCCCAAAGATCAACTGGTCCCATATCCATAGGCTCAGCGTTACCGAGCATCTGTGTTAGGTGGTAAGAATCAACATGAGAACTAGCTTTGTAGCTTGTATCTCTTAGGAAAATCCCATTATTTAATACTGGAGTTGCCATAATTTTTACTTGTTTTTGTTGTTAATAATTGTTTATATTTAATTGTCTAATTAAATTCGTTTAAAAATGTTGTTGGTTCTAGGTAATTTCTTACCAGCTGGTTTTCTTTTATTATTTTCTTTTTCTTGTATACCCAATGATGCTGAACTATTACTAGCTGCTGCAGTTTTTAATTTCCTAACAGTTTGTTCAACACTTTTTTGAGCTCCTTTATCCATTATTTTTGCTTTATATCCTTCTGGATCTTGAAGTAACCATAATGCTTCAGAAATTAATGTGTAATTTGGTTCAACAAATTGATACTTTTCTAATAAGTGTCCTAATAAGTTTGTATTCTTTCCACTTACTGAAGGATAACTAGGTTGTACTAAACCATTATATAACATGGCTTGTGTTTTTCTATCTACT
>Ga0207896_1000373_pt1 | contig 9521 bp, 10 predicted proteins | sample LinPmetageLP36_FD_184049 | JGI IMG/M metagenome (GOLD analysis project Ga0207896, IMG submission 184049) | Marine viral communities from the Pacific Ocean - LP-36 (SPAdes) | ecosystem: Environmental > Aquatic > Marine > Oceanic | place: Pacific Ocean | collected 2010-06-15 | reverse complement strand
TTCATAATTATTGATGGGGGCTTTCACCCCCAACCCTTAGTTATTTAAAATGCGGGAGGCATCGCCTCAACTTTTATTAGGAATTCCAGATCATCGAGTGCTAACTGGAGTCCCTTCTTTCCTGCAGAATATTTCTTTCCAGTCAGACCTGATACATAATTTCTGCATACGGTCGAAGTGTAGCCTCGGTTGATCTGCATCCCAATCAATAAAGCTTTGATGCCTTGCTTAAAGACCGCCATTCTGTAAGCATCTATCTGATCTGGTCTATCTAGTACTGTTGCTTTTTCCATAATTGTTGATGGGGGCTTTCACCCCCAACCCTTGGTTAGATGTATCTTGCTACTCGTTTAAGAAAGTCAGCCTTTGCATCTTCAAATGCTTCGGGCTCTGAAGAGTGACTCCACATCTGATAGTTACCATGTCCAGTAGTAGCTAGGTCATCATTGTAGAAAACCCAAGTCACATATTCTTCTTTCCAAGTTGCCAATACCACACCGACATCTTGACCTCGGAATATCATTAGAGCGTCTGCTCCGTTACGTAAACCCTGTAGTACTTTTCTTTTTGTAACTGTTTCCATTTGTTTCTCCTTGTAAACCAACATCATTGTTGGTATGCCTATATTATAACAAAATAAGTACAGTAAGACTAACCCCACCCCACCCCTATGCACCTATTTTGTAAATGCATATGTCACATATATATACATACTAATATTCTCAAATGACCCAATGTTTTCCGAACATCACCAGATAGGCCCCCCTTACTTTACAAATGGCCAATCAAAAAAATATTTCGCAAAAATTATGAAAAAATTCATAGCACTGGTCCAGTGATAGGAAAACACGAATGATTCTTATTACCACATGAACAAAGAAGTCTTGTTAGAATACGAGTATGGAAAACATATCTATATATACAGGAATATTTTTGTTAGCCTTTGCTGGTTGCCTTGCATTAGTTTATTAGTTATACTGCGGCTAATGGCTGCAAATAATTAAGGTGTAACGGCGAACACATGAGTAAACATAAACCTCCAATACTTTCTCCTGCTTCGGAAGAAGAGCTGATGGAAGACATCATGGTCGTCCCGGAAATAGAAGCCAACATTCCTATCCCTGAAACTAGAAAAAAAGCTATACCTGAGATGTCGTCGGAACGAGAAGTAGCTATACGTGCTAATACGATCAAGACTGTTTCTGACCTTGCAGGTGAAAACATAGAGCCATCCAAAGAACATCAGAAACAAGCGGAAGAACTAGCTCGCGATATGATGACCAATAAAAAACTAAAACCTGAATTTGCTAATTACCCAAATGAAACTATGGCGTTCCTAGCCGGATTAGTAGCACAAACTAATTGCATGATTGTGGAAGAGCTATCCGATCTCAAGCTTTACACAGTAAACAAGTTTGTAGAACTATCAGCTATGGCAGAAAAAGATGCCGATAGAATAAAAGCTTTGCGTAGTTTAGGAGAGGTGGACGGAGTAGATGCGTTTAAAAAGAAAACAGAGATTACACACATTACTAAATCTGGGGATGAGCTAGAAAAAGAACTATTAGAAACTATAGAACAGTTAAAAGGCACGATAATTGAGGGTGAAATCATAGAGTCTAAAACTAATGATTAGTAACGAGGACCTAGAGCTTTTAAAAAATGCGTTGCCTGGGATGTCAGAAAAAGAGAAACGCAAGAGTTTAGCGCTGCTGCAGAACTATAAAAAAGAAATGACTAAAGAAGTAGGAGTAGAGTCGTTCCTTGATTTTATAAAACATGTTTATCCCGGCTATATTATAGGAGCGCATCATCGGCACCTAGCAGAAATCTTTCAAGATATAGCGAATGGTAAAAAGAAACGAGTAGTAGTAAACATTGCACCTAGGCACGGTAAATCAGAACTTATATCGTACCTTGCACCGGCATGGTTTTTAGGTAAATACCCGGCTAAGAAGATTATCATGTCATCGCATACTGCGGATCTCGCAGTTAACTTTGGTAGACGGGTAAGAAACTTAGTAGGATCACAACTTTATAAGGACATATTCCCTGATGTGGAATTACAAGCGGACAGTAAATCGGCTTCTCGTTGGGGCACTAATTATAATGGGGAGTATTTTGCTATTGGTGTCGGCGGTGCTCTTGCTGGTAGGGGTGCAGATCTTTTTATAATTGATGATCCTCACTCAGAGCAGGATGCTAAACAGAATCGTGCAGACGTATTTCTCCCTGCGTGGGAGTGGTTTCAATCAGGTCCTATTCAGCGTCTTATGCCTGGCGGCGCTATCATTGTGGTTATGACCAGATGGTCTAAATTGGACCTAACAGGGCAGATATTGAACCAGGTAACTAAAAATGATGAGGCAGATCCTTGGGAAATAGTAGAATTTCCAGCTATTTTAGAAGATAAACAGGGGCAAGAAGTGCCGTTATGGCCGGAGTTTTGGCCTTTAGAAGAATTACAACAGAAACGCAGTGTATTAGATATACGGTATTGGAACGCTCAGTACTTACAGAACCCCACATCAGAAGAAGGTGCGTTAATAAAGCGCGAATGGTGGAATATATGGGAGGAAGAAGACCCTCCAGCGTGTGAATTTATAATAATGACCCTAGATGCCGCACAAGAGGCTAATAATAGAGCCGATTACAACGCATTGACTACATGGGGCGTATTTTTTAACGAAGAAGTCAATAATTATAATATAATACTGCTAAATGCGGTAAAAGAACGGCTAGAATTTCCAGAATTAAAACAGCTTTGCATTGAAGAATACAGAGATTGGGAACCGGATGCTTTTATTGTGGAGAAAAAGTCTAATGGCGCCGCGCTTTATCAAGAATTTAGAAGAATGGGTATTCCAGTTGGGGAGTTTACACCTGGAAAAGGGCAAGATAAGATCAGTCGTGTTAATGCTGTGTCTGATTTGTTTAATGGGGGCGTGGTTTGGGCTCCTGATAGACGTTGGGCGCATGCGGTTATTGAAGAATGCAACGATTTCCCGTCCGGTGCCAACGATGACTTGGTAGATGCCACCACATTAGCACTAGCACGGTTCAGGCAGGGTGGATTTATTCGCTTGCCAAGTGATGAAGAAGATGATATACAGATGTTTAAAAGTCGAAATACTAAAAAATATTACGCGGTGTAATTTGAGGAAAAACCATGGCAGATATAGATAAAGGATTATATGCAGCTCCAGTCGGCGTTGCAGAAATGGCCGAGAGTGAAGAAGCTATTGAAATTGAAATAGTTGACCCAGAAGAGGTAACTATTAGAACTAACGATATGGAGTTAACCATTGATCCTGACGCAATGGACGATTCTTTTGGAGATAACCTAGCTGAAGAATTAGATGAGCAGTATATGGGCCAGTTAGCTTCAGATTTACTCGAAGATTTTACCAACGATTTAAACTCAAGAAAAGATTGGCTAGAAACTTACGTTGATGGACTAGAATTATTAGGTTTAAAAATAGAACAACGCAGCGAACCATGGGAAGGCGCATGTGCTGTGTATCACCCGCTTCTATCTGAAGCATTAGTTAAATTCCAAGCTGAAACTATGATGGAGACGTTCCCTGCTGCAGGCCCAGTAAAAACTTCTATCATCGGTAAAGAAACTCCTGAGTGTTTAGAGGCTTCTCAACGCGTACAAGAGAATATGAACTACCAGCTCATGGATATGATGCCTGAGTACAGACCTGAACATGAAAGAATGTTATGGGGACTAGGTTTAGCAGGTAATGCGTTTAAGAAAGTTTATTATGATCCAGCACTCGAACGACAAGTATCGCTGTTTGTACCCGCCGAAGATATGGTGGTACCTTACGGTGCATCAAACTTAGAAACAGCTGAACGTATAACACACGTTATGCGTAAGACTAAACAAGAAGTGCATAATTTGCAGGAAATGGGTTTTTACCGTGATGTAGAGCTTGGCGAAGCTACTTATGATTTAGATGCAGTAGAGAAAAAAATAGCTGAACAAATGGGCTTTGATGCCACTAATGATGATAGATATAAAATACTAGAAATGAACGTTAACCTTGATTTAGAAGGTTATGAAGATAAAGATGGAGACAGGAAAACAGGTATAGCGCTTCCTTACGTAGTAACTATTGATAAAGGCACTTCAGAAATACTAGCTGTTCGACGTAACTATAATCAAGACGACAAACTTAAAAAACGCCGTGAACATTTTGTTCACTATGGTTACATTCCAGGCTTCGGGTTTTATTGTTTCGGATTGATTCACCTTATCGGCGCATTTTCAAAATCAGGAACTATGTTACTCCGTCAGTTAGTTGATGCAGGTACGCTATCAAACTTACCCGGTGGATTTAAAACTAGAGGCCTACGCATAAAAGGAGATGACACTCCTATTGCTCCTGGTGAGTTCCGTGATGTAGATGCTGCTTCAGGTACTCTTAGAGATAACATAATGATGTTACCTTATAAAGAACCGAGTCAAGTATTAGCAGGTTTGATGGACAAAATAGTCGATGAAGGTAGACGCTTTGCTTCTGCTGCAGATATGAAAGTATCTGATATGTCGTCAAACTCTCCAGTAGGTTCTACGCTTGCAATATTAGAGCGAACTCTCAAAGTAATGTCAGCAGTTAATGCTCGTATTTACTATGCAATGAAAAAAGAGTTTGGATTACTTAAAGTTATTATAAGAGACTACACAGACCCTAAATACAAATACGACCCTTCCACAGGAACACCTGGAGCTAAACAAGAAGACTACGATAAGGTAAATCTTATTCCTGTAGCTGACCCGAATGCTGCAACGATGGCACAAAAAGTTGTACAGTATCAAGCGGTTATGCAAATGGCACAGCAGAATCCTGACATATATGATTTAAAAGAACTTAATAAACAGATGCTTGAGGTATTAGGTGTTAAAAATATTGGGAAACTTATCCCCACTGATGACGACGCTAAACCGCTAGATCCTGTATCAGAAAATATGAACATGTTAAACGGAACGCCGGTTAAAGCGTTTCTACCGCAAGATCATAAAGCACATATTCAAGTCCATACAACGTTTCGCGATGACCCATTAGTACGGCAAATGGTTGGACAAAATCCAAAAGCCCCTCAACTACAGGCGGCTATGGAAGCTCATTTAGCTGAGCACATTGCCTTTGAATATAGAAGACAGATTGAACAGCAATTAGGCGTACCACTTCCGAAAGAGGGTGAAACATTACCAGAGGATATTGAGAACCAAGTTGCGCGACTTTCTGCAGAAGCAGGCACAAAACTTTTACAACTTCATCAAGCAGAAGCAGCACAAAAACAAGCACAGCAGCAAGCTGAAGATCCATTAATTCAAATGCAGAAACAAGAGCTTCAAATTAAACAAATGGAAACACAAGCTAAAACACAAAAAATGCAAGCAGATACTCAGTTGGATGTAGCTAAACTTGAGTTAGAAAAACAGAAACTAGAAGTGAATACGCAGCGCGATGTCATGTTAGAGCAAGCTAGAATTACTTCTAATGAAACTATAAAAGGTGCGGAGCTTGGCGCTAAAGCTGTAACTGATGATAGAGATGTTAAAGCAAAAGAATTACTCGAAGGGGCTAAAATGGGTGTTGAGGTAGTAAAAGCCAACGCTGATATAGCTCTTCGACAACAAGAATCTCAGCTCAAAAACGAGACGGCTGCTCATGAGCAGAAGTTAAAAGATAGAGCTCAGATAGAAGAAACTAAACTTGAGGATGAAACTAAACTAAACGAAAAGGAATAATATGATAGAGAAAGAAACGCTTATGCTTTTATCCAGCCAGATAAAAGAAAGACGCAACGAAGTAGTAGAAGGTATGGCTAGAGGAACTGATAAATTTGAAGCTTATCAACATGCTTGCGGACAAGTTAGAGGTTATGATACGGTCCAAGTAATGATTTCTGATTTGATATCAGTCCATGAAAAAGAAGAAGAAGATTTTGATAGCAGCCCCACAGATACCGTAATTAGTATCAATAAAAAGGGGGATAAATAATGAGTGTAGATCCTAGTATTAAGACGCCTTTTATTTATGCTACACCAGATAAAACTATAGTAAACGCTGGTGGCAAGCCAATTAAAAAACCCAAAAACACTAAAACCACTGAAGGTAAAGAAGTTAGCGAACAAGAAGCTAAAGAAAAATTAGCGGCTCAACTCCCTGACGTCAAAGGCTATCGTATTTTATGCATGGTACCTGAAGCAGATGAAGCCTATGAAAGTGGCATTATAAAATCAGACGCTGTAAAACAAATACAAGAACACTCGACTGTTGTTTTGTTTGTTATGCAATTAGGGGATTTAGCTTATAAAGATAAAGCTAGGTTTCCGTCAGGTGCTTGGTGTAAAGAAGGAGACTTCGTTATAACTCGTGCTTATTCAGGTACTAGAATTAAAATCCACGGAAAAGAATTCCGCATTATTAACGACGATACCGTAGAAGCAGTGGTTGATGACCCACGCGGCTACGAACGCGCATAGGAGATTAGCATGGCAGAAATAATAAATGAAATACCTACTGAGTTGGAAATGGAAGGTGAGGAACTTGAAGTAGATTTAGAGGCCAGCAAAAAAGAAAGTGACGGTCAAAAGTCTACCGCTGATATTGAGCGAGTGCAACCTGCAGAACCTTCTCAAGATGAGCTAGAGTTAGAAATAGAAGATGACACCCCTCCTGAAGATCAAGGTAAAGAACCTTTACCAAAAGAAATTGTGGAAGAGGTAGAAAAAGATACTCTAGAAGATTATTCTGAACGTGTTAAGCAAAGAATGGCGCAGCTTAAAAAAATGCACCATGATGAACGTCGTGAAAAAGAAAAAGCAGATCGAGAAAGAGCAGAGGCTGTGCGATTAGCAGAACAGTATATACAACAAAACCAACAGCTTAAAACTACTTTAAGTTCTGGAGAACAGGAATATATAACTGCTTTGCAAAGTAAATTTGAGTCTGATTTAGCAGTAGCGCAGCGAGATTATCGTGAGGCTTATGATTCTGGCGATACTAATAAGATTATTGAAGCTCAGACCAAAATGAATGATGCTCAATATAAATTATCTTCCGCTAAAAATATGAGGCCCCAGTATGAATTTTCTGGACAAGAAGCACAAAATAGTGTACAAAGAAACTTAGAAGCGTTACGACCTCAAGCAGCAGCGCCGGCACCCGATACAAGGGCAACTGCGTGGCAGGCTGAAAATGATTGGTTCGGTAAAGACGAACAAATGACAAGTCTAGCTTTAGGCGTACATGAACAATTAGTTAGGAGCGGGATTGATCCTACTTCTGACGATTACTACCGTCGTATAGATGAAACGATGCAAAAACGATTCCCTGAGAACTTTGGGGATAATTCGTTGGAACCGGAGAAACCCGCCCAACGCAAACCTTCAAATGTTGTTGCTCCTGCAACCAGATCAACCAGCCCTAAAAAAGTAAGGTTGACTAAGACGCAAGTCGCTTTAGCGAAAAAACTAAAGTTAACACCTGAGCAATATGCACGAGAAATTATGAAATTGGAGAACGCAAATGGATAAGGCAATTAAAAGAGAATCAAGAGAAACAGAAGTAAGACAAGACGAAGCTAAAAAATGGCAACCTGCATCGCTCCTTCCGGAGTTTGTACAACAACCTGGTTATGCCTATCGTTGGGTCAGAGTTTCTTTACTTAATGAACCTGATAACATGAACGTCTCTTCAAAAATGCGTGAAGGCTGGGAACCGGTAAAGCATTCGGAACACCCAGAAGTCATATTACAGTCAGACCCCAATAGCCAATTTAAAGAAGGCATAGAAATTGGTGGTTTATTATTATGTAAAGCGCCTCAAGAAATGATGGACCAAAGATCCGCGTACGTTAATGAAAAAACACGTGCACAGACCGAAGCGGTAGATGCAGCATTCATGAATCAAAACGATCCACGTATGCCTAAGTTTGCTGAAGGTCAAGAAAATGGTCGATCTTTTGGAAAAGGCAAAAAATAAGGAGATACAATCATGGCAGCGACAGCTACCCCTTACGGACTTAGGGCCGTAAACCATCTAGGAGGTACCCCATATGCGGGTTCGACTAGAATGTACCCGATTGCCTCTGGTCTTGCTCAAAACATATTCTACGGTGACGTAGTTGGTGTAGTTACAGCAGGTACAATACAACAAACTCGAACAACTGGAGCTGCAGGTGGAACTGCATTTTTAGCTGGTACAGTTGGTGTATTTGTAGGTGTTACATACACAGACCCGAATCTAGGCACAGTGGTATTTAGACAACATTATCCAACAGGCACAGTAGCAACCGATATACAAGCGTATGTTATTGATGACCCAGCGGTTATATTTCAAGCTCAAGCAGATGCGTCAGTAGCCCAAGCAGGTTTAGGCGCTTGTACTTTCTTTGCAGCGGCACAATCAGACACTACTGGTAGTACAACTACAGGTAATTCAACATCTGCATTAGATGCAACAGTAACAACAAATCAAGATGCATTTAAAATTGTTGGATTTGTAGATAGCCCAACATCAACTGTTGGTGACGCATTTACAGATTTACTTGTAAAATTTAACCCAGTAGCTCACGCTTACACCAGCGGTGTTGGCATTTAATTAAGGAGAATATGATATGGCAATTTCAAGAGCCCAGCTCCTTAAGGAGCTATTACCAGGACTTAACGCACTATTCGGTTTAGAGTATGAGCGTTACGGAGAAGAGCATAAAGAGATTTACGAAACTGAATCTTCAGATCGTTCTTTCGAAGAAGAAACAAAACTAGCTGGCTTTGCAGCCGCACCCCTTAAGTCTGAGGGAGCAGCTATTGCGTATGACAATGCACAAGAAGCTTTTACAGCTAGGTACAATCACGTAACAATTGCTTTAGGATTCAGTTTAACTGAAGAAGCGGTTGAGGATAATCTATATGATAGTCTTTCAGCTCGTTATACTAAAGCTCTTGCTCGTTCAATGGCAAACACTAAGCAAGTTCGTGCAGCTAACGTTTTAAACAATGGCTTTAACGGTGCTTTCTTAGGTGGTGACGCACGTTCACTATTTGGTACAGCCGCTGGCGGTGCAGTTACTAACCACCCATTAGTTTCTGGTGGTACTAACAGTAACGTACAAGCAGTCCCAACAGACCTTAACGAAACAGCATTAGAAAACGCAGTGATTCAGATTGCAGCGTGGACTGATGAAAGAGGTCTATTGATCGCATCAAAACCACGTAAGTTGGTAATTCCACCAGCATTACAATTCGTTGCTACTCGTTTATTAGATACCCAACAACGTACGGGTACAGCTGATAACGATATTAACGCATTGAAAAATAATGGTGCAATTCCAGAAGGTTACACAATTAATCACTTCTTAACAGATGGTGATGCTTACTTCTTAACAACCGACGTTCCTAACGGTATGAAGCATTTCGAAAGAACTGCATTAACTACTTCTATGGACGGTGATTTCGACACAGGTAATGTTAGATACAAAGCCCGTGAAAGATATTCATT
>Ga0207896_1000372_pt1 | contig 9580 bp, 15 predicted proteins | sample LinPmetageLP36_FD_184049 | JGI IMG/M metagenome (GOLD analysis project Ga0207896, IMG submission 184049) | Marine viral communities from the Pacific Ocean - LP-36 (SPAdes) | ecosystem: Environmental > Aquatic > Marine > Oceanic | place: Pacific Ocean | collected 2010-06-15 | reverse complement strand
TTTTTTAAAAGGTCCTGGAAATAAAGAAAACTTTAATGAAACTAATTTTTCTGGATACGACCAAGCTAATATAGCTGCTAGCCCAACCATGGGTTCGCCTTTTCATGATAATGGCGATAAAGATGGTTTAACAGACGAAGAAGTTAAAAACTTTAAATCAGATATGGGTAAATATAACCCAACTATAACATCTTATGAAGGAGATGCGTTTGTAGGAACCAGATCAGGTAGACCTCAAGAAGTAGGTTCTAATGTGCGAGGCCGTACAGAAGGTACTAGAGGTGAAAATAATGAATTTGTAAAAGGAATTGTGACTGGACCTGCAACAAGTTCAAAAAGTGAACAAAGCCGAAGAATAAAAGGCTCAAGATATTCAAGCTAAAACATAAATTATGGTAAAATCATTCGGAAACGCAGGTATGGTCGGTATGGCTGGCTCTGCAAGTAAAGGAACTGCAAAAAAAAGCAAGAAACAAGGTTATAATGACCGTTTAGATGAATCATTAGGTATGCGTGATGGCAAAGAGTCTGGAAAGTCTCAAAGCTATAAATCACGTCGTGATGAAAGTAAAGGTATGGAAAAATCTATGGGTAAACCTGCTTATTCTGGAAACAGATCAAGTTCTCAAGTTGGATATCCTGATACTATGAACAGGGGATAAAAAATGTATGATCCATCACCTTTAAATTTTAGCGGGGATTCACCTATTGAACGTAAACGTAAGAAACGTAAAAAAAGTAATGAACCTAGAAAAACTACCAAAGGTAAAGGTCGTAATTTTAGAACTGTAAAAGAAGGGGCTGGTATGACATCAGCTGGAGTAAAAAAGTATAGGGCTAAAAACCCTGGTAGTAAATTAAAGACAGCAGTAACAGGTAAAGTAAAACCTGGAAGTAAAGCTGCTGGTAGACGTAAGTCATTCTGTGCTAGGTCTAAAGGATGGACCGGTGAAAGAGGAAAAGCAGCCCGTCGTAGATGGAAATGCTAAAATAATAAAATTAAATCAAATCAAATTAAATGGCACAATTCGGAGGCCCTAAGCTTGTCAAGGCTTTATACTTTGACAGTGAGGCAAAAGAACAATTAGTAAAAGGTATAAATAAGATAGCTGATGCAGTTAGCTCTACATTAGGAGCTAGCGGTAGAACTGTAGTTATAGAAGACGATTTTGGTAACCCATATGTTACTAAAGACGGTGTAACTGTAGCTAATTCTATAATGCTCATGGATCCAGTGGAAAACTTGGGCGCATCGATGATGAAGCAAGCAGCACAACAGACAGCCAATATAGCCGGGGATGGTACCACCACCTCTATAGTGCTAACTCAGGCTATTATTGACTGTTATAATAAATTAAAAGCAAAACAATTTTCATTCAGAGATATTAAGAGCGGAATTAATAAATTTAAAGATAACGTTATAGAACTACTAGAATCCAAAGCGATTGATGTAGATGATAAAAAATTAGATGACGTATCTATAATTTCAGCCAACAACGATAAGAAGCTTGGTCTGCTTATCTCTGATGCTTTTAAAAAAGCTGGTGAAAATGGTATTGTTACCATGGAAACCTCATCAACAAGTGATACTTATGTAGATGTAGTTGAAGGTACTAGAATAAGTTCTACTACTAAATCAGCACATTTTTTTACTAATAAAGAAAAAGAGTTATCAGAACTTGATAATCCACTTATTTTTATTAGTGCTACAGATATACCTAATGTAAGAAAAATTCAGGACATCTTAGAGCATGCTATTAAGTCAAATCGTAGCATACTACTTATTGCTCCCCTAGAGTCGCAGCCGCTAACGGCACTAGCGATGAACATGGTTAAGGGCAATATTAAGGTCAATGTAATAGATCCACCTAGCTTCGGACTTAAGCGGAAGGACATACTTGAAGATCTAGCATTGCTTGTCGGGGCTAAAGTTTTTGACGAAAGCCTCGGGGACTCGATTGATTCGATAACCCCCGACATGTTAGGAGAAGCTGATAAAGCTATCTCAGATAAAGAAGGTACAGTGCTTGTTATTTCAGAAAAATCAACAGAAGTAACAGAGCGTATCGAATATTTAAAAACTGCTCTTGCTAAAGAAGATCACCACGTGCTTACTAAGCATTTAAATGATCGTTTAGCTTTATTATGTGGAGGTGTGTCTATTATATATGTAGGCGCTGACACAGAAGTAGAATTAAAAGAAAAGCAAGACAGAGTAGATGATGCTATTCATGCGGTTAAGGCTGCAAGGAAAGAAGGCATACTACCAGGCGGAGGAGCTGCGTTAGCATATGCAGCAACTATGGACTGGAAGCATGAGCTTAATCAAGGCGAACTCGCCGGGCTAAATGTATTAAAAGAAGCATTAGCAGCACCATATACAAAAATATTAACAAATGCAGGTTTAACACCCTCAGATCATTTATTAGATAAATGGGGTGAAGGTATTGATGTAACTTGTGGTAGTAAAAAAGAAATGATAAATACAGGTATTATTGATCCGCTTCTTGTAACCAAGAGTGCGCTTAATAATGCTATATCTGTAGCAACTACTATTTTATCAACTGATTGTGTAATTTCAAACGTAAGAGAATAATGGAAGCAATTGGTAATTACATAGTAATTGAAGAGATTCATGAAAACATCAAAAAGACTGATGGCGGCTTAGAACTCACAGAGAAGCTTATGGAGGACATTAGGTACAGGAAAGGTATTATTATCTCTTCTGGCCCAGAGCTTCTTAAAATTGGTCAGAGCATACTCTATGATCGTGTAGCAGGCTTTCCTGCAGAGTTTAATAATAAAATATACAAAGTTGTCTCATTAAGAGATGTTGTAGCAATATTATAATGGAAAGATCTGATTTCGCACAACGTGGGGAATTAAAGGTTGATTTCCTAAAGTATTATAGATTAGTATCCAGATGGGCAACAAAGAATAATGATTTAAGCGTTGCTGATCTGGAGCTATTATTTTATTTAGACCCTATAGTTTATTTTACTATAGATGATTTTAAAATAGGTACATTGTTTTATACATGGGACAAAGACAGGTTTTACCGACTACAAAAAAACGGTTGGATAAATAAGATGCATATAGGCAGAGGTATAAGAGGTGATCATAACAAATATAAAGTAAGCCAAAAAGGTAAATTACTTATAACAAAAATATATCGTATTTTAATTGGCGAAGAAGACTTGCCTTATTCAGCACGTAGAAATAAAATAATGAAACGTGAAACGTATATAGATAAAGTATACAGCCAAGCTATAAAAGAATTTAACAAACAAAAAAAATAAAAATGGCAAAAGTAACAATGACTACTACAGTCAACACACAAACAGGTGCACCTATAAACACATTTGCAATAGGTAATACAGACACTATAAAAGCTGTAGTATTAAGAACTAAGATGTGTGCAGGTGCATATATGTATACTCAAGAAAATTTATCGCTTACAATAGCTGATGGATCTCAAACAACGGCTACTATTCCTGGAGGTGATCCAACACCTATAGCTGGAAGAGGTGCAACTATGACTATTGAATCTTCTGATACATCAGCTGCTACTCTTATAGAAGGTATAGACTTTACAATAAGCGCTAAAACTATAACATTTACAACAGCTTATACAGGTAATAACAAAGTAACAACAATAACTTATAATTACTATGATACTGATGCTGCTAATTTAGTATATGATGTACCGGTTTATCCATCTAACACTAAAGGAACAATAACAATTGATGGTTTAAAATTAGTTGTTTGGAATGAAGGTATATTAGCACAAGAGGTTAAATCTTGGGCAACCTCAGGAACAGCTAATGGAGTAGTTCAAGCTTTAATAACAGACGCGTAATAAAAAACAAAAATGAAAAAAGGATTAAAAATTACACCAGAAAATGTATTTACGAAGCCTCTAAAAGTAGAGCAAGCTCCGATTACAAACCCAAATCAATCAATGCCTATTACTCAAAAAGTTAAAATGAGTAGCGGTGGAACTAAATTAAAAGGATAAGATGGCTAAAATCAGTACATATACAATAGACTCTACTATAGAAGGTAACGACAAGTTACTTGGTACTGATTCTGCATCAACCTCAGCACTTGCTACAAGAAACTATACAATTGACAGCTTAAAGGCTTATATTCAAACTGGATCTCCTGCAAATATTACAGATACAATACCTTTAGGTTTTGCACTTACTGTAAATAGAGAAGGTACAGCGTATGAAAGAGCTTTAGTAAGAACTCTTGCGGGATCTACTCTTACTAATGTCGTTCTTAAAAGTGCTACAGTTAATACAGGTTCAGATATATATTTAAATACACTTGGCTCCGGTCAAGTTTTTTTAATTATAAGGGATTACAATAATGGCCAGTTTGCTGTTGATTATGACTTAGCAGATTTTGCAGCTAACTCAGCAACATTTACAGGCGTCATAGGAGGTGTTACACATACGGGTACAGTCACTACATTTAATGCGCCTAATTTTTCAAATGCTAGTCCAGCAGCTAACGATACTCAATATGTAGGCTCTGGTTCAACTAAATATACAGACTGGGCATTTAATATAACATTAGATGCAGGTCAAACCTATACAGGCGGTCAAGTAGCATTTACAGAATTTACTTTTTTAACGGGTGCTACACAAATAGAAACTCAAGCTGTAGGTACACTTAAAGTAACGCGTAACATTGAAGTTCCAGATGGTGATGTAACAATAGGTACAGTAACACCTACCACAGATCCACATAACCTTACGGTGTATGGCGATATAAAACTACCTACGTCTGAAAGTCGTATAAAGTTTGGTGGTGACACTAACAATGTGCTAATGAGCACAGATGGTAATGATCTTACTATTTCAGGAACTGGAACTGGATCTAACCTTGTTGCTAACAGCACTAGATTTACACAAGATATTATAAAAGATACTAATAATATTTCTACTGATGGTAGAACTATTATGGGTCAAAATACATTTACAGCTATTAACACTGATGGCACTAGAGGTGTGCTTTCTAATCAAGGAGTTGAATTACAAAACTCTTCAGGTGTAGCTTTATCTGAACAACAAGTATCAGGTAATGCACCAGTAGGTGGTTTAACAAATCAAGGCTTTCTTACATCTATAAAAGTAGACAATAACTGGTTTTCACTACCAACACTGTCTGCAGGTGTAGCAGAAGCTTTACCAGGACTTAGCGAAACTTTAGCTGGTCCACCAACCAATATTACAACAGGCCGTTTATTTTACGGTACACAAAATGCTGCAGGAGCTCTTTTCCAAGCAGCTACTTCACCAACATCTTTAACCACAAGCGAGTCTATTGCTCAGAATGCTACATCAGTAACTATATCTTCTGGTAATAGAACAGATTTTGCAGCTATGTTTGCTGGCGTACCCACGGGACAGAATTTATATTTTGTTGATAGCACGTATACAACTGCTTTTCCAGCTGCTGGTGGTCAAATACTAGATGCTTCAGTTAATATATACTTAGTAGTTACTTTTAATACTACAACATATGTAGCTACTTTTGGTAGACAAGGATTTGGTACTATAAATATATCAACAAGTACATTTAATATTGACTCTGAAACCGTCAAGTTAAACACTATACCACAAGCCGCTAAATCTAATTATTTATATTATGATACAGCTACAAAAGCTATATCTCATAATCCGCTTAGTGTACTTGGATCAGCTAATGGTGCTACATACGACTTTGGTGGTAATACTGATGTACCTGTTGTATCAATAGATTTTGATAACTTAGTTATATCAGCACCTGCTAATGGTGTTGTAACTTTAAAACAAGGACATACTTACGGAGGCGCTTTAACAGCAGATACAACTGCTGTAAATTACAATCATTATATATTAAGCAATATAACAGCTGATAAAACTTTAACTCTTCCTGCAGGAACTGTAGGCGATAGTATAAAGTTAACTAATATGTCTTCTTTAGATGCTTCTGGCGCGTATGTACAACCATCATACATTTGGTCTATAGCAACTAATGGTTCAGAAAAAATAATGAGAGCTAATAGTTTAACTCTTGATGCTTCTACAGAATCTTTTGAACTATTATATACAGATGCTGCTAACGGATGGGTAATAAATTAACAACATGGGACTAACAATAGATTTACCAAGCGCTGGACTCCTAGGGATATCAGGCGCACAAGCATTTGAAATAACAGCTAATACCACAATGGGTATTAACAAGATATACGTTTGTAAACAAGCACCGGACTTTACAATAACACTTCCTACAACAGTAACTGCTGATGGAGGTGAAGTACTTGTAAAAAAAGTAGGTTCGCAAACTGTAACAGTAACCGCGGCTTTAATCGAGGGTACTAATCAATCACTAACAATAACTAACAACCAAGCAGTAAGATTTGTATATATCAATGCTACTTTTGGTTGGTTAATAACTTAAGCTATGCCAGACGTTAAAACATTTTATCCAGGCGCAACAGCAGGAAATCCAATAAATAATGCCACTGATGCTGCTTTAGCAACTACAGCAACTATTGGTAATTCTGTGGATGATCAAAATCAAACTCCAAACGCTCTTGTTTGGACAGGTACAGCTGCTGAATATGCAGCTCTTGGTTCTAAAGATGCTAATACACTTTATTTCGTAATCTAATGCCAATATACAAAGGAAGCACAGAAGTTACCAGTGGTAACCTTAGAAAAGGTTCAACAAACATTGAGAATGGCTACAAAGAAACAAGTCCGTTTTATACCAATACAAATGGTATAACAATAAACTTTATTGATGCTATTTCTGGAGCTACAATGAGTACAACTCAGTTTTCTTCTGTAGGTGTACCAGGCGCTTCTTTTTCTTCTTTTAGTAGAACTATTACAGTAGACTCAGGTAGAATATTTTCTACAAATCCTACTGTTTCAGAATCTGGAGATAGCGGTAATAATGTTACTACATCTATAAGTAGTCAAACATCTACATCAGCGGTATTAAATGTAAGCGGTACATATCCAACAAGTGGTACTACAGTTACATTAACAGTAAATGGTGCAACACAAGTACAATTACCAAATCTTAACGTTAGTGTAAGTAACTCCCAAGCTACTTTTAGCACCTCAGATAGTGCAAATTTAGGTACGTTTAATTATTCTGTAAGTCAATCTGTTAGTGGTGGAGGAAGTTGTTCAGGTGGAACTCAACCTACGTCGGGTACTTTTACTTCTAACAGTAGTTCTTATAATTATCCTGGATTTAGTGCAGGATATCCAGCTGGAGGATCGTTTGGTAATGGATGTGGTGTAACTTGTACATCATCTGTATCAGCAAGTAAATCTGGGTACAATAGTGGTTCTGGTTCTTTCAGTAATACCGGTTCTAATCCAGTTGTGATTAACACATGTGGATGGAGTCCTAGTTCAAATCCGTCGGGAGCCGCTTATAACACTTCATTTACATGTGGTATAACTTGCCCAACCTGCGTAACTTGTGCTCCCGGAACATCAAATTGTAATATTGGATTATTAGCAACTTTATCTGCATCACCAGGTGCTAATGCTTTTGGTTCTGTCGGTTTTCCTAGTGTAAATTATCAACAAATAGTTAGTTGTAACAGTTCAACAACATTTACTAATGCAATACCAGCTAAAGCAACTAATTGGCCGGGAAGTGGTTCTATTAGTATAACTCAAATACCAAATAATCCTATTTCAGGAAATAACGCGGTTACAGGTGGTACATATTCTGCTTCTTGGAGTTATCCTTCTAGTAGTATAGGTGCCAGTAATAATGCAGCTGGCCTATCAACATGCCAAGATACTGCTGGAACTACATTAACTTGCACTACATCATTAAACGCTACAAATAATAATAATAGTACAAGTCAAACAGGAGGCTCTATAGTTATTCAGTGTTCAGGTGGTAATGGTACAATAAACCCTTCTACTTGCACTGGTACGGCAAGGCTTAGTGTTTCTCAAACTGGTGAACAAGTTTCTGCAAGTTATTAAAATTAAATTAAATCAAATCAAATGGAAATAAAAATTTTTACAAAAGACGATTGCAACTTCTGTGATCAATTAGATATACCAAAAAAAATAGAAACAACTGTATTTAATGTAGATAGTAAAAAATACAGAGGATTTATACCAGAACAAGTGCCTGCTCTACAATATGATGGCTTGAGCTTTCAAGGCCCAGAGGTTATAAATAAAGTTTTAAACTTAGTAAGAAATGCACAAGATGATTACTATAAAAAGTAAAGGCTTTGGCGATACTGTAGAAAAATTTACATCAGCTACAGGAATAAAGACAGTTGTAAAAGCTGTCTTTGGTGATAATTGTGGATGCAATGAACGTCAAGAATGGCTAAACAAAAAAATACCATATAAAAATTAAAAAATGGCAAATTTAACAAACATAATAGGTGGTCAACCATACTACGATGCTACTACTGCAAACTCAGAATCTTTATTAAACTTCTATAAGTGTACACAAGCTCAATATGATGCTATAGGTACTAAAGATCCTAAAACATTATACTTAATTACAGCATAGATGCCTATAAATTTATTCAATAATCCTTTATCCTCAATTAAATTGGGAGCCGATAATATTTTAAAAGGATATATTGGTAATAGTCAAATATTTCCTAATGATACTGAAATAACTGCTGCAGCATTTACTAATGCTAGTATAGCTAATACAGGAGGCAATACTCCTTATGTTATATCTGGTGAAGTAGGTGCTTCGTTTACTTTAACAGGTAGTACAGGAGCTACGGCGCCTTCAGGAACACAAGTTATATCAACTAGTCCTACGACATATCAAATAGCTATAGCAGATCAATCTACAACATGTGGAGCTTTAGCAAGAAACTCTCAAGTTTTAATAACACCTCAAGGTAATACAGTTTTAGCTAGCGGCTTAAGTAATACAGACACTATAACACAAGCTGCTGGACCTGTTACAGTACCCAACAACATAGGTTTAACTATGTCAGTTTCTAACGCCGTTTATAACACTGTAACAGTTGGCAGTCAAGTTAGATGGGCACAAGGAGCAGCTTGGAATATAACTGTAAACTACACTCAAGGAACCTATGCAACAGCAGTTGAAAGTTTAAGAGTTTGGGTTCAAGGAGTTCAACCAAGCCCTAATTTAACCTCTAATTTTAATTTTACAAATATATCACCGTCATCTCCAAGCAATTGTGGAGCTTTTAGCTGTACTGGTACTCCAGCAACTGCTAGTCAAATTTATTGGGGAAATGGAAGTATTCCAACTGGAACATATTCAGTTTTAGCAACATTAAACAGTTCATCCGCAAATCTTACAACACAAGCAATGACATTTACTTTAGGTGTAATTAATGGATCTTCTCCTACATGTGTTTCTAATAGTCCTAATGGTTTAATAAATACGCAGTTTCCATAAATAAAAAAATAAATGGCAAGAATAAAATTATATCCTAACGACACTACTATTGAAGGTGGTGATAAATTAGTTGGGACTGATATAAACGGTAATGCTACAAAAAATTACCAGATAGAAGAACTTGCTCAATATTTTGAAC
>Ga0207896_1000370_pt1 | contig 9598 bp, 6 predicted proteins | sample LinPmetageLP36_FD_184049 | JGI IMG/M metagenome (GOLD analysis project Ga0207896, IMG submission 184049) | Marine viral communities from the Pacific Ocean - LP-36 (SPAdes) | ecosystem: Environmental > Aquatic > Marine > Oceanic | place: Pacific Ocean | collected 2010-06-15 | reverse complement strand
TATCTTCGCCACGACCAAAGGAAACAGTGATCTCGTTTTTAATTAGATCACCCAGGTCATTATCTCGAAGCCATTTGTAGGCACCTTCCTTACTTGCTACAGGAATACTGGCACCATAAATCTCTTTAACTTCTATGGCAGAACCATCTGTAAGTTTAAGAGTTTTTAATTTCATGTCTCCCATTATTTCGGGAATCACTTCTTCTGAAATTTTATCAGCTGCTTCTTTCTTCTTCTTTAGGTTCTCTTCAATTATTTTTACTTCATCTTCTAAAGATTGCAGTCTGAGAACGTATTCAGATAAACTTCGTACGTTTTCTATTTCATTTACTTGTTGAGGAGAATCCTCCTCAAATTGTTTTGTTAGGTCTTGGTTACTCATCTATTTCTCCTTTCTCGTAGAGGTTAAAATCAAGAGGATAATACATCTGTTCTTGTCTATCCCATTTTAAACTTTTTGCTTTACCATTATTTACTTTAGCAATAACAGCTCCAACAATAAAAATTATTTGTGGATCACCAGACAATAATAAATAATCATCATCTGAAAAATCTTTTAGTAATCTTTCTAGTTTATATTTAATAGGACCAGAACTCATAACAACCTGACTATCTTCTCTCAATAAGACTTTTAGTTTACCGTATTTTTGTGCACCAATAATATTAAATTTAGGACGCCCTGCTCGGGTTCCTGGTACTTCTTGCAATACATAAACTATAGGTTCTTTGTTTTTTTCTTTCATGCTTGACTTTTTAATTTAATTTTAATATGTTGTCAACCAGAAAGAAGAATTAATTATGGATTATAAATTTAAAACAAAACCCTTTGCTCATCAAATGACTGCATTGGAAAAGTCGTGGAATAAAAAAGTATTTGCATATTTTATGGAAATGGGAACTGGTAAAACAAAAGTTGCTATAGATAATATAGCTATGTTATATGATGCAGGCAAAATTAATGGAGCTCTTATTATTGCACCAAAAGGTGTGTATAAAAATTGGCATTCTCAAGAAATTCCTACACATTTACCAGACCATATAGAACATAAATCAGTTTTATGGCAAGCAACTATAAATCAAAAACAACAAAAAATACTAGATACTCTGTTTGAAACAGGTGAAGATTTACATATATTGTGCATGAATGTAGAAGCATTCTCTACTAAAAAAGGTTTAGATTTTGCTGCTAAGTTTTTAAATTGTCACAATACTTACATGGCTATTGATGAGTCTACAACCATTAAAAATCCTGGGGCTAAACGTACTAAAAATATAGTTAGCATAGGTAAATATGCTAAGTACAGACGTATTCTAACTGGTTCTCCAGTTACTAAATCACCACTAGATCTATATAAACAATGTGAATTTTTAGATGAATTTTTATTAGACCACTCTTCTTATTATACCTTTAGGACCAGGTATGCTGTAATGCGTAAAGCACATTTTAATGGAAGATCTGTAGAAATAGTAGTAGGTTATAAAAACCTTGGTGAGCTGTCCGAAAAAATAAAAGATTTTTCATACAGAGTTTTAAAAGATGATTGTCTAGATCTACCTCCAAAAACTTTTATGAAACGTATTATAACACTGACTCCAGAACAAGATAAAGTCTACCAACAAATGAAAAAAATGGCTCTTGCTTTAATGAATGGCAAGATGATTACTACGGCCAATGCATTAACTCAATTAATGCGTTTGCATCAAATAACTTGTGGTCATTTTAAAGCTGACGATGGTTCTTTTCAAGAAATTAAAAATAATAGACTATCTGAATTAATGGAAGTGTTGGAAGAAGTACACGGTAAAGCTGTGATATGGGCACACTACCAATACGACATAGAAACAATAGTAAAAAATATCAAAAAAAGATACGGTGATAATTCTGTTGTGACTTATTATGGTAAGACTCCAAATGATGAAAGACAAGATAACATAGAAACTTTCCAGGACCCAGAATCTCCAGTTAGATTTTTAGTAGGTACCCCTCAAACAGGTGGTTATGGTATCACATTAACTGCAGCCAGTACTATGGTTTATTATTCTAATGGTTACGACCTTGAGAAAAGAACTCAATCAGAGGCTAGAATAGATCGTATAGGCCAAACAAAACCAATGACATATGTTGATATAATTGCTGAAAATACTGTTGATGAGAGAATAGTAAAAGCTTTGGTTAAAAAAATTAATATTGCGTCTGAAGTAATGGGTGAAGAACTTAAAGATTGGTTATAGGATATTGTAGGACATACACGTTGGCGTGCTGTAATTTTAATTTACGACTTTTCCACCTTCCCATTTCATATCGGGTAAATTTTCAGTATACTTTTTACCATCAAAGGTAAGAACTTGTTTTCTGTTAGACCCTTTGGCATCATAAGACACATGGATCCATCCTGCCTGGTCATCGTCGGGTTTATAGTACTCGAGAATGCATTGATCAAAGTCAACGTTATTGATTAGCCAGTAAGCTACTTTAATATTGGCTACCCCATTAATTTCAAAATCGGCCGCACACCCGAGTGCGTGCTGCGATGTTTTTTTGCTTCCTATAGCTACACACAGCGCCTCTGAGCGGAATCCCGAGCTGATGCTTATAGCTTTGTCAAAGTGTGCTCTAACGGGCTCTAAGACCTCATAACAGAGGTTTCCTAGGTTTTTAATCTCTCCAGACCCTGGAGTATTGTCAATTCCTTTACGAGACGCAACCATAGAACGTGTCATCTCTTCAAGAGTAAAATGTTTCGATAATTGCATGATTTTTTATTTTGTGATTAGTTGAAATATAACATAGATCAAACCGCTGATCAATGCGCCAGAAGTAATTAGTAATATACTCTCTATTCTTTGTATTTGAGCTTCAATAGAATGTATTTTATCGTGAGTTTGTTTTTGCATAATACGGCACAGTTTTTCATGTGACTCTATTTTTTCTAATGCGATATTTTTGTTTGCCATTATACTGTTGTCTTCCTTTGTCCTAACTTAATAGCTTTTTCAGTTTGAGATAATAATGCATCCTCAATTCGTGTCAAGTTAGTTTGTGGGTTAACATTGTTGTTGACAGAAGCTGTTTTTATCGTTTCAGCAGACACTGGAGCCGTGTCGCTTGCTACGTTAGGCTTGATTAAAGATGCTGTTGTCTTTGTATTAGGTAAAGGTAAGCTAGAAACAGGTTCCATTACTTCATTATTTTTTTTCTTTTCAAAATAAAGTTTAAGATCTTCTATTTTATTTAACCCTAAAGATTTTATTTCTGGATAATTATCAAAATAAATATCTAATTCAAAATCACTCATACCCAAAGGGATTCCTGACCATTTTTTTAAAATTGGAGTTAATAATTCAAAAGGATATATATCTGTAAACTTTAAATCGGGGTTGTGTTCTCTTAATCTTTCAAAAGCTTTTGGAAACAAAGCTGAATGTTCTTTCCAATCAGGCAATGATGCAGGATAATATACTCCACCAAATAAATATTTTAAAGAAGATTTACTAAAACCTTGTTTACCTACCATTACTTTATACTGTTCAGCAACGGAGAAACCTAGTCTTTTATTTAATTCAGTAAATTCAAGTACACCATTCATTTCTCTGTATCTATTTTTTTGCAAAATTTCAAATTGTTCAACAAAATTAATAGGATTGTCTCTAATATCATTAGCATTATATATTTTTTGATAAAAATTTTTTCTTGTTTCATTTATTTTTTTAGAAAGTCCATTGACTACTGCAGGCATTTTACTAGCAGGATCATTTTTTTCAGCGGCTAAACCTAAAACTAATTTTATAGAATTAGCTAATGTACTGACCGTAGAATAAGTACTATCTAAATCTCCATCGTAAGAATTTACTACTTTTCTAACACCACTAATAGTAGCGGGGTTAACTGCTCCATATAAATGTGCTAAAGATTTAGCTGCAGCTAATGCAGGGCCATCAAATTTAGCGTTATATACTATAAACCCTTCTTGAGTTACACCACCTCTTGCTCCAGGTAAAATTGTATTTTTTGGCATGATGTCTAATATTTTTTCTAAAAGCATTGGTTCTGGAATAAAAGAAGAAAACATTAAAGGAATTGCACCCATTTTTTCATCATTAATATCGTAAAATAATTTTTCAAAAACTCTAGACATTAATTTTTCTTCAGAATATTCTGGATTAGTATAAATTTCACTAGCTAATTCAAAAGCACCTGTTATTTGAAAATAAGGATTTTCTAATGTTTGATCAAATTCCCAAAAAGATTTATCTTTTCCAACTTTGCTTATAGGGTAAGTTTTATGTCCTTTTTTATACCAAGGAGAATAAAATTTTCTATAAGCATTCATAGTTTTTTCATCTATGTCCGTTAGTAATTCAGTGACTCCACCTATTGTTTTATCTACTCCGTAAAGTGTTGTAGCCATTCCCATCAGTCTTCTTGCTCCCATTTTTCTTACCCATGGATTAGATGAAGTTAATTCTCTACCCGTATACATACTGGCACTAACTAAGTTTCTAATAATTTCAGAGTTAAAAGCTACAAAATTTCCAAAAGGGAGTCTTCTCCAATTTTTAACAATAGCAGGTACCATTCCATAGTTAGGGTATGTATTTTTTATATACTGAGCTGAAATTTGTTTTATAGATTCATCATGTGTTTTTGCAATTCCATCTAATTTAAAAGGATCCCATTTAAGTTTAAATACATCGTCCCATTGTTTCGCTGCAAGTTCTTGCCATAAAATTTTTCCATTCATTGCTTCTTTCAATAAATTTTTTGCTTGAAGTCTCCCTGCTTCAGTAGAGGCATCTCCAAAAACACCTGTTTTATACCAATCATTTAATAATTTTAGTCTAGCTTCGCTTGATATTACCTTACCATTTTTTGCAACAGTAACTCCTATATCTCTAAACCCTAATTTAAGTGCATTGGATGCTGAGAAACCTGCTGCTGGAATAGCTGGAATAAATTGCGAACGAGTAAACTCATACCCATAAGCCTTCCAAGCATTATCAGCACCTTGATAAAACTCTGTAGCTTTTCTAAAAACAGGGTTTTTCATAATTGCAGTAAACCATTCATCTGTACTGGAGTAGGCACCTTTAGCAAAGTCAGCAATAATACCTTCTACTTCACCAGCTACAGCTGAACTATCTGTTACACCGTATTTTACATACTCACTTAATTTTTCTCTTAAAATTTTTTTGTCTACATTTTTCCCTGTCCCTATAATTTCTCCAAAAGTGTATTTCATAGAATCAATCATGCTAGCTTGTCTACCAATATGCCCATTTAACAAAGCAAAAAAAGCTGCTGTTTCAAAATTTCTTGATTGGGTCATTACAGATAATACAGTTTTACTTAGTTGAGAAACTGTTTTAGCCGCAAGAAATTTTTTATATAGTGAAGATGTTAAAAATTTATCTGTCCACAATGCGTCACTTACTATACCTTCAGCAATTTCAGGAATAGTGTAATATGGTTTTCCATTTGATTGTTTATATATATCATCTAATTTTAATAAACTGTTAGACAATCCTTTTGTTTCAATAGGAACCAATTCAACACCAGTTAATCTTTTAGCTGTAGTAGCTACTTGATCATTAGCTGCTCTAAAAATATAACCCAATTTTAGCCCTTGCTCTACAATTTTTTTATTTGCCTGCATGTGTCCTATTAAACTTGCTTGTTTGGTTACAGTATCTAAAATAATTGCTCTGGGGTCTGTTACTTTACCCATTAGTTCTTGAATAACTGAAGGTATTTTTTGTTTAGTTTTTAAAATCCCCGCTGGAGGTATTAATGAAGCTACGGATTCTAATCTTTCCGCTGCTGTAGTACCCTCCACTAAAGAACCACCTTTTGTTATAAAAGATTTTACTAACTTAGTAGCATCAGCAGCTATGATTTCTGCTGATCTACCCTTATGGGTTGTTCTTTCAAGTAGTTCTTCAAAAAATTTTTCAGCTCTCGCTATAACTTCTTTTTTTGGTCTAAAACTTCCTTTAAATATTTCATAAGAAGTTGTTAAATAGCTTCCCAAACCTTGTTTAATTATTTTTCTTACACCATCATCATCTACATACTTACTAAGTACTTTACTTAAATCATCTATTTGTGTTCTAACTTCTGTTACAAAAGGAGATAGAGATTTATTTAAATTCTTAAATGCTAGTTTATCTCCATTTAATGCTGCAATTACAGTTTCCCAATATTGCTGTACTTCTAAGGTACCTCCTCTTCCTATAATTCTGCTACCCATACCTACTTCTGCTATTTTGTATATTTGTTTTTCAATATTATTTAAACTCATGCCTACTAATTTTCTTTGGTCAGCTATGTAATCTTTTTCTGCTTGTTTAATAATAGCTAATTCACCTGGAAGTTTTCTATCTGTTCTAATCGGTGTTAATACACTTCTATCAATTATTTTTAACCATCTATCTCTAACTTTAGGAAGTGTAAAACCACCCACGTCCGATAATAATTTCCAATCTTTTGCAGGGGGAATCCCTGCTTTTGTTAAAATATCAAAACCTAATTTAGTTTTAACTTTAGAAAGTTTTTTTGCAACAAAAGGCAGAGGAGAATACTTACCAGTAAGTGTTCCAGCTACAATAGGTTCTGCAAATGTAATAACATCTCCAACTTTATTAAGTATAGGCGGTGCAACTTTTGTAAAAGTCCCTTTAATAACTGGCACTGCTACTCCTTTAAGAGCTATATTTAAACCTCCTATCAAAGCCGTTCCTTCTTTTCCAAATTTTAATCTGTTCCTAAGTATTGCTCTGGCTTTTGCTTTTCCACTAAGGTTTTTTGTTTTTTCCATTGAAGTATTTAAAAGAGTTTGCATAACCTTGCTATTAACTTGAGTAGAACCTGTAAGAGGTGATAAATTTATAGATTCTCCACTTGCATTAGTTAATGTAGTGTCAGTGCTATCGTCTCTAGTAATTGCTTCACCAATACCATAAGCTAAAGTTCCTTCGCCAAATCTTCTAGCAACTCCTGGTAAAGACCAGTTTCCATATTTTTGAGCAATGTTTGAAACATTTTTTATGTTAGGTATTGTACCTGTTTGTCCGTAAGTTTTAGATTTAGCTAAAGAGTCTATAACTCTTTTAGTATACCCAGGTGCAACTTTTCCTGCGGCTTTACCAAACAAACCAAGTATTTTTTTACCAAGAATAAAAGAAACACCAAATTGACTTAAATCTTCTGCAAGTTGTTCTACACCTTCTCGAGAATCTCTTACTTCTGGCCATCTTGATTCAATGAAACTAACTATATTAGATTCATTACCTTTTGGTAAAGCATCAAATAAAGCAGCAGCAACAATAGTAGTAGCTCTTGCACTTTTTTCAACTGTAATTTCTATACCTTTTCTAGTTTTAACTAAAAGTTCAGACTCATATGCTTTTTTTCTAAGTTTACCATATGTATCAATTCTTATTTCTCTGTCATACCTATCATCTCCACCCATAAGGATGCCTTGATTAAATAATCTTAATTGACCCAATCTTTTTAAATCGGCTCGAAGAGAAGGATTGTCTTTAGCTAACTTATATAAATAACCATCTCCTTGAAGCAAAGCGGCTTGAGACCCAGCTTCTTTAGCTTTTTCAATACTTCCATATTTTTTTATAGCGTTTAAATATTCTGTAATGAATTGAGGATTATCTCTAAAGATATCCTTTAATCTCATTATATCGTTTCGTTGTTTATCGCTTTTTATAGTGTCAATAAAATCAACTTCTTTATTGCTTAGTATTTTACTTTTACTGTAAGTTTTTTTTTCTTCAATAGAATATTCTTCTGTACTAGAATCTTTTATTTTTTCTTCGACAGAAGGAACAATATTTTGGTCTACATTATTAAGTATTTCGGTAACAGGAATATTTTTTCCAATTCCTAATTCAGCTAAAATTTCTTTTGATGTTTTTATTTTTTTTTCCGCCATGCATGTTAAACCATTGCATCTGACATAGGTAATATCAGACTAACTTGATATTTATTATTAAATTCGTCAACATCTGATTGTTCTACAATACTAGCAAAATCAGCAAAAGCGTCTTCGTTGTAGTATATTAATTGTACTATATTATCTTCCACTTCTGCAGGAATTTTTCCCCTAAATTCTTCATAAGACATATCTACTGTGGAAGAGTTTCCATCTGTTTCTGCCATCGATACATCTTCTGTTATAGTTTCATTAGGTGTAGAAATAGTTTCTGCCATATTCATACTAGCTTGCATAGGTTGTGCACCATTCATACCAGTTCCCATGTTGTATCCTACTCTACCACCTTCTGCTTTAGCGCCCCCATAGTATGCAATAGCTTGGTCTTTAGCTTCCTGTAAAGTTATTTCATCACCTGGCAACGCAGTTTTGTTTGTAGTTTGGTATATTATAAGAGCTAATGCATCAATTTTTTCCGCTGTTGTAGCTTTAACAGGCATTTTTCTAGCTATTTCATATTTATCTTCTGCTATTTTTCTTTTTATATTTTGAATATCTTGTTGAACACTTTCTCTTGTTTCACCAGGTGCTAATAAAGCTGGGTTATCTAGTTTTGCTTGCATTTGGTCTAAACCAAATTTATATTTAGCGTCTACTGCTTTGTATTGTTTATCTAATTCTATTTCTTTAGAGTTAATTAAAGCCTGCATTTCTAATGAGTTCATTTGATCAGCACTTCTATCTAAATCTTTATTAATTTTAGTCGCTTCAGCATCTAGGTTTTCTAGTTTCATTGCTTGATCTAAAGCATAGTCTTCATCTCTCTCAAGAGTAAGTCTATCTGCTTGTTTTTTACCAACCTGTCCACTTGTTAAAGCTTCGCCTCTATCATTGTATGGATCTGCATACTCTCCAAAAGATCTAAGTATTTTCATATTATCAGATACTCTTGGTTCTGTTATTTGAATTTTTTCTGCTGCAATCTCTTCTAAAGTTCTTCCTGCGTATCCTCCAGGACCGTCTACTAATCCTCTTTTAGGAGTATCTAAACCAGACGTGATGCCAGTCCCTTGAGCCGAGTAACTTCTGCCACCCATCTTGAACATTGGTCTTTTTAAAATTCTATTATACATTAACTTGCCTGAGTTTGTTGATCTTGATTTCTTCTAGTCATAGCGGAACCACCCAGTGTTGTATACATGTTAGCAAAACCACCAATACCAGTCAGTATAGGGTTCGGTGTAAATTTCTGCGAAGGTGAACCAGGCATTGCACCAGATACAGTACCATAGACATTTGCAACATCTGTAATTCTGTCTAGTGGTAATTGGTATGCACTTTGATTAGCTTGTGCTATTGCATTTAATTTAGATTGTTCTAACAATTGATCTTGTTGACCCACTGCATCTAGTGATGCTAAGTTTTGTTGTTCTAATCCAGGAACAAAAGATGCTAGTCCTTGTTGTAATGAACCTAGTCCTAATTGATTAGTCATTGCTTGTTGTCTATAACCTTGTGCTTGATTATAACCTTGACCATACAATCCTGCTAGTAATGCTGCTCTGTTTCTATCTGAGTTAGATTGATACTCAGCTTCTGCAACACCTTGTCTAGAACCACCGAAAGCTCCAGCAGTGTATGCATTCATACCC
>Ga0207896_1000368_pt1 | contig 9618 bp, 17 predicted proteins | sample LinPmetageLP36_FD_184049 | JGI IMG/M metagenome (GOLD analysis project Ga0207896, IMG submission 184049) | Marine viral communities from the Pacific Ocean - LP-36 (SPAdes) | ecosystem: Environmental > Aquatic > Marine > Oceanic | place: Pacific Ocean | collected 2010-06-15 | reverse complement strand
TGTCCCACCGCTTTCAACGGTTAATGTAACACCAGAAGCCACAGTAAACGGACCAGTTACGTTGGCGTTCTCTGTAGCTAGGATGGTTGTATTTGCTGTAAGGGATTGTGCGTTAGTACGGAATAGTCCACCAGCCTTGAAGTTACCTTTGTTCTCAGCGGGTGGTGCAATTGTACCAGCTTGGGGTGCTAGGTAATTTACAAAGATGTTGCCTGTACCAGCAGAAGGGGCAGCAGTAAATGTAAGTGTAGTGCCATCAGGAATAGTGTAGGCTGCTGTGTCTTGCACAACACCATCAACCGACACCAGTACATCCTGCACAGAGGATACTGTTGTAGTTAATGTAAATGTGGTATCGCTACCGTCCCCGTTAAACCTTTGTACAGCTTTGGTAGCCTGATAAGACCCCGGAACTTTTTGACCTATATACGGCATTGACCATCCTTATGAACTAATCGTGTCTACGACAGATACCCAAACATCTGCGCTATTCGCAGTGTCGCTCTTCACATTAAGTATATCACCAGACTGCATCACAATCTTTGCACCGCCATCCAAGACCTGTAAGGCTGAACCCACTGGAATTGGGGCAGCCTTGATAATATAGTAATCAGCAGTAGCACCAGCCCCAGTAATATATACATCCATTAGAATCTGAGTGGTTGTCACATTGGCAATGTTAATCCCTATAAGAGCATCATCAGAGTTCGCAGTTCGTAAAGCGACTTCACTCGCACCTACGTTCCTAGCGATATTTCTTTCAAAGTCCTGTGCCATACTCTACTCCTTAAAGGGCAATCGCCATAGCCACTGCGAACCCGGCGGTTGCACCAGTGGATGGTAAATTAGTTAACTGTGACCCATCCACCCCCGGCAATCTAGCCGAGCCGTCAAGTATAACTATTTTATTTGCTGATGTGCCTGTATCTATTCTAGCCACTGGAACCGTTCCAGAAGCTACGTTGCTGCCGTTCAAAGCAGTTAGCGCACTTCCATTCGCAGCGACTATATTACCACTAGCATCTAGGAAAGACATTTTTTCCGCAGGCAGTGTGCAGAAAATAGTTCTTGTACCAGATCCCCAGTTAACAGCGTTATCACTATTGCTAGACTGAAGTATAGTTGTTCTAGCTAATGTCGTGCCAGAAGAGGTGTATGTTCCAATGCCTACTTCAAAGTTTGTACCATCACTGCACCCGTAATATGTGGTGTTTCCGTTGCCCACACTTGCAAAAGTCTCAAAGCTGGCTACTGCGCCAGCCAAGCTATAGGTGCCTGTGCCTGTCGTGGTGGTCGTTTCTTTTACTCGGTCTTTAAGAACAAGTGCCATATTAGTTCAACTGAATACTTAAATTACCAGCGTTAATGCGGAAGATATCACCAGAGGCAATTGTCTTACTTGCATCAAGAGCGCCAATAAAGTAAATATCTCCACTGCTGGCTGCACTGGCAATAAAGACATGCGTGATTGTATTGTTCGTGCCACCAGAGGCTGGAAACTCAATCTGCGTTGTTGTAGCTATCTGAGCATCTGTACTAGCTGATGGAACAGTCCATGTTGAAGCTGCCTTTTGCTGTCTAGCGTAGTTTGTAAAGTTAGCTTCTGTAACTGTGGTTTCACTACCTGATGCGACAGCGGTAGCTAGACCGACATAGATTGCATCGCCGGGTGATGAAAAAGAACCAGCATTATTTTTGAACAAGAAGTTAAGTAACTTGTTCTCCAAAAAGGTGGTTGCTGCATTTGATGTTGCCATCGTCTTTTACTCCTTATGAACGTGGCCTATCAGGTAGACCTCTCCTGTAGGCATCAGTGTTCTCTCTAGCTTCTGCCAAATCCTTTAGTCGTTGAACTTCTTGCATGAACCGCTGCTCGTACAACTGCATCATGTCTGCTTCGCCCTTCATGTAAGTATACGCTTCAACGAGTGCACCGTAAAGAAGGGCGTTAGGTGCATTAGTACTGACCCAAGTAGTTTGACTATCCGCTCCCGGAGAAGCGGTAATGCTGGCAGGTCTGTAAAAATAATGTAATTCTACTGTATACGCTGCATCTGGCGTGGGTCCTACAATGATATTGCTTACGTCGAATATACCATAGTATTGAGGAACCGAAGTCTGAGCATAATCTGTGCTGTACTGTTGTACTAGATTAACGTCTTTAATTTTTAGAAAGTCTTCCTTATCCGCAGTAGTAATACGAAGAGAGAAAGGAGCCAAGAAGTCACTTGGAAGTGTTAAAAAAGGATCGTTCGCTGACAGTGCCGATGTAGCGTTCTTCCTGAAAAACTCTAGGTCAACAAGCGTAAAGATTCTGTCTTCAGCACCTCGTATAAAAACAGGCAGATTTGTGACGAAAGTAGTCTCGTCATTTTCAGTATAATCCTGAATAGCTGTCTTTATTTCTCCGTATGTAAATGCCATCTATACCCCCAACGAAACCGGACCTGCGGTGGCCTTGCCACCACCTCCGCGTTGATTACCTATAATTGAACTATTCGTCACGGAGACAGTATAAGTATTAACATCTACCACCGTAATTGTATAGCCAGCGGCAGCTTCTAATGTCGCTTTAGAAAATCCATCGAAACCTGCAACAGACCTAAACCTGACAGTTGAACCCGATCCTCTGCCATGATTTAACTCATAAACTGTTAAATTAGCCGGGCCACCTCCAGTGGTGCTGTGAGCAGACACCACAGAAATAGTGTTACCCATAGCGTTTCCATGCACAGTGCAATAATAACTCAATGAGCTAGGTGTATTTGCATCTACAACAATAGCAACAGTTGCACCGGAAGCACCCGCACTTCCACTTGCAGTGACACCTGTTGAATAAGAACTACCAGAACTATCCTTAAACCTTAAGGGATGTCCTGATACCGTATTGTCTGACACATCAAAAGTGTACGTTATTCCTCGGGTAAGAGTTAACACGGGGTTGTTCTCACCACCAAGTACAAATACATTTGCGCCACTAACCGACGCGACAGTTACAGGTATGGTTACGGCAGAAGAAGTTTCAACTGAAATTATGTTGCCCATACCGTTTCCGTGAGTAGTACAGTAATATCTAAGTAAACTAGGAGTAGTTCCATCTACCACAAGAGTAACAGTAGCTCCAGTGCTTCCCGGGGTGCCGCTAGAGGTAACCCCCGTTGCGTAAGAATTACCCGAACTGTCTTTAAAGCGTAAAGGATGTGATCCTGCGGTGCCGTTAGACACATCAAAAATATATGTAGTGCCCCTGTTTAAAGTCAGGGTTGGTTTATTCACTCCGTCAAGAACAAAAATATTATCTCCGCTAACTTGAGTAACAGTAACAACAATAGTTACAGTAACGGGATTAGGGGCAGGGGTTTCAAACGAGTTTAACGGCAGCAGTCGTTCCACAAGAACTTCATTCCGCTGGTCTGGTCTTGGGTCGCGTAAAGTTTCAGAATCCGTAGTTGTTTTCGGAGGCTCTAACTGTGGCTGTTTTTCTTCATACTCGTCCGGTCCTACTTTAAGACCGTTCCACTCAACAAGCATGTCGCTCAATCTGTACCTAAATCCAGACCTGTCTGAGTAACCCCATGCTTTTGATCCTGCTGCGTATCTAGCCATTAATTCACTCTAAGATAGGAAATACTAGGTTGTAGCTTTAAAGAAACCCTGTTTGTATCTTCATCTGCGGCTCGTTGAAACTCTTCCTCATAAACACTTTTTAACAATTGTATCCGATCTGGTGCTTTTTTCATCGATACATAATACGCCACACCAGCCACAAGACATGGCAAGAAGCGATAAGGTGCATCAGCTATGTTAGCTAGATCTTTGGCATCCTCAATCCTGTCTACATAATTGTATACAAAAACCTGCGTTGCATCATCTGGTGAAGGCCACAAGCTAACCGTTGGTGTTGTCTGACGGTTGTAATAAAACTGAGTTGGTCTTCCGTTAGTTGTTTTGCTAGGGATGGCTAAGTACTCTGTCCTAGATACCCTCGACACAGGCAAGTCGCTGGTGACACCCGTGATAGCTACAGAACTTGTTAAAAATATTCTTGTGGAAACCCCACCTACAGCAGCCGTGTGAGCTACTGCCGTGGTAGAGTTTGATGCACGAGTTACTGTTAAAACTTTTGTAGTTGTGTTAATCGCCGTTACCGTCATCTGCTCATGTTCTATTCTTATGACATCATCCACAGTAATCGAGCTAACATCCTCAACAGTAACAGCAGTTGCGATGTTTGTTATGTCGGCGCTAAGAGTGGTCAAGTTTCGGAAAGTTCTGATGATGCCCTCCAGTATGTCAGACTGACTTGCCGAAACGCTGTATGTCTCCTGATTAACATTTAAGTTAATAGTGCCTTCTTTTATCGTCCACATATTAAGACCACGGTTCGCCCAATCGGCAAACATCAGGTTCATAGAACGCTTTGCAGTCCTCATGTCGTAGCCCGTGCGAACCTCAAGACCGCATCTTTCGTATGCTTCCTCAATTATCTCGGCTACATCAAGGTTAAAAACCCGAACCCCGGAAGTAGTAAACGGCATTTACTTTTTCCTTTTCAATGACTTAACTCTTCGCGGCTTACCCGCTGGTTGACCTAGACGCTTCTTCTGCGATATTCTACTACGTTTTTCCGCTGCTGTCATTTCTTTGGATGTCTTGGGGGTCTTAGCAGAAACCCGCTTTGAGGGGCGGCAATATGGAGTACCCCGTTTTTCACCCTTGCCACGCCCACACGCTTTCCCCGTGGAAACGTCTTTCCAGTCCTCTTTGAACCACCGTTTAAGGGCCGCTCCCTTTTTAGTCTTTCGTACTGCCATATCTCATCCATACCTACTGAATAACTGCGAACAAATAAACAAACAAACCAATAGAAACAACTATAATACTAGCAACAAGAACAATTTGCTTCATCATCTCTTCAAATTCTCTGGACTCTTGTAGCTTTTTCCTACGCTCTGCCGCCGCAGCCTCTTTTGCCTCTAGTATCCTTTTTTGTCTTTCTTCTAAAATATTCTTCCATGTATCCGGCCCGAAGCGCATATTCACCATAGTAGCTACTTCTTGTAGCTTTTCCGCTGCTAACTTAGCATCGATCATTTCACGAGCAACAGACTCTACACCAAACTGATCTGTCAGCCCAACGCCAGATTTTTTATTCCTAGCCTCGTTTACCTGCTTTTGACCTGTAAACAAAGCATCTATCTGACCCGCAATAGCTCCTACATCATTCGCGGTCCCAATGGCACTTTTAATTCCAGCAACAGCACTCTGAACTAAAGCTATACCAGCCAGCGCCGTTGATATTGGTTCCATAACTATCTCTTTGGTACAGGTTTACAAATCGCATGCATCTTCAATCTTTTGCCATCGCCCGTAGGAACAGGAGATTGTCTTGAAAGTCTGGACGAAAAGTATAAACATCGGTCCATATCTCTAAATCGTTGTGTGTTGTCAATTAACTTACCATTCAAATATACAGCCAGAACAAACTCAATCACTACCTTAGAACTACAGGACCGCTATCAATATATTTTGGTTGTGCGGTACTTAAATGTTCCTCCCTTTGCTTTTTTCTTGCTGTTTCCCCAGTTGGCTGCGCCAACTTTACGACATTTGGCGATTGCCCCGCTTGCATACGCTGACGGGAAGACCTTATATCGTCGCTTGACTTTCGAGTAACAGGCATCCTTTGAGCCTCCTTTGCTAGTTTGTTTCGACATTGTACCTCGCGAGATCGCCATGCTTACTCTCCAAAAAATCATCCCATAACACAGTCAACATTTTATGGTTCTCCGTGACTTTCACATTAACCACTGCAACGTCAGTCTTTAAATCTGTAACAGACATACCGATCCATCCGCAAAAGCCTAACAAGGCTACAATAAATATCTTATTGTCCATTAGCACTTCCATCTACGTCTGGCAGCGCAAATACGCTTCTTGGGAGTTTTCTTGCAGCTAATGTTATGCATTTTCATTTGCCCTGCTGATCTAGAACAGTAAGACTTTTTGCGCTTGCCGCCTCCGGGCTGCGGGGCCTTTAACTTAGACCCCGTCGCTCGGTTGTACTTAGCTCTTCCTTTGGCAGTAAGACCAGCACCTTTCGACGCGGGAAGTTTCTCCCCGCGTTTTACTGAAAGACTAACTGCTTTCTTTTTTCTCGCTGCCATAGCGGCTACGCAAGCATAATAGTTAAAATGCCACCCGTTCCAGTGAACACTGCGTGAACAGCATTTTCGGCAATTATACCGTCGTCGGGGATGTAAACTTCGTTATACCCAGCAGGAAAAGCACCTGTGAGTAAAGTTGCACCACCATTACCATTAGTAATAGTGAAGGTTATTGCTCCTGTTGCAAATATCCCAAACGCTCTGATTCTTGCTCTACCGTTAAAGATAGTAGTACCAGAGTTAGCTACAGCTAGTGTAAAGGCTCTTATTGGACCTGCCATTCTAGCCTCCTATGCTGCTGTTGCATCTGACAAGCCATTGGCCTGCATATAAGTGAATGTCACAGTAATTTGACCCGTGGTAGCAGTACCCCCAGCAGATATTAATGTAGCTGTGATCTGGGTGTCAGAATCAAAACGGTCTGCTTCATCCAAAGCACCATTTGCTATAGACGAGGTTTCGCCAAGAGCTTTTACGTTAGTGTTTGCAATTAGATACTGAGCCGAGCCCGTCTTACCCACGGAAACAGTCGCGTTACCCGCAGCGTCGCTAACTACAGCCACTCTTATTGTGACGCTGAGTAGCTGTGATTGATTTGGAATGACACCGACATTGTAAGTAGTTGTTCCTACACCTACCGCAGCAGAGATCATAATAGATTGCGACATCACAACTTGACCAATGTTAGCCACGTTTGTGCCTACAATGGTTCCTGTTGTGCTTTTAATTGTACCAGCCCGAACGGGGCCTGAAAAAGTTGTATTAGCCACGTTAGTCTCCTACTATGCGAGGTTATTGTTCTGCTGATACAGAATAGTAAAGCGAACAAGACCTGCGTTTGTTGCAGCAGAAGCTGTCGCAGTCAAACGAATGTCTGCTACACCTGTGTCCTGCCAAGCTAATGCACCACCTGCCTGAGTTGTCGGGTAAACCCGACCAGCAGCAGTCCCACTTCCGAAAGTGTTTAAAATTGTCGCTGCACCGCCCACAGTATCACCGATACTAAGATTGGTTGCTCCACTTGCTGCGGTAATAATGTCAATCACGCAGTCAATAATTTGAGAGTTTGCAGGGATAACAACATCAGTAACCTGCGCTGCAACTGCACCGCCGGAAAGATCTAATGAAAAAGTCTGAGCCATAACAACTTGACCCACGTTTGCAACGCTAGAGCCAAGAACCGTGCCTGTTGTGTTCTTAATAGTTCCGGCCTTAATAGGACCAGAGAAAGTAGTAGTAGCCATTTAAGTCTCCTGTCGTGGCTAGTGTCAACCGCCCAATGCAGTTGTCAGGAATAAAACATTGTACAATAAAAAAGGGCAGCATGGAAGCCGCCCTTTAATATCATTTTGCCTACACTTACGCGCCCGGTGAACCGAACACTGCGCGAGGATCTGAAAAGCCGAAGCTGTAACGCTCACGAGCTTTGTACCGCATGTTGCCAGTGTCGAAGTCTGGGTCCATTGCAGTTGACAGAGCCATACGCTCAAAGTGCTTAAAGCCGTTTGGCGCATCAGTCTTGATGAAGAATGCATCTGCATCAGTTAGGAAGTCGTTGACTACATAACCGTTTGGAAGCATGCCTGAAGACTTGATTGCGTTTGTGTCGTTGTCGGCTGTTCCAACCCGGAGGTTAGAGACAAGCAGACGCTCGGCAACAAACTGAAGCTGGCGAGGAACGATAAGCTTCATGCCTTTAAGGGCAATGATCAAACCGCGCTCATCAACAAATCCAGCAATGCTGATCAGTGAATCTTCCAAAGAAGTTTCGTTAAGATCAGCGGCAGTCACTGGCTCATTGTTGAATGTGCCACCATTCGTAAGCGGGTGGTTAGCGTCGCAGAGAGCAACACCGTCACCACCAGCGAAAGCGCCAGCGGCAAATGCATTGTTAAGAACTGCGGCAGCTTTAACCTGCTTCGTGTGTGCCATTGAACGAGCAAGGGCACGAGTGTACCGAGAAGCAAGACGATCGTAAAGATTGTCCTCAACTGCTTCTTCAGTGATTGAGAAGGCCATTGCCACTGTCTCGTGGTTGTAACGAGCAGTGTAAGCTTCGTTGGCATCGTCAAAACTGACACCTGTGCCTTCACCCTTTACAGGTGCTGCACCGAAACCTGACAGCATCACCTCTTCTTCAAACGCCCGGTCAGAAGACTCGGTGTCAAAGATTTCAGCATGCTGACCTTCGTATCGGTCATATTCCATTCCAAAGAGAGCATTTAGACCGGGCTCTAGTTCTTTGGCAAGTTGTGCGCGAGAAATAGCCATTATCTAACTCCCTATGAAATTGCCGCTTCAGAATCGGCCTGAAGCAATGCATGGTTGTTGATCATCACAATCATAGGAATACCTGCGGATGCGAAGTCCTCGTTGTCTACATCGTCTAAAATTCCTACGATCTTCAATGGAAGAGATAGGTTAGATGAATCAAGAGTACCTACATCCATCTTTGCAGATGAAATTCCTGTGGTTGTACTTCCACTTGCTCCGCTATCGAAACGAGAGTTCTCGAAGATAGCTGCTTGAGCCGTTGCTAAATCTGTAAATGATGCATCAGTAGCAACGATGAAGCGTTGAAGTGGGTTGTCATACACATACCCTGTGATTGGGAATGATGTATTTGCACTTCCTGAACCGGGCCAATTATTTGAAAAAGTCTTTTTTCCGGTAGAGGCTGAAACGAATTCACACCCTTGGAACACACCAACAAATGCTACAGTATCCCCTGTGGCAGAGCCCACAACGATGGAACCACCGTTGTCACACTTTACCGCAGTTCCCTGAAACATTGCTGAAGCTGTAGCACCAATAGGATATGCATTCACACCACTTGTAGCTGGAGTGCTACCAGCAGTGTTAATCGGCTTGAGGCCGAAGGCAACATTGACGTTTGCCATTGCTTACTCCTTGTTTTGTAGAAGGTCAGCCATCTGACTTACCTCCGAATGATACACGGCTTTTCCTATCCGAATGAATAGGCATTGAGGGATGTTGTTCCCTCATCAGGCTTTGGTCCACGGCTTCCATTTGTTGGCGGGTCTGCTCCCGATAGTATTCAGTTCGCTCTTCTACCGTTTCCTCTGGGATACGAGCAAGCATTAAGCCACCTACTCCTATTACACCTGCATGCTGACCATCATCGATAGTTGGATACTTACCAGCCATCTCAGGATATTCGTCAGCCCTTACAGGCTCCCAACCTTCCCGAAGCTTGGAGTTTACATTCATCTTGTCATCTTCACCACGAAGTGATGTACGAATCCAACGATGCTTGTAACCGTCCGGTGCTTTGGGTGCCTCCAACTTTGAAGGCGGTGCCCAAGGCTTGCGCCGCTGGGTCTTAGCGCGAGTTGTCGCTTCGCGTGGCGTTCTTGTAGAATCAGTCATCTCTTACTCCTTAACATACTTAGCATATTCTTCGAGCGGAACATTTAACCTTTTCGCTATT
>Ga0207896_1000366_pt1 | contig 9655 bp, 7 predicted proteins | sample LinPmetageLP36_FD_184049 | JGI IMG/M metagenome (GOLD analysis project Ga0207896, IMG submission 184049) | Marine viral communities from the Pacific Ocean - LP-36 (SPAdes) | ecosystem: Environmental > Aquatic > Marine > Oceanic | place: Pacific Ocean | collected 2010-06-15 | reverse complement strand
TTTTTTTAACCATTTTTTTTATAACTTTTGATTGTTTCTTATGCATTGCAGAAGCTCCAACTAATTCTTTAGCTATTTTTTTTAATTTTTTTTTCATACTTCTAATCCTTCATAATTAAACGGAGGTACTCTACCTTCCATTTCTTGTTGTTCTCTCATCCTTTGCTTCATCATAAAGTCAAGCATGTAATCGTATAGGTAATCTTTTTGTTCATCAGTCATTGGTGTTTTTCCCATTTCGTTTGTTTTAGGAAGACTTGCTATACCTCCTTCATCAAATCCAAATTTATATCCAAAATTTAAACCGTATTCATTGTCGTCAATATCATATTCACCACCAAGACTAAAGATACCTGGGCCCATAGGCCTCTCATAGTCGTACCCTATTGATTTGTCCCCTATATCTACGTCAGGTAAATAGGATTCTACTTTGTCATAACCTCTTATAATAGGACCCAAAATAGAAGAATTTTTTATTGAACCAACAACATCCTCTGCTCTATTGGCTATTTGAGGGCTCACAATGTCTTGAAATGTTCTAAACATTTCCCCTGTTTGATTATTTGTGTCTCTTCCTCTAGAAATATTATCAGAATTTTGCACTCCTTTTCTTAAACTGCTCATACTTTTCCTATGCTTTTAGTAAAAGGATTTTCATTAATGCCTTTTTGTATTTCTGTAAACTTACCTTTGTTATCCATAACTGCATTCATTATACCACCATTAGCAGCATATTGTGTAGCACCACCACCAAACTGATTTGCTAAAGCAGCATCTGTGTCACCTTGGTACAAGCTAGCTGCAGCACCTGGGTTCATGGTCGTATTGCTTGTTATCGACGATCCTAAGCCAGCACCACCACTATTATTCATACTCATCTCTGGAGCATACATTGTATCTTCTACTGTTAAAGGTTCTGGTTTTCTGTTTCTTATCATGTTGTCTATTACATTAGGAGAATTGTAATTTTCATAAAAGTCTGCACCTTTCTCTAGTGCTTTTTGTCCTATGCCTATGGCACTATCTTTCATTGATTGTGCTGTTCCTAATGCACCGCCACCACGTTGTTGTCTTAACATTGCTTCTTTTTGCATACGTCCTAAATCACCATCAAAATCTGACCATTCTTCTGGAAACATACGAACTAGTCTTGCAAAGTTAGCTACTCTTACTGTTGAAGCTAAGTTATTATCTAATGCATTCATAAAAACATTAAGAGCTACTGGGCGTGTTAAAAGTTTTCCAGAGTGTTGAATACCCCAAGCAACTGTTGCAGCTGGAAGCCATCCACCAAAAATTAATCCTGCAGCACCTGCTGTGCTTTCTTTAGGTCCCATTTGTAAAGCGTGTTGTGGTAGTAAAGCTTTAAGTGAGTTTCTTGTTCCACTCATAATGGCACGACGCATCATGTATTTAGAAGGATCAGGAACACCATTTATAAACAATCTTTCCATTATTTTAGAAAGACGATCAAATTCTTGCATGGTAGGTAGCTGTCTAGTTTCTGCTTTTAGTAATCCTGTAGGCACTTCTTCCCCAAGCATGTCTTTTATGCCTGCGTTAACTCCTGATGAATATAATTCATCATCAAAGTCTACGTAGTGTCCTCTCTCGCCGTCAAATATTTTAAATTTAGCTACTTTAGGTCCTGGCAATGCTTCTTCCATAAAAGCTTTTAGCGCTGAACCTTCTGCTCCTATGCCTAGTTTTTTTCTAAAACCTGTTGAGTTAAATGCTAGTATGCCACCTTTTTCAAAAATAGCTTCATCAAAAGCATCCCTAATATACATACCAACTCCGTTGTGATAATTACGAGGGCCTACAATTCTTTTCATAGCAGCTAATTCTTGGTAAGCAGTAGCTGGGCTTTTTTCTGCTGATTCAGCCAACACTTTAAATAATGATTGACCAGCTCTTGTGCCATCTTTTTGTAAAGTTATATTAAATCCTCTTTGTGCTACTCTTAAAAGTTCACCGCTGCTATTACGTGCTGCGTTTTGACCTACATCTGTACCCCATAACAACATGCCTTTACTCACAAAGTTATCATAATCAGTAAATGCTTTTGCTACTTCTGGGTATCCCATTTCTTTTACAGAACCAATGTCAGTTTCCCACGCTCTAAGTAACCTTGTAATATCATCTGCGTAAGGTGTGTCTGCCATGGTGTTGTCTTTTAAAGGTTTAAGTAGTACATCTATATCTTCTTTTAATCCTTTCATTTGTGAAAGTGTACGCATACTATGGTTGCCTGCTCTTTCGCCAATAGCATAACCTGTTTCAGAAACAGGTCTAACAACTTGTTCTCTTATAAAATCTACTAATTTATCTGTAGTAGCACGTGGTATTAAATTTCCAGCCTTATCTATTTGTTGACCATCAGCTGCTGATTTTAATATTTGTTTACCTATGGTAACCATTGTTTCATCTTTAAATATAGCTCCTGCACCCATTGCTGATTCATCAAATATATTTTCAAGTTCTTTTGCTTTAGCAATAAACCCTCTTGCATTTGCAGAAGCAAGTTTTCCCCAATCCGCGTCCATTTCTATCATGTTGGCATAAGGTGCAAACTTTCCTAACATTTCTTGTCCTACAGCTTGCATGTAAAAATCACCTTGCTTAGCCATGTTGTTTCTAATTCCTCCTCCAAATAAAGGAGCAGGTGCCATTGTTGTTGCAATTTTTGGAGCTAACTGGTTACCTACCATTTGTCTACCCAGCATTGATCCTTGCATAGTTTCTGGTTCTGGCCACCAATCATCTAACATTCCTTTTCCAGAATACTTAGCGTTATCTACGCCACCTAAAAATCTAAAAGGATTAAAAGGTGCATTAGAATTAACAATTTTCCATAAAGGTTTTCCTAATCCTAAAGGTAAATTATAAACTAAATCTATTTCTGGTGTTTTAATAACAGTGCCATCTGCTAGTGTTGTAGAATAACCTTTTGGTGCATACTTAGTAATAAGTGACTGCTCCCAGTTAAGTAAATCTTGACTAGTAGGCATGTTAGGATTTTTACTTGTGTTAGGGCCAAATTGACCTAAAGGAAATTTACCTAATCCTTTTCTTAGTCCATAGTATAAAGGTCTTGCCCCTAAAAATGCTGACGTTAAGAAAGCATCATATTTAAATTCTCGTAAAGCACTGTCAATTCTTTCTTTTTGTCCTGGTCTATTTATTCCGACATCACCAAACGTTGCCGCATCCGGTACAATTCCTGCCAACATGGCATCTACAAATCCAGCTGATTGTTGAGGATCGTTTACAATTGCTTTTGCTTGTCCTGCTTGATCCATAATATCTAGCATTACTTCATATCCATAATCAGCAACTGCTACACTACTTGCTCCTCCTAATACAGCGCCTGCTGCTCTTTTAAGCCAGTTACCTTTAGATCCTTTTGCACCTTTTGCTACATCCTTAAGAAAGTTTTTTTGCATAGTTCTATCACCAAAGTATGAACCTGCACCTCCTCCAATTATTTTTGCATGAAGTTCTACAATAGGTAAAGGGTCGGGGCTGTTAGTAAAAAGTCCTGCAGAATCACGCATGCCTCTAAACTCTTCATTGCCCGGTTGTGCAAATGTTTCATCAGTTACACCTTCAGCTGCAAATATTTTATTTTTTGCTTCTACAGCTAGGTCTAAAAATTTACTATCGCCAGTTTGTACATATTTATTTTTCGCTGTTGTTGCTATTTTAAAAAGATTATTTTTTACACGATCATTTCTTAATCTAAAAAATCTATCTTGTTCTTGTTGCGCTTTTTGTTGTGCTATGTCTTCTTTTGTTTGTATAAATCTATTTGTTTGACCTCTTCTCCAAGACTCAGGAACAACAGCATTAAATGCAGCTGTCGGTGCTGCTGTTAATGCATCCACATAAGGATCAAAAAATTGATTCATTTTTTTCTCTTTATCTTGTGCTTGGGTGTAAGGAACTCCTCCTTCAGTTACCCCTGCAATTTCAGTGTCTTTCATTCCCGAATCTTCAAAGGAAATCTTTTGTGTTATAGGGGTGAAAGCTGTGTTAAATAAATCTACACTACTATTACTTTTTTTCTCTGCCATTATTTCATTTGCTCCATAATATCATTAGTAATGTCTTCTGTTGATTTATTATTCTCTGCGTTATCAAGTTGTAAATTTCCTCCTACGGATTGTAACCACGCTCCGTAGTCCATTGTTCCAATATTATGGGCAGCATAACGATACCCATCTATTTTATTATTTCTTAATTGATAATACAAACTAGCAAATTTATCCATGCCTTTTATATTATATTCACTTGGAGCATATATTTTTGATTTTCCATTTTGTGTGCTTTCTGCAACGTCATTAGTATATCCTGCAAACCCTAATGCTTTTTCACGGTGGGCTTTTAGTTCCTTAAAGATAAATGCATAGTTACTTATAACTTTGTAAGGATCTGCTGATCGACCAGTAAGTCCTGTCATTTTTGTGTCTTCAAATGATCTTTTCATAATGTCTGCTAACATACGACCTGTTGGCTGTCTGTCTCTTGATAACATTAGACCCAAAGTATTTTCAAATGTAATCATTTGATTTTGATATGGATTTTGTAGTAATCTAGTTAAACCATCTTGCGTTGCATAATAAGTTGCTTCCCCTGGGTCTACTTGCTTTCCGTTTACGTACTGAGGATTAGAATTTCTTCCGTACTTGTTTTCTGCATCAATAAAAAATCCAACTTCTTTTCCGTTAATGTTCATAAAATAGTTAGGAGAATCTAGAACTGCGAAACCTTGGTATTTTTCCCCTCCTTTCCAATTCTTATCTATCATTGAATCTACTTGAGAATTATACATGTCATTAAGTTTTCCTTGACCCCCTAATCCATTCATAACTGCGTTAGATATTTGTTCAACCGCAGCTGCTGGTCCTGCTGCAAGTCTACCAATTTCTCCAGTAATACCAGCTAACACATCTTTGTTTTGAATTAATATAGGCATGATAACATCTGCCATTGTATCTAGTCCTTGTCCAATAAACCTAGCATAAGACATTTGTGCATCACGTGCCGCTGTTCCTTCTGCTGTTGCAGAAACATTATTACCAAATAATCCTGCAGCTTGTCCTGCACCTTCACTTGAATTTGGATCTAAGAAAGTATATCTTGGAATTCCGTATGCTTCATTTGCATCCATAAATTGATTCATCTTAGGGCTTTTCCTATAGTAATCTCCTACTTTTCTTTTTTCTAAAATAATAGGGTTACCATCGTTTCCATATAGTAATTGATTATTTTCTCCTGTTTTATAAACATTTTCATAGACTGCCATAATAGGTCCACTTCTATCTGACTGGGTATCAAGTTCGGTCATGTACATATTAAGAGCTGCTGCTCCAATTTCACGTTCTGCTTTTCCTTTTTCTACTCCCATTTGAAATAGTGTAGGTGCCACTTGCATGCCTGCCTGCCCTATAATGTCCATAAATCCTTTCATACCAGAATCCATACTCTTACCTGACATTAAAGCTGAACCTAATTGCAACATTAAACCTGCTTTTTGCATACGCATGCCTTCATCTCCGTCTCCCATAAATTGACGAATGACATCTTTGTATCCTTCAATACGTGCTAAACTATCATTGTCATATGAATCCATGTAATTGTTTGATTGATCGACAAGAGCACTAGTGGTTGTGTCTGAATTACTATCGTCTGCTCCCTCTGATATATTAGTGCTTTCGTCTGCTGCACCTGCATCACCTGGATCTATTTGTATTTCATTTTCTTCAATTAAAATATTATCTTCTTTAGGTGTTTCTTCTACAGTAATATCTTCATTTAATTCTACTTCTCTTTCAGGTTCCACAGTTCTTTGTGGTACAGCCATGTCCATTATTTTATTAGTAGCATAAACAGGAGCTGCTAGTCCAAATCCTTGTGCTATTCTTCCTCTTTTTCCTCCTACTACATCTGCATAATTTTGAACGTAAGGATTTTCTACAGCTGCTTTATAAGCATCGCTTGTCGCTTCTTTAATAGGTTTAAAAAGTTTTCTAAACTTATATGGATTAACCATTTTAGCTTCCGTAGCCTTGTGCTACACCTAACCCTGTGATCCCTGCGCCAACGGCTTGTGATAAAGCATTTGTCCCAGGAGCTGTGCCCATGGAAGTTGCCATAGCACTTGTAGGCATACCTTGGTAGATGTCGGAAGTAAATCCTAGTCGTTGATATGGCTCATAAATCTGTTGAATATTTTGTCTGTATTGATTGTCTAATCCTTGCTGTGCAAACTGTTGTTGAACTGCACCAGATGACATCAATGAAGCAATATCCGCTTGATTTTGTTGCTGTTGTTGACCGCCGAGACCAGCAAACATTTTAGCTGCGTCACCGTATCTCCCCATTTGATTTTGAAATTGACCTATAGAAGCTTGTTGAGCTTGGCCATAATTTTGTGCTAATGATTGACCAACAGCTTGTGCTTGTTGGTTTCCTAATTCTGCTGATTGTATTCCTGATCTTGATCCACCAAATGCACCAGCTTTATTTGCTGACATATTTGCTGAATTTTGTGCTTTAGCAAATTGATCTTCTATTCCTTTTGTTACAAAATCCTGGTAAGGATTCATGTAAGCTTGTATTCCTGAGTTAGGATCATTAGGATCGTATTGTTGTGCTGCTTTGTTAGTGTAATCTTGAGATTGATCTAACATAGGTTGGAAAGCTCCTAACCCTGTTTGTGATAAATCAAATGCTTGCTTTTGTTGCTGGTTAAAACCAGCCATTTGTTGTTCTGGTATTTTTACTTGACCTTCTAGTGTTCTTTGTTCTCTATTTAAATCGGCAAAGTTAGTGTCAACGTCATAACGACCATCTGTGCCTTTGTATTGATACTGTTGAAAGTCATCATCACCTAGCTCTGCATCTTTATTAATTAATTCCCAAGGATTTGTACCGAAACGTGTAAGATCTCGAGCTGTGCCCATTAGGCCTAGCTTTGCTGCTTCTATCTCCGGTGCTTCTCTACTAAACTGAGTAGCATATTGCGTGTTACTTGGATCGTCTCCGCCGCCAAATCCCATTATAATTTTCTCCTATAAGCATTAGCAAAATGACTCATACCTAATCTTTTTGCCATTGCATCAAATTTTTTAATATGCTTATCACTTAATCTTGGTTCAAAAACAATCTCTAATGCTTTGTTTCCTTTAGCCCAATCTATAAATTTTTTCATCATAAACATACCTGCTTTTCCTTTTCTATGCTTAGGTACTACATATAAATCTAGTTCCCTTGCAAAGAGTTCGTAACTAAAAGGATATTCTAACAGCTTACCAGCCATAAAACCTATCCTTTTGTCTTTTTCTTCTAAAACGATTCCAAAGTAATTAGGATCGTTTGTGGCAGCATGAATATAGTTTTTAACTTTATCCTCACTGTATGTAACCTCACTCCAATCTGACTCTTTGTGATGTTCTTTACTAATTTGTAATAACCACTCTGAATCATGTTCCTCTATAAATCTCCAATCCATTATTTGGAATGGTGTTTCTTTTTATCCTTTTGTTTTTTAAGTAATTTATCCGCTGCGTCTTTTGCTTTATCACTAGCTTTAGCTGATTTTCTTTTATCATTAGCTTTAGCAGCTGCATATCCAACTCCAACTGCTGCAGCTGTTTTAAGTTTACCACCTATTTTACTGCCTTTTGATTTATCTTTTACTCCAGCAAGTTTTCTTCTGCTATCTAACATTTTTGCAGAACTCGAAACGTTTTTACTTTTGGAAATTTTTTTGCCAATATTTTTTGATTTTGAGGCTGTACTCATTCCTGGATACAACACTTTCATTTGTGCTTTCTTATTTTTACCAAGTGATTTTAATAAATCACTGCCTGTTTTTTTCTTAGCCATTAACTGTATACTCCCATGCTTTCTGTTACTGTTTCAGATTCTGGATCTAATTGATTCATCATCTCATACATTCTTTTAGCACCAGCTTCTCTGCTGCCACCTCCAAAGTTTTCAACAGCCTTAGCTGTCATTACAAACTCTCCATCAGAAAGTTTTGCATCTATTAAATCCTCTTTTGGGCCACCTGGGCCATTGACGGGCCCACCACTTTCGTAGTTGATAGAAGCTATACCTCCATCATTAAAGTAACCCCCACCTCCGTAATAAGGATTCTGTAATTCACCTTTTACTTGACTTGGGTCTATGCCATACATGAACGCAAGTTCTTTTCTTCTTTTAGTTTTTGTTGCTTCCCATTCTTCTGCCGGTGTCATACGACCACCATATAATCCTGCTGCTTGTGATGCTAGTGTTGGTAAAAAATCTGTAACAATTTCACCTTCGCCTGGTCCTTCAACACCTAACATATTTTTACCACCTTTAGATACTTTAGAAAAGAAATCTATTGGTGCTATTTCTTCAGTAGATGCAGGTATAATATTATCTGCTACTCCTGTGCTGCCCCATGTTCTTGGATTTTTAGGATCTGGATTTCCTGAACCAACTAAACTCATATCCATGGTACCTCTCATTTCAGGACGCATTATTGCATTTTCTTGTAACTTTTCTGAGTTTTGTAAAAAATCCATTGCTGTTAATTTTTCCCTGTTACCTTGTGCTTCAAGAAATTTTTGTACTGCCATTGGATCTTTTGCTCCATAGGTTGCTTGTATTCCTTTAACTGCTGGATTGTATGTCCCTACTCCCATACTTTGTTCTAATCCACCAGGACCATCCATAAATGAAGGTATCGCTGATCTGCCAGGGTCTTTTACTACAGTCTTAAACATATCTTCTGTATAGTTTGTTGGTTTATTAGCTGTGTTAAATGCATTAGCTGCTTGGTTAGCTTTTAAGTAAGAGAATGGCATTGAAGCTAGGCCAGCGTACATTGCTGCTTTTCCTGGATGTTTAGATCCACTAAGAGCTGCTGTCCCATAACCTAATGCTGATTGTTTTAAAGCGTTAGCCATTAAAGGATTCATTTTACCAAACATACTTCCAATACCTCCACCAAACAAACTAGATCCCATAAGTGCTGGTGCGGCGTAACCTAAAGCCATTGGTAGTGCCATTTGCACCAATGGGTTCTTCATTAATTTACTTAAAAATCCCATACTATCTTCTTAAACTGGCTATTCCGCCACGGTTTGCTGCCATGTAATCATCTGGGTTTAAACCTGCTTCTATCATTTTCATTATTGTTCTGTAATCTGATGGATCAACTGCTGCTTCTTCCTCTCCAAATTCAATAGACATTTGAGGATAATCAATATCACCAAAAGGATTAACGTTAAATTGTTCACCAATATCCATGCGATTTGTAAAAAAATTGTCTGGATCCATTTGTTGTTCTAATTCATATTTGTCCATGAAATCACGCCTCACTTGTGGATTCGTTGCGAAGGCCATAATAGGATCCATTGTTGTTGGATTACGATCACTAGTGTTGTAAGCGTATGCTTCTCTTCTAGCATCATCCATATTAGTTTGGCCCATCTGTTGATAGTTTCCCATTCCTGGTCTGCCAATAGGTTTAAAATATTCAGGCATTGGCATATCTTGTGGAGGCATTGGCATATCTCTTGGATTAAATCTTGGACGCATACCTTCTTGAGGCATCATGTTGTTTGATTGTTCTATTCCTGGTTGTCTGTTGCTG
>Ga0207896_1000364_pt1 | contig 9670 bp, 5 predicted proteins | sample LinPmetageLP36_FD_184049 | JGI IMG/M metagenome (GOLD analysis project Ga0207896, IMG submission 184049) | Marine viral communities from the Pacific Ocean - LP-36 (SPAdes) | ecosystem: Environmental > Aquatic > Marine > Oceanic | place: Pacific Ocean | collected 2010-06-15 | reverse complement strand
GCAGCATAGCGGTAAATACCCTCAGTTTTTACTACGTAGCAAGCCTCTCAGATGCCCCTGAGGGGCTTTTCTTTTGTTCCGAGGGGTAGGGGTAGGGTCTGGGATAGTAAGCCCTTCTAGGGGGCTTTAGGGCTGATTCCTGGGTCACTCTGATTAGCACCACGGACGGAGTTATTTACCGCCTCTTGGAAGTTGGGGTCAGCGTCTCCTTCTCTAGCTAAAGCTTGAATGCCACGTTCCGATGAAAGCATGAGAGAAATGATCTTCGCAAAGTTCTTCTCAAACTCTTCTTGAGAAACCTTTTTGTTCAAAAGCTTCATCATCGGAATTAACGCATCTGTGCCGTATGCCCAACCCATAATTCTGTTACGAACCGCGCCCATAACGTCACCAACGAAATAACCAGCAATGTTTCCAGGTGAGAATATGAATCTTGGTTTAATATCTGGGGCAGTTGATTTTCTTAGGGCAGAACCAGCGTCTAGCACTTGATTTGCCGCAATAATCTCAGAAGCTTGTTTTTTGCCCAGAACAGCTTCCATATTAGCTCTAAGTGTTTTACCATTCTTGCCAGCCAAGTCAGCCGCCAAGCGTTGAGGGTTCCATATTCCTGCTCCAGTTGAGTCTAATTGCGCTCCACTACTATACTTTGCAAATAGTTGAGAAACATATTCTTGACGCACGGCAGCAATTTCATCAGGTGAACCCTTGAGTATTTGAGCCATAGCCTGCTTAACCTTGACTGGATTGCCAGCAACTAAGGCATCCGCAAATAAATGCGGAGTTAGCTCTGAAAAGTCTCCCTTAATGATACCCCTAAGAATAACATTATCGGCAATCTTTTTAGCATCTGCCTCTTTGGCTGTTCTTGTGGCAATTGTCTTAGACAATTTTTTAACAGCATCTGTTCCATATTGACCAAACAACTCGTCAATCTCTTGGGCCGTAATCTTACTAAGATCAGCACCCTTGGTCTTTCGGATCATCTCGTTAAGAGAGTCAAAAGACTTCAATTGACGCTCACCAAATAGTTCAGTAATTACGCTACGATCCGCGTTGCTCAAACGAACACCATTAGATAAGTCAGTTGTGCCATCAATACCTAACTTAGACAGGAAGGCTTGTTGAAATTCTTGCTGTGCCACATCCCGACTTATTTCATCAGCAGGGCCAATAGAGTCTAGTGCTTGCCTAACCTTGGCTGGGTCACTAAGAATGTCGCTCATGACTTGAGATGGTGTGTTAACTCGTCCACCCGCACGTTCGGCTAACGCTCTACCCGCTGGTCCTCTCTGGTAAGATAGCATCTTATCCGTGTAGAACGTGTTGGCATTGTCGTAAGCATCAGTAAATTCCTTACCGCCAGCCTTAGCTACGCGATCTCTCAACCTACGCAGGGCATCTGCTGAAACCGAAGCAACTTGAACTTGAGTCTTGCTACCTACTGCTCCTCCTGCTGGAATGGCATCTTGGACGGTTTCAATATACTCGCGCAAGGTCTGGAAGTCCATTCTAGTCGCTTGTTGGTCAAGGTCTGCAAGTTCTTTTTGGATAGCCTTAGTGCTTTTAACTTTTCCTGCATCTATGCGCGCTCTAATACGTGTTGCTCGCCTTTCAGCCGCCACTTTACTTTTGATTGTATCAAGTATTTCAGTAACCTTGGCATTGTCTTTGATTTTAAATTTATTGAGCGCACCAGAAATAGCGTCAGCAACTTGACGATTAGAAGCTGATATGCCCCTTTCAGCGGCTAGACGACCAACCTCAGCAAAGTTGTCAGCATTTTGTCTTGCAACATTAGCTTGCGCACCTTCAAATAGTTTTACGTATCTCTTGCCAAGCTTGTCCATGTTGACCGCATCCTTAGCCGCAAGTTTATTCATCCGACGAGATAAGGTTCCCGCAAGTTCTTTAGCTGCTCCCTTGTCAAGTTTGGCTACATCATCAATGAGTGTTTGATATTCGCCAGCAATGCGTTGTGCGGCTTTACCAAAGCTTTCACCCGTATCTGTAACTCCTTCAGTTGCCGCTTGCTTATAAGCTGCAATGTTGTCACGAAGCCTTGCGTATCTTTCTGCAATCTTACTTCCTGGTCTACTAGCGGCAATCTCAGAAGCACTTTCAGTTGCAGCTTTACCCACCTTCATGTCGGGAGTAAGTCTTAATCCACCCCTTGCCTGAATAGCCTCAGACTTGTTTAGTATAGTTTCGGCTTTGGTTAGGCTAGAGGTTAGGTCTTCAGCAATGTTTCGACCTATTTTACCAGAAATACCCTTAGCTAGTCCTGCGGTAGCCAAATCAATGGGAGCCATAATAGCAGTTTCAATGGCTGTTCTTTTAGCAATTTCCCCAGGTCTAATGTCTTCACCACTTAAAGCGCGAACGGCAACATCTTGTAATCCAGCTACGGTTGCATAACCAGCAGCACTGCCAGCGGCAGTTCCTAAGACTGGGCTAAGTAAAGAACCACCTACGGCTCCAACAACAGCACCAGCCGTTGGTAAAACTTCACCAGCAGTATCAGCAAAGAAGTCAGAAATAGATGTTCCCTCTTCGTCTACAGCACGAAACTGATCGTTTGTTTCTTGAGCGTCGCGATATAAAAGTTTAGTCTTTCCACCTATATCTATAGCTTGAATGTTTTCTCGGCCATACCTGTCTTCAAGCTCTTTGAACTTATCTTGTTCTGTAGGTTGAAATGATAGACTTAATCTACCCTTAAACCCCATGCCTTGAGTTACGTCTACCTCTGAATCTTTAAGACCCAGTGAACGAGCTACAAGTTTGCTCATCTTAGATTGTTGGTCTGGTTTGTCTAATTCAGTAACGCCATCATTTTCAAGTTTATACGAACCAGACTCAAGAGATTCTCTGGCATTTTGTTGAAAAGTTGGGTGTGCTCTTGCTATTGCTGCAAGCTTTTCCGCATCTTCAGGGTTTCCAGCGTCGTGAGCGTTTTGAACCGCCCCCATTATTTGTTGAAGCGTAGGCATATTAGTTAAAATATTGTTCAAGTTCTGGGCTTACTTCTACTGATACATTTCTATCGTTAGGAATGGCTTTTCCAGCTGTAGCATTAGCATTTTGTGTTCCTAAATAAGTTTGTGCGTCTGTTTCGCCATATTCCTTAACGAACGCTTCTCTAATTCGATTGTAAGCATTTTCTCTAACTTGTATGTAATCTTTAACAGCTTGTCGGCGTTCTTCATCGCCCATGCCATTTTCAAAGATTGCTCCTTGTGCACGTTCAACTTTTAAACCTTCAACTTCTGTTACAGAACCAAGACCACCGCCAAATGCCTTAATAACCTGCATACCCTTAATAAAGGCATCGCCAGTTAGAACACCTGATGCTCTTTCAAGTTGTGCTGCGGTAGATGTTGGGCTAAGTTTAGCAAGAGCTTTACCTAGAATACCTTCGGTTCTTGGTTTGAGAGTTAAAGTTCTTACTTCTTCTCCAGTTTCTTTGATTAGGTCTAAATCAGCTTTTAACGCCTGCAAAGAACCTACTGCTTTAGCGCGGTTTACTGAGCGTTCACCCTCGGTTTCTTTTGCCTTTGTTTCTGCAGCTAGAATGTCTTGTTTTTGTTTATCTGCGAACTTCTCGCGGTTAAGTCGCTCTGTTTCGGTAAGCCCACCAGTTGCCTGTAACGGCTGACCCGTTTTTAAATCAACACCAAGTGCATTGGCAACTTGATTACCACGAGCAACCTCACGAGGAGTTGCATCAGGATCATTGGCCTTAGCCATATCAACTTGGTCTGCCATGCTAATACCATCGCCTCGCGCTGCCCTGCGATCACGATCACTGACAGCTTCACCAAAGTCTGGTCGAGCATCAAGTCTAGCTTCACGTTGGGCACTAAGTTCATTCATTTGGTCTTGAGTTAAGGTTACTCCACGACCACCCAAAGGACTTTCTTCTTGAGTGAACCCTTGTTCAGGCATTGCTTGACCACTTAAAAACTCTGATAGTGATGCGCCACCTACGGTAGTTAAGCCATTTGTAGGCGCGGTTGATGATAGCCCTCCAACTGAACCACCAGCTGGGCTTCTATCATACCTCATATTGTCTTCCATTTTATCAGCTATAGCATTTCTTAGTTCTTGACCCTCAAGAAGTCTTCCATTTTTAAACATAGCCACTGCTGGGACTGCACCAGTTCCATTTCTTATTGAGTCTATATATTCTTGTCTGCTAACAACATTTGTAGGTACGGCTGTCTCCTGCCCCTGCGTTGCCCCTTCAATCTGAGCGTTAGAAACAGCTTGTTGATTCATGTCCATGCCTTGATTTTGGTCAGGCAGGGCGTTCATGATAGCCGCTTGGTTCATAGTCATACCTGCGGGTAAACTATTATCGGCAGCAAAGGGAGTAGGCTTTTCTATAGTTTGGCCTGTAAATGGATCAACAACAGATGAAGGTGCATCTATAATACCTGGAGCAGCTTGACGGGGCAATCCCATGCTCTGTCTTTCGTCTCCCCGTTGTAGCATTTCAAGCAATGCGTTGTTAAGGGGAGGTTGAGGATTGGCTTCAGCATTTACGTCTGGGGATGGTGTAATAGCATTTACATCCACGTTAGGTTTAACCTCACCACCTGGAGTAAACACAGAAAGCGCACTTGCTGGTGGTGGCGCAACATCGTCAGCATAGGGAAGAAAGGTTACTGGATTAGGTGCAGGTGCAGTAGCTTCAAGGCTTTGCTCTTGCATCATGGGGTTTACCTGCCCAGCCGCCTCCATAGAGAAGGGGGCTACCGCTGGTGCTTGTCCAAACGCAGACGCAGGCACACCCTCTGCCCCTATCCTTGCGTTCTGTGCCGCAAGTTCTGCTTTCTTTCTTTCCTCTTCTTCGGCGTTGTAATTTGTTCCGAAAAGGTTTTGGTTTGGTTTATCTCCTATTGCCATAGCTGTATTATATCATAAAGGGTTAGTTAGTAAGTGTAAAAGTCTATAGAATCTATGGTAGCCTCTCTGGTAGGCTCAGGCGAAAAACCCTGAAAATAGTTAAAGGTTGCACGAACAAAGGGAATCTCAGAGATAGTTACATAACTATAAGTCCAATCGGTGTCCTCTTCTTCGACTACAGAGCCAATGCAGTCATAAGCTCCAGCATCATTTCCAATACGGTCCTCTGTGTCTGTATATCTTGCGCTTGCAGTAAAATTCATAAAAGCTGCGCTTTCACCACCTCCTGGAACAAATGGGTCACCATTAAAACTTTCAAATCCATAACCAATAAAATTATTTTCATCTGTTGTTTCGCCATCGTAAAATCGCATAAACTCAAATTCAATTCCTATAGATAGTTTCGCTTTTGCTATATGTAGATTACCTAGAGAGCCTAGGTCTTCATCTTCTTCAGAGTCTTCGGTACCAGGAACACCAGGACCGCAAGCTCTTTCGTTTGGCTTTAAACCATTAACTGCATTAAAATCAGCAACTACTTCATCGACCGAAGCACTTATAGTTTCTACATTATTACTTCCACTAACAGAACAAGTCCCTTTTACTGAATACAAGTTCCAATATAACTTCATTGCATTAACTAAAGATGAAGTTATTCTAGCATCTGTTGGACTTGGACTTTCCTTTGATACACCGCCTAGCGTAGTCCATCGGTCATATCCAGACACATCAACCTTTTCCAAACACAACGGAAACCCGTTGCCCTCTCCTAGTGCTGTAAATGAGTCTGCGGTTGGCATTATGTTATTTCGTTTCCTATTATTCCTTGTATAGAGGCACTAAATGGTTTTCCATTTACACATATAATTGCAGAAAAAGAACTAACGGGTGAAGGCAATGTATCGTTTGTATTATCGTGAACCCCGTGGTCTACGGTTTCTTCGCTTGGTATCTCGCGATCAAATACGTAAAACGGATCAATTCTTCCAGACATTGTGTTGGTTAACCCATCAGCTTCTTCTCTTTCTGCCATTGTAGGCGTTGATCCACCTCGACCAGACATCGGATCATTACCAGCAAGATTTAGCCCAGATGCAGCTTCTCGTTGGGACATTCTTTCGCTTGTTCCTCCGTCTTCCCCGCCTAGCCCTACTCTTTGCTCTGACCTTTCTTGAGCTTCAGCCCTTCCCTGAGCGCGTTGTTCGGATTCTTGTTTTCTTTGCGCAGCTTCAGCGGCTCGTTTTGCTCGACCCTGTTCTGTTTTGGTTTGCTTTTTAGGTTCTTGATCTGCCATATTTAAGAAACGCTCCAGGTGATTACTTCGTAGTAAGTTGTTCCTTCTAGATTAGTTAAAATAGGACGAACGTTACTTTTTATTACTCCTGTTTCTTTGTAACCATCTTTGTCCGTTGAACCAGTTCCTTCACATTTAGTCTGTCTGCTTGACTTACTTGTATCTGTTGTAATCAAGTTTCCATCAACCCTTGGTGTTTCTGAAGTAGTATAACTAATTGTTCCCTCAGAAGTTTTTTCCGTTAAAAAACAACCAGGGTAAGTTTGGATTCTAGCCGATGCACCAAAGTTTTGAGTAAAACCCGTTCGGGTCTGTGTGGTAGTGCCTGAAGTGGTTGAAACTGTATTACCTGCACCTCTGGTTAAAGAAACATTTGTTGATGTAACTGAGCAAGAAATTTCACCTAAATCAAATGCAACTTCAATTGTATCAGGGGGTGTAGATAAAACCTCAATGGTAACGTCTGCTTCTATTGTTTTTTTTCTGCGAGGTGTTACTTTAGGAACAGCAATTTTTCCAGATACTTCTCCGCTTTTTACATCAATAGTTGAGCATTCTACTTTTCCAGGAACTTCTATTTGAACAACGTCTTTGTATGTTGTTTTTTTTTCTTCAATAGTTCCTTGTATGCACGTATTGGTAAATTGAACGTATCCGTCCTGTTGGGTTTCGCTCTTAGATATATGATCTCCATCAGGAATAATATCTGTTTCTAAACTAACAACAGTTACTTCTTTGGTTCCAGTTATGCGACCTGGTATCGTTGTTTTTTTTATTTCACCAACGCCGTCAGCAAATACCTTTCTAAATAAAATATAACCATTCTGTGCGCGAGCAGTGGATTCAATTTCTACTCCTGGAGCAGCACTAGCACTACCCAGTGATTCTACAGTAGTAATTGTTAAGGCTCCCTTGTTTTTTGTTTCAGTAGTTCTCGATATTTCACCAATGCCGCTAGCAAATACGTTTCGAAATAAGATATAACCATCTTGATTGCGAGTAGTAGCTTCAATTTGCACTCCTGAAGCAGTCCCTGCACTGCCTAGAGAATCTACAGTAGTAATTGTTAAGGCTCCATTGTTGCGAGTTTCTGTAACCCTTGAAACCTCACCGATACCAGTAGCAAATACAAACCTTGTAGTTACTATAGCACCTATATTGGATTCTTGCTGGGATATTTTTATTCCACCAATTGAACTAACTGGAGTCCCGTTGAACACCTCTACGGTTTGAATCCTTACTTTTCCAGTGGAATCAGTCCCGCCTTGTCTTTCTTCCGTGTTACTGAAAAGAATTGCACCATTTTTAAGAAAGGTAAACTGCCTAGTAGGAATACCGTCGAAGTTAGATACCTGCTCGCTAGCTATAGAGTATCCAGAGGGCGTAGATGGAGTGCTAGCAAAAGTTTCTCTCACAATTGCAAGTTGACTACCCACCTTATCTTCAGTCTCAGATAGGGTTCCTGCTTGTATATATACCTCAGTTACTTCCCTGTAACTATCTGTATCGTTAACTTCATAATTGGCTAAAAAACAAGTGACTGCTGTTTCAGTATCAATCTGTGAAGCAATAGAAGTTGTGCCAACCGTCTTTTGAAAATCGGTTCCAGCCTTAGCAATGCTTTGCCTTGTTACGCGCCGTAAACCATTCTCTATGTAATTAACGGTATCATCTTTTACTTGGACAAAGCTAGCTCCCAGTGTTTGATACACGAGCGTAACAATGTATTTCTCTTGTTGTGTGCTGGACTGCACAGATACAAGACGCATATCCGTATAGGCTTCTCCCGTGCGTGGAGCCAAGCCATCAATGGACATCTCTGCGGATTCTAATGAACCGAAGTCAGGGAAGATGCGAGCCTTGTTAGCACTATACCAGTCCTCACGACTGTTCATAGTAGTGCAGTTAACGGTCAGTTGATACCGACCATTTTGTAGTTGCTCAACGTCTGGAGTTCCGATTAGCTTCAGTCTATTGGTTCTGTGAGATACTGCCATTATGTTTTGACTGCTTTAATTACTGCAAAGTTAAGTTTAATTGCTTGAGATAAGGAGCCTCCGCTTACATTTAAAACACTTATACTGCAGCTACCCGCAGCTACGGCTCCTACCGTAACTTGATATGCTCCCGATGTGCCAACGCTAGCTACATTAACAATGACAACATCTGTTGCAGCTATTGTGCTGTTAGTCAATGTAAATGCAGCAGTAGCATCATCCGCCAACGCTGCGGCATTCATTACAATTTCACCGTTTATTTTATTAAGGGTAACGGCAGTAGTTTTGCTTGTTCCTTGAGTAACAGTTCCACCACTACCAGCCTTATAGCCTAACGTCGTAGTAGCTAATACATTAGTTCCTGTAACATCAGCAGCTGTAGTTGCACCAGATATATCTAGGGCTTTACCAATTACTACCTTTTCTCCAGAGTTAGTGGTAGTAAACTTTAAGTAGCTGTTTGTGGACTCCGTAATATCTAAGGCACTAGCAAGATTGTCGGTAAGAGTAATTTTATTATCTCCTGTATCGGTTCCATCAAAAATAACATTTAGCCCAGTTGTAGCAACGTCAGCAGAAATTGAGCTACAGTTGATATCACCAACTCCATCCAATGAAGTTATTCTACCTTCGTTAAATATAATTGTTCCGTTGGTAGTAACGGCAAAACCATCAGTGCCTACGTCAGTAAAGGTCTTATCTGCCCTGCGCAGGTCTACCATTAAGGTAGCACCTGATCCAGCAGTTAAAGCTACATCTGCTGAGAAAAATATTAAACTAGCATCATCTGAATCAAGGGCTTCTCCTTTATATAAAACAACATAATTACCAAGAGCAATTCCATCTCCAGCATTAGAACCGCCGTCAGAGCCAATTTGAAACTGACCACTATTAGCTAGTGTTAAAGCAGTCCCAGAAACTCCAACGCCTGTTTGAGCAACATTGTCAACGTAAGCTATTGCATTACCACTACGATCAACGGTAACTACATATACGTGCCATTTGTTATCATTAAGACCTGTTGCTAATGTAAAGTCAGCAGAACCACCTGAGTCCTGCATTGTTAGTATAAGACTACCAGATACAAACTTTAATCTGTATCCTGTTCCTGACAGTTTAGTAAGGACTGGTTCTGTTCCGCTATTGTTTAACCTTGCCCAAAAAGCTAAACTAAAGTCTCCAGCGTCAACATCTAAGTTAGCATTATCTGCTAGGCTAAGATACGAAGAAGTGTTAGTAAAGCTAATGCTACGTGGCACAAAGTTTACTTGTGCTTTTGCATTAACATCAAGGCCATTTAGCTTTGTATGATCTGCATCGGTAAATACATTTGAATCCGTGGCACTTTCAACCAATGTTCTGATTTCTGAGGCTGTTTGGTCAGCGGTTGCGCTTGCTTCAATCCCGTCTAATTTAGAATGGTCTGCTGTTGTAAAGTTTTGATCCGTTTGAGAAGCTACAACAAAAT
>Ga0207896_1000356_pt1 | contig 9786 bp, 3 predicted proteins | sample LinPmetageLP36_FD_184049 | JGI IMG/M metagenome (GOLD analysis project Ga0207896, IMG submission 184049) | Marine viral communities from the Pacific Ocean - LP-36 (SPAdes) | ecosystem: Environmental > Aquatic > Marine > Oceanic | place: Pacific Ocean | collected 2010-06-15 | reverse complement strand
TATAGCAGCTTCGTTTGTTTCAGTTTCTATAATATGGTCGAAATGCTTAATAAGGTTGTCTTGAATTAGCATGTTTGCCGCAACGTCTGGACGTAATTTACTTATAGATGTAAATAAATCTTTAAGCTCTTTATTATCTGCCTGGATTGTTATATCCATAGCTTTAAGCCTTTCTAAAATTTGCTTATCCTTGTTGGTAGGTTGAGTAAAATTACCAGAGAGTTGAGAAATTTCCTCCATCATAGTCTTTTTGTTTGATGTAGTTAATCCCTCTGTTAATGCTGATGAATTTAAAAATTGCATTGTTGCATGATGGTTTGCCTTTTCTGCAAACTTAGAGCTATTAAAAGCCCTTTCATACATAGCTTGGGTGTTTTGAATAGTAACACCTCCAAGCCCCATACCTAAGCCCATCCACCTGCCTACTCTAGCATCTTGCATAGCCCTTTCAAAAGCCCTATCCCAGTTAATATTTTCCCAGCTAACCCCTTCAACTAAAGTTTGTTGAATAAGATCTCCAACGTAACCTGTAGTACCCTCAGCAGCTTGTTCTCCAATAAAGCCAGTTCCACTGGCTATAGATGCCCCTGCTAAATAATTTCCTATTCTTTTAAATGTTTCTTTAGACGCATATGCCCCAAACCGACTGGCTTTCAATATTTTAAGCGGTCCCAATAGAAGTAAGTATTGTGCACCCTCTCCAATAGATTCTGAGGCAGCCATACCTTGTACATAACCAAGCCTCCCCCATCTGTTCATACCTTTAAATTCGTCAGCAAGCACCGCCTCCCCTGTATCAGCGTCAATATCATACATATTGTTGTAAGTCTCTGCAGAAACTAAAGCATGCATTACCCCCATCGTGGTTGTCGCACCAACGGCTAGAGCTCCAGGACCTGTAAATGAACTCGCAGCTGCTGCAGCAGTACCAGCGAGCATTGAAACTGCGGTAGGAAAAAGACTTTCAAATCCAGGAGCCATCTCTAAAGATCTAATGGTTCTAAAATCAGGTCCACCTAAAAGACCTCTAGTTATCTCCATATCCACCATATCATCCACCTCTTCTAAAGTAAAATCTTGAAAACCAGCAAGCTCTGCTCTAGTAAAAGCTACTTGTGTTTTTTGAAGTGCGGCTTCAAGTTTTTTCAAAGTAAGCTTATCTCTAAGCTCTATAGAATTAACTAACGCTCTGTCAGCTTCTTTATAAGCCCAGTTTGCAGCACCTTCCGCACCTATTATGTCAAACCCTTTTCCAACAATATTTGCTAAACCTTCTTCCATAGCAGCATAAACACTCTTCGTTGTAGTTAAGCCATTTAATGCAGTAACTTCAGCCATAAGAGATCCATCATGCCACCACCCTTTATCCTTACCAGAAAAACCGTCTCCTGTTAAATCAACCCTAATAGCACGTATACCACCTTGACTTTCTTTACCATATCTAAAATCTTTTTCATCATCAGACATCTGAGTTGTCATAGCTTCCGATGCTGTTGTTATAAAAAACTGCCTTTCTAATTTTTCAAAATAATCTCTTTCTTCATCTTTAGACATTTTAGATGTGTCTATAGAGAGCTTTTCTAGTTGTTGTTTATAAAAAACTTCTGTAGCGGCCCTTTCCCTATTTTTAACGGTTGTTTTTTCAGCTTTATCCCAAAGTTCTTTTATTGAATTTTTATCAACCGAAAAAGGACCGCGTAATACATTCTTTTCATATTCAAAAACTTCTTCAAATTCTTTCCCGTAACCTTCTACGCCAGGAAACAACTCACTTTTGTATAGGGTTGTTTTTTCTCTTTCTTCGTCTAATGTGGCAAATATTGGTTCAAGTTTTTGAATGCTAACGTGTTCATACATGTCAGGTGCAATGTTACCATAACTTGTCTCTTTTCCATCGGGAAGAGTAAAAGGCACATTTGATTTTTGTGGGACATATGCGCTGAAATCCCATTCACCTTTATTCTTGCTATTCTCTAGAATAATATTCCAAGAGTCAGCAGTGGCCGTTCTGCGAGCTTCTTGTAAAAAAGAAGTTGACTGAACGTTAAGTTCTTCTTCTTCAGTTTTAAAGTTAGATCTCACATCGTCAGCATCTTTAACTCTATCTTGTAAAGTTAACGCCTCGCTTTGTAGAGCTTCTGCTTGATTTTCATAATCTTCAACTTGCTTTTCTGAATACCTTAATGATTTCTCTCCAGTTAGAAGAGAAGGCACATACATAGGTTCAGGCTTCTTTAAATTTTTACTTCTTTCGTTGAAGTCCTTAACATCTAAATTTAGCTGATTAAAATCAAAGTTTAATTCTGGGAATTTAGGGTCAACCCCAACTACATCAATAGTCTCTTGAGATATGGAATTTGAAGAATCAAGACCCCAAGGTATAACCGAAGCGGTGCTCTCTGCTTCCGATGGTAATGTATAGTCCGATAAACTCCCTAGTAAATCCGATACCTCCCCCGATTCTGGCGGCTCGAACTCTGGAACGAGCCCTCCCTCTTGCATCGAAACCTTTTTTGGGTTTTCTTTTAAAAAAAAAAGTTTGCTTCTCGCTTAATAAATCGTCGATGAACTGGTCATCGGTTTGTGAAAGTTTACTCTTCGACATATACGTTATTTTTTACAAATATACGGAATTAAGGGGTAGGCATAGATGCAAAGATCTGTGCTTCACTATCATTATAGCTTTTTAACACCTGCATACCTTTCTTAATTGCCACTATCTTATCCTCCCCTTTCTTTACTCCAGCGGCATAACCTATACCCGCTAGTATACTTTGATATTCTTGATTAGCTCCACCATCTTCATTAACGGCCCTAACTACTATAGGGACGATTGATTTAACCTTTTTTGTGTCTCCTTCTTCTGGTGTTATTCCTGGGAGATTTTGCAAATACGGGTTTACCTCGTCTGTAAGTTCATCTAAGGTCATCTCTGCACGTACAAATAAGTTGCGTCCACCACTTTCATCCACAGCCACGCCGAGTACTCTGTACTGTCCCCCAGCCTCATTTGCTCTTGGGTCTGTATCACTTGTTGGTACATATGAGCTTTCTATCAACATGCTTGACTTACCTACACCAGCCTTAGGCACCATAAGCGTTGTAATTCCTTTACCAAAATCTTCACCCCCTTGATATGCCATTGCTGGTTGACCAAACACGCCTGTTGCGGGAGAGGAAGATATTGACGGGTCCTGAAATTCAGCTAGATTAAACTGAGCAGAAGATGGAAATACATTATCACCATCAGAGCTACTGCTACTTTTGCTAGGTGTTTCAAGGATATTACCTTCAAGGAACCGCATCGTTTCGTCTATATATTCCTTCATATCCATGGATATATACCCCTCTTGTCCTTCGTTTTTAGCCTGATCGGTTTTAAGTATAGATTCAGCTACATCCTCCCCATAATTTTCCATAAATTGTTTACGTGCGGTAGCCACAACAGATGGGTTGTTTAGTGCGGATGACGTAACCCAGCCCCTTAGCTCCCCTCTTTTTTCGTCAACGTTTGCATAATCCGTGGTATTTCTTTTTAACCTGTTTGCACCTGCGGAAAAGTCTTTAGAAAAAGCCCCAGGAAGTAAATTTTCGTATGGGGCGACGGTGGGTGAAAAATATTCTTTAGAACCTCGTGTTGGTGAACCTTGTACTGGACCAAATTGATCTACACCGTTGTCGTCCTTTAGTCTCATCCCGTTTATATCTACATAGAATCCGTATGCATCCCCCGTGGCTGGATCTATCTCTAAAGACTCAGGATCTATACCTGAGTTATCCCACTGTGAGTTCTTGTAGTTTAGTGAGTTTATATCATCAGCAAGTCTTAAATTCTTATCCGTCCACTTTTTTGTCCCGCTAACATATCCCTCTAGAGCCTCCCTCTCTGTGCTTATGTTGTTGTAATGCTGTTCTAATTCGTCGTATCTACCTGATAATGTGTTAACGTCGTTGACAAACTCCCCACGGTTACTCCCCGTGTAATAAAAGTTGTTTATCCTATCGGCTAACCAGTCTCTCTTAGCGGCAAATACTTCTTTGTCTACATCAGAAAAATTAGACACATCAAACCCAAGCAGTTTCTTTTGTTGTGCGTCGAGTACTTTCTGCTGATCTTTCTGTGCACGCAGCTGTTGCGCCAATCCAGCCTGCTGCTGCTGCTGAACAATATTTAATTGCTCGTTAACAACGTCAGAAAAACTCTGCCTCGGTAGCTTAGGTTTTAAGTGATCGTAATATTTATTTTCCATTTTTAATCAAATTGAGGTTCGTCAAGAAAGCGAACCGCCTCATATAGAGCCATTAAATCTGCCCTGCTTGGATTTTTCTTTTTCTTTACTCTGTCATATGCTTTCTCCATACCTTTTGCTTGCTTAGGATTGATTACAAACTCACCACCCGTCATACGCACCCCTGTATCTTCTAATCCATTTTTTGTTCTAGCAAATCCAAGTATCTCGTTCTCACCCTCTTCATATACATCATCCCCGTCATCGTGCTTAAACGACCCTGGGGTCATCTGTATAGCACCCCCTTGTGCATAATTAAGTCCTCCTCCACTACCACTAAGTCCACCACCGCTACCACCAAGAAGACCTCCTCCGCTATCACCAAATCCACCACCCGTCAAATCCCCAAACTGATAATCATCCTCTAGTATTTGTGAGGATCCACCTCCTCCCGCTGTATTACCTTCATTAAAAGCACTGTTAAAATCAACCCCCTCTGCCGATCCTGTAATAGGGTCAGGGGTTCCACGGCCAAACAACCCCTTTATAGCGTCTACCCCACCAGAAGTTAAAAATTTAGTTGCACCACCAGCCAGGTTGCTAAACCCTTGCTGTTTTTGCTGCTGAGCCATTAAGCTCTGTTGCTGTGACATACCTAATGCCGACTGAGCATCATCGTAATCCATACCAAGATTCTGCATCTGCTTTTGGTAATCGCTCATAGCATCCTGATGTGCGTACCCTAACCCCTCTTTAAACGCCCCTTGCTGTTCTGCTCTTGCTCTTGCGTCTTTCTGCGCCTCAGCCTCTGTAAGGGCTCTTTGTATCTTTGTGGGGTCTGCCCCTGCATCCATCGCCATCTTAGCAGCAGCGAGCTCTGAGGAGTCCTCTTGAGGTTTTCCAGCACCAAGTATAGTTGCGTTACGTACAGCGGCGGCTTGATTCTCTGGACTCATTATACTAGGAGCCTTAACATCTTGCATTTGCTGCCTAATTGCATCAGACTCAGCACCAAAACGTTCAATATCACTCTCTGCCTGTTTCTGACCTATAGCGCCTGAGATAGCGTCTATTCCACCAGCTACCCCTGATATTATACCTTGTTGACGTCTTTGTTTAGCCAAAACCTCAGGGTCTATCTGAGACTGAAGACCTCTATTGATTAGGCTCATAAAATCTATTTGACCACCGTTGTTGTATTTTATTTTCCTCATAGTGTTACAAATTTAGTGATTTTATCCCAAACTACCATCAAGCTTAGTCTTTTCATAATCCACATTGATTGCGAACAGTTCAAATGGTTGAGATGCGTTATTTAAAGTAAGGTTAACTCCAGCATATGGACCCCTCATAATGTCTCCGTTTACGGTGGAGTCGGTTAGTATGTATACAGCAAGGTCACCACTGACTGAACCACCAAGCCCTACACCTGGCTGGGTAAACTCAAGCATTAAACTTTCAGACGGATTAGCTCCACCAGCTGCAGCTGTAAAATCTGGTTGCACTCTAATTGTGTTATATTCCGCATTATACCCTGTTATATATATGCCTGGTTCAGTGTTAGACCCCGTTGAACTTAACGCTGGAAAATTATTGTTAGAATCTAACTGCGTAGAAGCACCATAAGCATCTAGAGTCTGTAAAGCACTACCAAACAAAGCTATTTGAGGGTTATTGGTTGAGCCAAAATCTACAGAGATTTGCGATCCACCCACTAAGGGGACTTCATATGAACCATCCTCATAAATCCACGGATAACTTAACGCTCCTGTAAAGCTACCAGGGTCAGGGTAATACCCCTCACCAAGTCCTGTTGCAGCTGAAGCTTCAGATGGAACTAAATGAATCCTCCTTATACTCCCTACAAAAACTATATGTGATGTGGAGTTTATCCTAGATCTAGGCATTGCGTTATATTGGTTACCCTCTTTCTCGGTAAACGCAGTGAAGTTACCCTCTTGCAGAGCCGTCATTCCTCTATCTTTATTTGTATACACCGATCCTGTCCAATTTGTAGTGTTACTTTCTATAGATAGAGATTTAAAAATCTTAACAGCCGATGGGTTGTTGTTAGACACCACCTCTAAAGACGATGGGTAGTCTTGATCGTAGAAGCGGTTGTATATATTGTTTACATCATGCTTCCATGCCATATTGTTAGAAAACATACCTGTAAGGTTGCTAGACATGAAATCGTTACTCATGGTCATATAACACGTAGGGGCAAAGGAATACCTTGTCTTCCATACGTTTGCTTTTGTCGAAAAAGCTACAGTTGTTCCGTTATATAACATGATTAATAATTTTCTTTGTCTTCTTCTTTATTTTTTTTCCTTCTTTCTGTTACCCTTGCTCTAATGGCAGGTTTTACGACATCATTTTTAATAGGCTTAACAGGCCCACCTGGAGGCGGTTCACCACCTTCAGTACAATCATACGGAAGGCCAGGGAGTATATAGATAAGGTCGGATGCGCTTATATACTCATTTTCGTAAATATCAGGATAAAAACAAGTAGCCTGTATTGCAGTTATCTCATTATTGTTAATTTGATCAAATATAGTGTGAGACGCATGTGTAAGAGATTGCCCTGTTATCATACCTAAAGTAGGTGACATAAAGAAGTTGTCAATCAACATGGGGTAGTCACATGGGTTTCCAGTGTACGGGCATGGGTTTTGATTGCAAAAAAGTGTATTGTTAACTGTAATTGGTGCGTTTTCTTGCCCTAAAATTACATCTGTTGTTAACGCTATAAATTGATCAGCAGCAAACAAATCAAACACCCCGTTGTTGTTTACATCGGGAAACAAACACGTTGCCAAAAGTTGGGTTAGTTCTCCTGCATTTATCATTGCAAAGACTTCTTGCGCTGCCGCATTTATAGAATCAAAGTCTATAATTCCCTGATCATTAATTATTAAAGGATAGTCGCATGGGTTGTTGTCGTATGCACAAGGCTGAGGACAAACAGAAGTAACCGCTGCTTGTCCATTTGCGTTTAAATCATTTGGTCCCCAAACGTTTTGCATAGAGTAAGCACGCCAAGCCTGTGCGGCCCAGTTATCACTTCCACTGTATCCTTGTGGTGCAGCTACTAACCATTCAATACCCTGACCTTCGTCATAATCATTAAGATCTAGGTTACCCATTCCGTTGTTATTATTGAAGTATTCAAGCCATTGACTTTGTGTCATTCCTGAAGATGGAGCACCTCCTTGTACAATAGCGCCAGGAAAATTAGGGAAAAGGTATGTTGCTTCGTTTGCCGTTAAAGGGTCTTCTGGATCTTCTATTCGAGCGCATATAATATTATAATATTCCTGAATGGTGCCATTGCCTATTATTCCTGCAGTTGACGCGTTTGATATATAATCCATCATCTCAGGATAATCACAAAAATCCCCAGTAAATAACAGCGGTTCAACTAGCTGTCTAGATTTTGCTACGTTGCTCCCCCCAACTTCCGCACCAAATTCGCTATTACTCCACCCTATATCAGATCTTAAAGAACATGACCTAAGGGTTGTGGGCTTATCTATTGATTTATACACCACAGACACGTTAAGTTTATTATTTCTTTGAACATCTTCGTTTAATCTGGGACCTAATAAATTATCTGGTGGTGGATAAAACGCTCCTAGTAATCCACTAAGCCAACCTTCTGTACCCCAAGGACTAAAAAGATAATTACTTACTGTGTAAGTGTCTAATCTTGGATCATACCCTGAAAGTGCTTCTAATGCTCTGTTTTTTCCTATATCGGAATCGTCAACAGGTCCATTTGGGTCGAAATATCCATTTTCATCATCTGAGCTACCCTCTCCATTTTCATCATTTAGAGATTCTAAATATGCTTGGATTCTATCCCCCTCCATAACAATCCTGTATTCACGGTTGTTATTTAAACTTGTGCTTGTTCCAAAATTTGAAGACAGAAAAAGCCCAGGACCTAAATTAAATAGAGTCTCATAATCATCCCCAGCATATTCAAAAGAACTCGATAGTGGGTCTGAGTATGTTATACTTTCTTCGAGTGCGGGGATGCTTAACGTTATTTCAATAGACTCTCCTTTTTGTATGTGGCTTACATCATTTATAACTAAAGAAAACTGTTTTGGTTGAGGGAGGGGTGAAAGAGGGTGAAGAAATCCAGGACAACATAGCTCAGTGTTAGAACAATCTTGGCCTGGAAAACACCCTTCATAGTCATCCCCTATATATAAATGAGAAAAGTATTGAGGGGTTTCAAATGGCACACCTGACGTCCTGCTAGACGAATTCCAGCTAATATCTACTTCAAAGTCAGGGTCATATTCTGAGTCATCACAAGAAAGAGGCCATAAAATTAATGTAGCATTGAAATCAGCTACGCTTATTACACCATCACCATTAAAATCTGGGAAGATTTGAGAAGCCTGATATTGTGTTATTTCTCCAGATGTAAGCATTGCATTTGCCTCTTCCCATGCAGCCGTTACGCTTTCTATTGTTATATCACCCTCTTCGTCCTTCAACATGTCGTATTCGCAAGGATGACCACTGTAAGGCTCAACATCTGTGTCTTCGTACAGGCAACTTCCATCATCAACAATCGCATTAGGGTTGTAGTTAAGAGCTAAAGGGTCAGTGCATCCTTTACGAACATTTTCAATATATAAACAAGACCCATTATTGTGTGTGGCGTCTGGATTATAGTTAGAAGCTTGTGGATCTGTGCACCCAAGCACTACATCAGATATAATCGGGTCGTCAACAGGTTGATCTGGGAAATCTGGTTCTTTATCTAACCCATAAGTAACTGGGTCTAAAACAGTTACAAGATATTCGTTTTTTACGGGGTCATAACCACCAACCACACGTACATCCTCCCCGTTGAACATAGATTGGTTAATAGCATCTTTAAACAACTCCCTGAAGTACGACGTCATATTGTTCTCGGAAATAACGTTTACACCGTTAACCCCAGACACTCTATAAACCTCACCTAATGACTTGTGTGCAAAGTAAGCGGTGTTGTCTATATTAACAACCGACTCAGGGTTTCCATCAGCCCCTGCCCTACCTGCATAATATTTTGGTGTATTTAAAAACTTGCTAGATGCAATAAGACTTGTCTCACCCTCTACGTCTGAGATAATACTTCTGTCTATGGGTATGTACCCGCATTTATCCTTTTGGATGAAGAAGCAGTTCTCGTTGTGGTTTGCTAAATAGTTTATACCCCCACTCTTGAGGTCTAGGTCTTTATCTATCGGTATGGAGCGATTAAAGGCCGAATAAGACACTTTCCTGGCATCTGTGATATCCCTGTCCGAGTGTATCACGCTAGCCTCTTTATAAGCCTCCTGTGCGTCGTGTTTAATAATGTTAGGGCGACCTATAGAAAGACCGTCTGATTTAAACAAATCTGTCCCAGATGGCGACTCTATATAATAGCTTTTAAAGTTAGATTCCGATGCGTTAAAATCATTTAAATTATAATCAGAGTCTATAATTATGTCTTGATACTCTTGATTACCATTGTCATAATCTCTAAAGTTTACCGCAGCGGATCT
>Ga0207896_1000355_pt1 | contig 9791 bp, 16 predicted proteins | sample LinPmetageLP36_FD_184049 | JGI IMG/M metagenome (GOLD analysis project Ga0207896, IMG submission 184049) | Marine viral communities from the Pacific Ocean - LP-36 (SPAdes) | ecosystem: Environmental > Aquatic > Marine > Oceanic | place: Pacific Ocean | collected 2010-06-15 | reverse complement strand
CCTGCAGCTCCGTATTCGGTATCTTGTTTATCAATGCCAGGGGCAAATCCTATTTTTGTTAGAGGCATTATGCAATCCTCAAGAATCTATACACTATTTCACCAATACCGCCTGTACCACCACTCGTTTGATTCTGTGCTCCACCTCCACCAGCACCAGAACCTTGAGATCCATTACCACCAGAAGAAGAACTTGCTACACCACCAGTACCACCAGCGATAGCTCCATTGTAAGAAGAACCACCGACACCACCAGTTATTTGACAGTTATCACCACCACAGTTTCCAGGATTTGTTCCTGCTACTCCGTTACCATAAGCATTAAAACTGTTTGCTTCTCCACCATTAAATGTGGTTATATTAAGGCCATCTACCGTAGTTCCTGAAGATAAAGATGTACCTTGTGTAGCAGTTCCTGGTGTACTTGGACTATTATTACGAAGAGGTCCTTGAACTCCACCACCTGAAGCAGAGCCACCGCCACCGCCACCTAAAGAAAAAATAGATCCTGTACTAGCACCAGATAAACTTGTAATTCCACCACTTCCCGCTGTAGTGCTATAAGAATTACCAGCTCCTGGTGACCCACCAACTCCCACATTTAAAGTTAATTGTTCACCACCTGTTACTGTGTATACTCTATCGGAAACATAAGCACCTGAAGCACCTGCTGCACCTGCTGATTCACCACCAGCTTTATCATACTCTGCACCTACAACTCCACCTGATCCGCCACCCACTGCTTGTTGTATGTGAATAGCATTTGCATTTGCTGGTACAGAAACTTGAGATGATCCTGCTGTGCTTACAGTAGCAAAAGAAGTAGTTTCAAAAAGAGAATATACTTCTCTCCATGTACCGTTGTCGTTTACATAAATATTATTAATTGTTTTGTTTGTATAAGAAGTGCCATCACGAAGAAATACTTCTCCACCTGTTGACGAACTTATCTCACGCCATTGTCCAGCATCTTTAACAAAAATTGGCATGCACGCCTAACTATATTTGTACCAAATATCACCATCACTGCCACCAGAAGGTGAACTTACACTAATAGTTCTTGTTCCATTAGCATTTGTCCCTGCTGTTGCAGAGATAAAAGCTTGTACATCACTGCCTATTGCTACACCTATATTAGTACGTGCAGTAGCATCAGTTGGTACATCACTTAAATTATTTGCTGTTTGTAGAACACCTGTAATAGCTGTCCCTGGAATTGCATATTTTATTGCTGCATAGGTTGTCATATTATTTCTCCATTAACTTCCATCCATAAGTGGATCCTGAATATACTAAACTGAAAGCGGCTCCTTCAGTAGCTACTGTTAAGTCTGCTGCTGTGCCGTCAATCTTTTGACTATTACGACCAACAGTTAAATTATTAGTATCAAATGTATTGGCTAAATCTAAAAACCGTACTTCGTCTCCTACAGTTGGAGAAGCTGGCAAAGTAATTGTATAAGCACTACTAGCTGTGTTCACAAATAATTGATCTCCAGCTAAAGCTGTGTAAGCTCCTGTTTTTGTTTGCCATGTGCCACCTGATGTTTGTAATTCAAACCAATTTGTACCATCAGTAGCAAGGAAAACACTTGTAGAAGGATTAATAACATGTGTGTTACCACTAGATCCTAGTCTACACGTAATTGTATAAGTTGTATTTGCATTGCGTAAAAAATAAATCTTTTGTGTTGTATTGAATTGAACAATAAAGTTTGACCCTTGACCTGAGAATACAATCGCTGCATTTCTTGCTTCATTATCAGCTTGTGATTGTGGTCCGTTGGCCGTGGTTAATACATAAGGACTAGAGGCTGATGATAAATTCTTTGAATATACACCTGCAATAGAAAACTCTAATGACTTAGAGAAGTTATCATTGGTTGTATCACCCCAAGAATTAGACTGTTCGCCTGATCCTATGAGCTCTATTTTTAATAAACTTGAATATGTTGATGCCATACCTTACCTTATGCTGCCTTTTGCCAAACCATTGTAGAGGAATCATCTACTTTTGTCCACCCAATAGGTGCTAGAGTTCCTTCATCTGCTTCAATATTAATTCCTATTAAAGGAACATTTGCACTTAAATCAATAACTGATCCTGTACCAAGATCTAACTGTGCAATAAGACTTCCAGGTATAACTGTTGCTACTCCTTTCGCTGTAACACTTGAGATAGCTCCTGTCATTGCAAAGCCTGTTGTTACTATCGTTGGATTTTGTTGTCCTATTGCTGTCGCTGTATTAGCGTACATCGTGATAGGGAAACCTGTTACTTGAACAAGACCTTGTGGTAAGACAGCAACACTTGCCATTGAGGCAGTGATAGGGAAACCTGTTACTGCTTTTGTTATAGAGGCATCTACTTGCGCTGTTGCAAGTGTCGCTACAATTGGAACACTTTGTACTGTTACTTCTGAATTACCACCTGCTGCTACGCCTGTAGCACCAAACGCCATTGTTATAGGGAAACCTGTTGTTGTTACAACGGGGCTACCTACTGCTATAACTGATTGTGTACCTAGAGTTGTTGTTATGCCAAAACCTGTGGCAAAAACTCTTACGTCGAGCGCCCCTTGACTTGCAAAAGGTGTCTCGGCAAATGAAGCACCTGCAAAAGACATTAGAGTTTATCCATCTCAGCTTTGACGGCTGTCCATGTTAGTTCTGAATGAGGATTTGTTTTAGTTAAAATAGCTGTATTTGTATCTGTTACACCTGTTACCCATTCTATATTAGAATTAAATTCTTCTTCGTTTTCTGGTGCTTTATTAACAATTACATATTTTGTATTAGGTTTTAAATTTGTAATAGCTGTTTGAAATTTTTTTACTAATTCTATATGGCTCATGCTAAAATCTCCATAGCTGTTATTTGTGAAGAAAAATTACCAGCAGAACTGTAATTATTAAAAGCAATATTTGCATTATTACCTTGTGACGCAATTCTATAATCATAAGTAATAGCGGCTGTAGATGAGGGCTCATCATACCATTGAAAAGCAGCATAACCAATATCATTATATACTGTTGAACTATTATTTCTTGCAGAATGGTCTGAAAGAACTTGCGTTGCTACATCACTTCCACCAACTACTCTAAAACATTTATGAATAACTGCTGTACTATTAGTATCTTTAGAAAGATTAGGAGATCCTAAAATTAAAATTTTACTAGATGTTGCAGATGGAGTTATTGTTACACTCATGCAAGTAACAAGAGTATTATTGTTAACATTTCTATAAGTTGTATTTTTACTGTGAACTACTTGTGCAATTTTACCAGGGCTAAAACTTGTAGCACCTGTACCACCATTAACGATTGGTAAAGCACCTGTTACATTAGTTGTTGCATTAACAAAAGTTGTTGCTGTACTGTTCGTGCCACCATTAGCAATAGGCAAGGTGCCTGTTACTTTAGATGTTAGATCAATACCACCTGCTAATTGTGCATTTGTTATGGTGCCTGTAAGAGCTGTTGTTTTAACTACTGTTAATGTCATCTTATACTCCTACCAACTTAAATCCTGTAAAATTGTTTGATCCTTCTCCTGCATAGAAATCTCTGTTTGTACTATTGCAATAAATTACACCTTCAACGTAATCTGATGAACCATTAAGTTGACAAACACCTGTAATATGTACGCTTCCTGTTGAAGTATTGTTATTAACATTAACAGCAAACTCAGTTCCATTTTTTCTTAATCTAGCACTCATATAAGCCCACGCAGAGGTGCTGTTTGTTCTTGCAGTAACAATAAAAAAATAATAACCAGCAACATTTGGTGTAAATCTTTTTGTGCTAGTGTTGTAACAACTTCCAATATCAAAAACTTCGGTGTCTGCAAAATTTGTCATTGTATCTGCATTTGCAGTAAACCCACCTGTATTATATGCTCTAAACATAGGAGAGCTAACTAATCCTGCAGCAGAAAGAGTAGCTGCACCTGTTCCACCGTTAGCTATAGGTAGTGTACCAGTAGCTGTAGATACGTTTGGTGCAGACGCAGGTAGATTACTTGTAAATGTACCCGATCCATTGCTTGAGATTATGGTGTTACCACCAATATCTTTTATGTTATCTACTTGTATTGTACTCGCCATTTATTTATCCTTTAGGGTTTGCATCTTTGATCCCTTGAATACGTGTTTTCCACGCATCGATATCCTTAAATATCTCGTCAAGCTGATCGCCAATCTCACCATAAGCTATTTTTCTTGTACTTTTTACAGTGTTGTTTGTCTCTTCAGTAGTTGCTGCCGCATCATAAGTTGTTAAGTCTGCGTCAGTTGGCTGTGCCAATCCTGTTACGTTCCATTCTTTTATGTACGGGCCATTACCGTCAGAGTCATCCTGTAAAGTTACATTGCCTCCTGGACCGAAATCAGCCGTTTTGCTGTTTGCGGTACAATAAAGACTAACCTTAGTTGATAGCTGTGCCATATAGACCTCCTTTTAAAATTGTTATCATGTTATTATTTTATATCCTGTAAAAAATGTGTTGCCAGCTCCTGCAGTAATGTCTCTAGTTTGTCCTGTAGCTTGAAAGAATTGAACGTCAATATATTCACTATCACTCATTTGAACTATTGATGAAACACTTACAGTATCGTTGTCTGAATTATCGTTTAAGGCATTTGCAAAAGTTGACCCACTTTTTCTTAATCCAATATACATGTTACCATCTGCCTGAACACCTAAACGAACTTGTGCAGTTAAAAAATAAAAACCTGCGACGGCAGGGGTAAACCTATAATTGCTTGTGTCAAATTTATTATCTGGGTCAAATGTTTCTGCATTAAATTGAACAGTAACATAAGTAGTATTAGCCACGGATTGTGTACCGTTTCTATAGACATTAAAATAAGGAGTATTAGTTCCACCGGCTGCTGCATACGTTTGATCTCCTCGTAAAAATGTAGAAGATGACGCTGTGCCTGAACCAAGTCTGGCTGTTGCAATAGTTCCTGAATCAATAGCTGAAGCTGCAATGCCACTTGTTGGCGTTGGAAAACCTGTACCAGCAGTACCTGCGATGTTTACTGTATCACCACTAGCACCAATGGTTAACGTACCGTTGTCAACTCTAGGTCCTATTGTATCTACTTTAATTTCGCTCATGCGTTCTCCAATGCTGTTACTTTAGCTTCTAAAGTTTCTATTTTTGTTATTGCTTCTTGTAAGGCACTTGTCAGTAAAGGAACTAATTTAGATTGGTCTATTCCTTGCATTTCTGCACCATCTTTTTCACCACTAATTGCTTCTGGAACTACGCTTGATACTTCATGTGCAAAGAAACCATCTACTGTTTTTTCAGGCTGACTTTTAAAATTAAATTTATATGGTTTTAAAGTTTTAAGTCTTGTTATACCATCTGATATAGCTACTTCATTTTCTTTAAGACGATAGTCAGATGATGTATTATAGGCAACAGAATTTCCACTTGCATTTAAAGTTATTGTTCCACAAGTATCTGAATTACCATCTAACATTTTAATTAAATCAGTATCACCACTTCCATTTGAAGTTTGTATTCTTACAAGTCCTGCTTCAGAAACATGAGAGCCATAAATATTTAATCTTTGTGTTGGAGTAAAATGACCACTTGTGCCTATTCCTAGTAAACCACTTGAAGTTACTTCTATTGGTGTAGTAGTAGCACCACCCGTAAATCGTTGTAACTTTAAAATTCCACCACCACTATCACAAAAAATACCCCAATTATCTGTTGCATTATTTTGTTCCAATTTTAATTGTACAGTATTGCTTGATGGTTTAACAATTAAAGTAGAGCCGTCATAAGTTAAGTTAGCTTCGCCATTTAAAGTATTCGCTGTGCCACTACCTGTAATAATTCTGTTGTCTGCATTGTTATTTATTGTAGTGCTTGTTAGTCCTGAGACTGTTGCTCCTGTTACATCTAAAGTTGCACCAGCTTCTACATCTAGTGTTACACCTGATGGTACTTTAAATGTGTCAGATGAATCACCTAAGGTAACATTTGTTCCCGTTGAAGGTGCTATCTTGTTAACATTAATCTCGCTCATTATACCACCGTAAAGGTTGATCCCGAAGGAACTGTTACTGTTCCTGAGATTGTTATTGGCCCTGCAGCCATTGCATTATTTCCAGAAACTATAGATATATTACTATATGTGACAGGATTTTCTACATAAAAATTCGTTGATAATTTAGTTGAATCTACGGTTCCTGCTGAAGGTGTGCCTACATCAACGCTTTGCCCCATTGCTACAACAAAATCAATATCAGCTGCCGCTACGGATACACCTAAGAAATCAAGAGTACTACCATTAATTTGATAGGCTACACCTGGTGATTGAACAACGCCACTAACAGAAACAATAACATTGGTCGAAGCCGATGCTTGATAATTTACTCCTGCATTTTGTAATACAAAACTTGTTGCTGGTGTTGATCCAGTCACGGATAGTTTAATTCTATCACCTACATTTAAATCTCTTCCTACGTATGGCATTATGGTTTACTCCAAATTGAATGTGTTAAGTTGCCGTCAGAATCTCTTACTAATAGTGCTTCGTACTCTGCTTCTGTACTATTATTCTGCGGAATATCTCTCCATGCTTGTCTTTTTGTTTTCCATGCGTCACTCATTGTCAAATCTGACATAGCCATCCAATCTGTTTCTTTTAATTTTTCTAATCTTATTTTTTTTATTTCAGTTAAATAATTATCTTTTATTTCTTGATTATCTTTAACAAGTTGAGCATCAATTTCAGCTTGTTCTTTTGCTGTTGCTTCTCTTATTATTTCACCTTCTAATGTTGCTATTGCTATTTTAACCATAATTAAGTACCTTTAATTCCATACATTTTAAACGAGCCATTATCTAAATAAGTTGGACCACCTCCACCTCCTCCATAAACTTGTATACCTCCAACTGCTGTAGTATCATCAAAAACAGCACCGCAAGTGATTGTATGTAATTTACTAGAGTTTGAAAAAACCGCTTGCCAATTCATTAAAGTATTACTACTGCTACCTCTAGGTGATGAATTATCTCTTGGAACATAAATAGTTCCAAAGAAATATGCTTTAGCTTGTGTTACATTACCAGAACCAATTTGCACATTTTTTGCAAGTACAATAGCACTTTGATTTACACCTGGCTCTGAAACTGTAGTGCCATCTGTATTTGCTCCAAAAGTTACATAGTCATAAACTGAAGAAGTTAACGCATTATTACTTGTATCTTTAAATCTTAAATAAATAGGTTGATTATCATTGCCACCTGAAATATCACTAAAAACAAAAAAGTAATTATCATATTCAGTAGTAAAAACACCATTCATACTCATACTATTAATTGTACTTGTAACATTTGAAGTTGCTAATAAAGTTAATCCCGCTGTATCTACAGGTGTACCCCACGCTCCGTCACCTCTCCAAAAAGTAGATGAACTTGCACTTGTGCCACCATTAAGATTACCAACAGGTAAGTTACCTGTTACACCACCAGCACCAGAAGCTGCTAAATTAACTGCTACACTTGGTGTACCGTTAGCGTTTCCCGTACCACCGTTCGCTGCAGGAAGAACTCCTGTTATAGCGTTTGTGGTTAATCCTACTTTACTGTTGGCCATTAATTGCTACCATCTGATAATAAATCTCTTGCATCTCTATCTTTATAGTCTGCTCGAGCAATTATTAAATTTACAAAATCTGTTTTATTAGATGGAATTGCATCAGTAAAAGAACTGTCGTCCATAAGAATATCAACCCAATGCTTTTTAAATTCTTTCCAAGCATGATTAATTTTTCCTGTAACAGCTTTTTCTGTCCAATCCTGAATACCCTCTACACTACTTTCATCTTTTTTAAGAGTGTCATAAAGTATTTTTTCATCTACATCAGATACGTTAATTGTAATTGTTTTTGCCATGTTTACCTCCTTATCCTAATAAATATCCACTAAAGGTTGATTGATGGTACGTACTACCAGAAGCACCTACAATAGTGTAACTTCCATCATCAGCAACAATAGTAACTTTGCAAGTATCATTTGCTGCCATGTTTACAATTTGTGACCAAGCAGGAGACATATCGTCTTGGCCTGGATTCATAAACCATGAATATTGTTTTCCCGATGGTATTAATTTTGGTTTAATCCAACCAGCAGAATCGGCTACTTGCAATTTCACAAAAAATACATACTTGCCAGCAATAGGTGCTGTAAATACACTAGAAGAAAAATTTGATCCAATGTCAAAATCTTCCCCACCAAAATTAACATCAACATCTGAATAACCACTAATAGCTTGACTTGAACTAGCATACGCTGAAAACATTACTTGTGAAGGCATTGTTACACGCCCTTCACTATCAATACGCATTCTATTAGAGCCATTAGTTGTAAAAGTCATAGCGTTGTCTGAATGAGTATATTTTATTGCACCAACATCAGCATCACCACTATCTGAAAATCGTATATTACCATCTCCAGAAGTGCTAGAGCCTATAGTTAAACCTGTGTTGCCATTGTTTTCTAATAATAAATCATCAGCATCAGCATCAATTAATGCACCTGCATCAGCTTTCATAATATGCACTTTTGCATCAGGACTAGTTGTTCCTATTCCTATATTACCACCACTATTAATACGCATTCTTTCAGAAGCATTAGTATTAAATGACATGAAATTACTGCTATGGTCATAAGATACTCTGCCTACACTACCATTAGCAACATCTCCAAAATATATATTTCCTACTCCGTCATTGGCACTTTGAACAGTCATTCCAACATTACCAGTGCCTTCTAAAATTAATTCATCTGCACTTCCACTAACTGAACCTGCTCCAGTATCAGCAGTTTTAACATGAACACCTACACCTAAATCGGCACTAGAACCATTAGCTCCAACTCCTAATCTTGTTCCATCATAAATTAAATTTGTTTGAGCACTCATTGTGTTAGTAGTACCCGTACCTGCAACAACTCTATTTGCTGCATTATTATTTAAAGTTAAACTTGTATCACTTGGGGTAGCCCAAGAGTTATCACCTCTAAGAAACGTATTTGTTCCTGGTGATCCTGTTGCATTAAATTGAGCCAAACCTACACTGGATGGTGGAGGTGTTACAGTTTGTACAGCTTTTCCTGTGAAGACGACATACAACGTGTCACTTGAAGTTGTTGCTGCACTTAATGTTAATGTATTTCCTGATGCTGTGTAAGCATAGGATGATCCTGGTTGTTGAATTACGTTATTGAGAACAACTCTAATTTCGTTTTCATTGGCAACATTTTTATCTAGTACATACGACGATGTTGCACTTGTTGTTATGTGTTGAACATCATAACTAGCGTATTTTTCTGCTGGGGGGTTACCGATGTAAGGCACTTAATCCTCCTTATGTACTTATATCATCAACTGCTGAAACCCACACATCTGCGGAAGAAGCTGTATCTGATTTAACTTTTAAAACATCACTAGCTTGCATAACAAATTTTGCTCCGCCAGCTAATACTTGTAAAGCACCGCCGCTAGGGATGGGCGCATTTTTAACTAAGTAAATGTCATTACTTCCATCATTAATATAAACATCTGCAAGAATTGTAGATCCTAAAATATTTGATACAGAAATACCGACAATGGTATCATAAGAGTTAGCTGTAACTATAGTTGCTGCACTTGTTCCTACTGCGTTTGATGTATATCTTCTAAAATTTTGTGCCATATGCTATCTTTATATCAGAGGGCCACGGCCATTGCAATGGCAAAGCCAGCTGACGCTCCTGCGGTTCCTG
>Ga0207896_1000347_pt1 | contig 9937 bp, 20 predicted proteins | sample LinPmetageLP36_FD_184049 | JGI IMG/M metagenome (GOLD analysis project Ga0207896, IMG submission 184049) | Marine viral communities from the Pacific Ocean - LP-36 (SPAdes) | ecosystem: Environmental > Aquatic > Marine > Oceanic | place: Pacific Ocean | collected 2010-06-15 | reverse complement strand
TCTTGATTAATAATTCCTTGAGACTTTAAACCATTATTGTAAGTGCCATCTGAATTATAATACATATTTTCAGAAGGATTACCTGTGTTCATAAAATCAAATCCAAAATTTAGTTGTTGTGGTATTTGTCCACCACGGGCAAAAGCCATAATTCCATTTAAATTATTTTTATACATTAGTAATATTCTCTTTCAATCTTTGGTAAAGGTTCTTCTTTTTCATCATCTGGGTGTCCTATAAATCCTCCCTGTCTAAATCTCATAACAGCTTGGGTTGTGCTATCCACTAAATCGTCGTTATCGCCATAGGGAAATGCAGCGCATTCCTCTACAACTTCTTCCGCCCATTTTTCATCTGGTGCCCAAATCATTCCTGATTCGAAAATAGGTGAAACTGAGTTTACCCTAGCATGTTTATCATTACCTTTACTAGGAGTGAAATTTATAACAGGTATACCCATTTTTCGCAACTCATAAGTTAAAGGCATTCCAGATGCCTTACCTTCTATAATGACTGTTTCAGGATTCCAATATTTATACTGCTCCATAGCTTTCTTACGTAACTCTGGAAATTCTAATCTTTCCTTAACTGCATCAAGTAAAATTAAATGAGCAGGAGAATCTACAGTTGGGTGAAAAACACCCCAAGTTGTTATGGCAGAAAAATCGGCAGTTTCTTTTTTTAAGAATGCGGTGTCATAAGATTGTATGACATGTTTTAATGGAGGTATATAATCTTTTTCCCAAACGTTCCACCACTCTCTTTTGATCAGTGAACCTTCTTCTGAAGTTGGGTTCTGCATCCACTGTGCATTCCATTTACCAACTGATAGAGAAGCTTGTACAGATTCTAATTCTTCTAACTTCCAATACCCTGGCCATACAGGATCACCTGATGGCATAATAGCTGGGAACTCAATAATCTCCCACTGATCTGATTTTAATTCTTTTTGTGCTTTTAATAATGCACCTGTTAAATCTTTCATAGACCAACGTGTCATTACCACAACAATAGCTCCACCAGGTTGTAGACGTTGTCTTGGACCAGATGTATACCATTCATAAGCTCGCTCTAGTGCAACTGGGTTTAATGCATCTTGCTCTGAATGTGGATCATCAATAATAAGTAAGTCCGCTCCACGACCCGTTATCGCCGAACCAACGCCGGCTGCGTAGTATTCACCGCCTTGTTGTGTTTCCCATTTACCCGCGGCTTGCGAATCTTCTCGGAGTCTTGTATCAAAAATAGATTGATACTCTGGACTATCAATTAATGTTTTAGCTTTTCTACCAAACCTTACTGCAAGTTCTGTGGTGTGGGTTGTTTGAATAATTTTTAAATCAGGCTTACGACCTATCATCCATGCAGGAAGTAAGTTAGATGCAAACTCCGACTTGGTATGTCTAGGTGGCATGTTGATAATAATTCTTTTACATTCACCTTTAGCCAAACGGTTAAATTTTTCTGCAATTTTTTTGTGATGATCGCCTTCTATAAATTGAGGCCATACATGTTTAGTAAAAGTTAAGAAGTCATCGTGGGCAGTGGATTTGGTTTTTTTTTCAGTTAATTTTGATGCTAACTCTAAGAATTGTTTTTTAACATCAGGGGGTAGCTTATTTATGTCTTCTGTTTTCATAAAATTTTTTGCAGAATTTTTTTATATTCTGTTTTTTCTTAAAATGATTTTATACCATGTCTATGTCTAGAACAAAGAATAAAGAGTAAACTATTAGGATCCCTATCTGCTTAGGGATTTTGTATATAACAGTTTACGTATAGAACCAAATCTCTTTGGTACCTCTATAAGTTATAATGTACTTCGTACTCTAATATAACGATATAATACTCACTACGTTTCGCATTATATCGGAAGAAAAAAAGAATGCAACCAACAAGTGTGCAACCTACAAGTGAGCAACCGACACGTGTTATCGTGTCGGTTGCGATAGTATTAATCTAACAATGTATAATATTCGTCAGTAAAGTTTTTTTGAAACCAATCCAATCCCTTACGCATAACATCATATTCGCCTGTTAGTTCTGCCCCCTTAATCACATCATAGACGGCAACGGCATAACGTGGCAACTTACAACTCTCGCCACTATATGGGTTCGTCACTTCCTCCAATGCGTTTTGGCTTTTTGGGTCGGTCATCATTATTTTAAATGGTAGTTTATATTTACTCATCATTTCCCCCTAATGGTCGTGTTGCATTTGTGAACATATTAACTTCAACAAACTGTGGCAAAGCATTATTATCCCAATAATCTTGGTTATATTTTTTTTGCCACCCATTTTCTTCAGTTAGAATTACAGGTTCATTTACTCGCCCCACATATTCAACGACACGTGTGCCATGAGTTTCCCACCAATCATTCTGGCAACCTAACGTACAGAAATTTCCATTCCCATACGTGTAAGTGCTTAGAGTTCTAGTTTGATTTACTTTGTTGCCCTTGGTTCCACGTTTCCTATCACTCGTATCGTAAGTATGGCACTTTGTACCCTGACAGTATTTTTTCATATGTAGAACCCCACTATTATTATTGCACCGATAAAAGCTATCAGCATTTCCATATCTACCATTTATACTCCTTATTTAATTCTTGTATTCTCTCGGAGTATTTTTTTACGTTCTTAACTAAATTATCAGTCAAACTATTAATAGTTTCTTCTAATGATTTAGAGTTTTTATTTGTTAGATTTGCCAAATCATTTATGACTTGTTTAAGTACATAAACTTCTTGGCTAATTCTAGCTTGTCGGTCTTGGTCTAATACAGTTTTTATAGACTGTTCAAATAGACTTTCCGATTTTAGTTCATTATTCATTACTGTCCTTTTGTTTTTTTGTGAATTGTACAGAATAAAATCCATTACTGACTTTTCTATATTGTGGTTCGCCACTTGGATTGTCTACTGTGTTCTCGGTTGCAGTAATATCGTGATAATCAAAACAAGGTAATTGAGTAGCTTTTGCAACCCACTCTTTACACTTGTCATCAACGATACCTTTTCTCTCAATAATCGCATTTGCTTTTTTTGAGAAATATTTAATTATAAATGGTACATCTTTTATAATCATTTTTTTTACTCCTATTGTTTGTTTTTATTCTCATTTCTATACTATGGGGAAATCTATTATAATTTCCCCTTTTTTTCAAGCCCTAGTTTATAGCTTGTTTTTGGTACTCCATTCGTGCCTTGATTTTTTGCTCTCTACTTTGTTCGGTATTTTTCATGCCCTTAATTAAATTAGCAAGATTTGTAGGGTTATAGATTGTTAAACCAGTAGAATTAGTTCTAATTAATTCTGACTCATCTAATTCTATTCCAAGTTCTTTTGCTAACTCAATACCCTCGGAAATATATCTATATGCTTTTAATCCAATTTTTAATTGGTCGCATTGTTTTGATATACTTTTAACCCATGTTGTATGTTTTGATACAACATTTGCTTTTATCATTCGCCATTGTTCTAATTGTGTGTACTCATCTTTAGTACAAGCTATGGCTCTACTTCTACAATAAGAAGTACCGATTACATCTAACATAAATTGATTATTAAAATCCTTAGTCATGCCAGTATTGTTATCACTTCTGGTTCTGCCAGATTGACCTAGTTCTTTATTACATAAGTCAATATGTTTTGTTTTGTGTGGGTTACTATCGTTTCCAGATTGTTGGGGTATTATATCTGGATTACACCCTTTCGCCTTTAATTCTTCTCTAAAATAGGCATGAGCAAATTGTTCGCCATCTTCAGTACCATACTCTCTACCATTGTGGTTGCCATATAAACCAAAATCAAAATGTGATTTAGTTTCTTCTTCCTCGCCCTCCTCGTTCACATCTTCATTATGTGCAAAGTAAAAGCAACCGTCTTTTGCTACTACATCACAGGGGTTGCCATACTTTTTTTTAAAGGTTCGCAAAGTTGCAACGTCATCTTTAGGATAAGCACGTTCAACAATTTTTGTTGCTAGTTCAAACGTGGATTTTTGCGACTTGTTAAAATCCTCCCTAGCTTTCAAGAACCCTTGTTGCTCTTGCGTTTCTTCTTTTTCAAATACATCTTTAATTCTATTATAGAATTTATTTCTGTACTCGGTGTTCATTCTTATTTTTTGCATTGTGTCCTTTTTGTTATGGTTATTATTTCTATTTATTGCTTACAACTATTGTAATAAAAAATCAAGTTATTATATAAGAATATCTAACATTAAAATTGAAAGGATTTTATTGAGGAAAAAAATTAACTATTATTATAGGTGAATATTGTTGTATGAAAATTTAATCGTGCAACGTGTACTCGCTATACGTGTATTTGCTGCTGTGATAAAAATATCACTGTGATAAAAATGTCACATTTTGGGATAAATTTATTTATACAATGGTAAATGCACAGGCGAGTCACAAGCGGAGTTTGTCCTGACCGCGGCCCGGTGTGGTTCCCGGGTTGCGGTTTTTTTATTATAAAAAAGAAAATGCACAGGCGCAAGCGTCGCGCGGGTCCTGAAGCGGTAACCGTTAGCAGCTCAATTTAGTACTTGACATGTTAGAAAATCCCAGGTACCAAAGTATAAACAGAAAGGAAATTATGAAATGTAAAGAATCAAATAAAAGTTGTCACCCTACAGGCTGGCCAGCGGGTCGACCAATGAAAGTAAAAGACGCAAAAAAAATAACTGGTTCTATGACTCGAACAAGTAAAATGCCCGGCCTGAGTTATAGCCTTCCGGCGTGGGAGTGTAAAACAGGCGCTAAGCTTGTAAAGATTCCCGGCTCGGTGTGTTCAGGTTGTTATGCTATGAAAGGAAACTATACTCGTTACCCTGCAATTAAAGCGGCCCAATATGTAAGACTTGAAGCGCTAAAAGATAAGCGCTGGATCGCGGCCATGGTTGCGCAAGTTATGAGACAGAAATTTTTTAGATGGCACGACGCCGGCGATATACAAAGCCCGGAACACCTTCAAAAGATTTTTAGAGTTTGCGAGCTTACGCCGGAGGTGAAGCATTGGATGCCCACGCGCGAGGCTCAATTCTTAAAAAATATAGATCCGGAAACCGTTCCAAAAAATTTAATTATCCGGATGTCTTCTCACATGGTGGATCAGGGCCCGGTGACCTTCTGGCCGTGGACGTCTACAGTTACAAGTGAAGCAGCTGGAGCCAGTTGCCCCGCTCCGACTCAGGGCGGCAAATGTGGCGATTGCAGGAGCTGCTGGAACCGGTCCACGCCTAACGTAAGTTACGGCAAGCATTAAACCTAGTTTAGAACGATTCTAATGTACAAGTATAAGTATAATATAAATATAAATGAACAAGCGAATGCTCAGGCGAAATCAAATAATAATAGAATAAATGAACAAGCGAATGCACAGGCGCAAGCGCTACCCGTCCGCCGGTTCGTTAAGTAACAAGCGTTGAATGTGTTCCCAGTCGTCCTGGGCCAAACAAGGCGTTTCGCGGTGATCGATTAGTAGTCCGTGGATCGCGGAGCTCTGATATAGCTTAACGGTCAAATGGTTTTGACGTCTACCCGAGGCTCTCGGGGCGTGTTGGCAGAGAATAAAGTTACGTTTTGGACGAGTCATTGCCCAGAGTTTTTGATGCGGACTAAAGGATATTTTTGGGCTATGTGCGATCTTTAATTCCAACATAAAAAATCCACAAGAATCATTATAACCCAGTAAATCCGGGAGTCCTTGACTACTTAAGCCACTTGAAGCTTCAAGTCTAGTCCAGTTTATTTTCGGAGTTTTCTTTTTTACTAAAGCCCAAAGCTTTGATTCTGGTTTCACTTTTTGAGTCGTACACCTTCTTGATTGCGTGTTGAGATAATGAGCTAATTGGATCAAATTTCATAGAGTCACCTGTACCCATAAATAGCAATGTTAGCAGTATTTTAAACATAATTGACTTATAAATAATTGTACGATAAAGTCAAGTAATGGCTCTTCCAGCGAAATTAACAGATAAACAGAAAAAGTTTGCAGAACTTTTAGTGTATAATGAAGGTCGCAAGAGTCCTGGCGAGTGTGCAAATGAAGCTGGATATACAAGTAGACCTAGACAATCCGCATCAGAATTAAAGAATCCTAAAATATATCCTTTAGTAGCAAAATACATAGGAGAATTAAGATCTGAAGTTCAAGAAAAATATGGCATAACATTTGAAAAACATATTACAGAACTTGCCAAGATAAGAGATGAAGCTAGATCTAAAGGTCAGAATTCAGCAGCTATAAATGCAGAGGTTGCTAGAGGTAAAGCGGGTGGATTATATATAGATCAAAAGTTAATTATGACTGGAAGTTTAGATAATCTTTCAGAGAAAGAAATAGAATTTAAAATGAAGCAAATATTAGAAGATCACAAAGAATTAATTAATGCAATAGATGTTACACCAGAGGAACAAAAATCTTCTTCTTCTCCTTCAAAGGCTTTAATTGACCCTGAGGATCAGGACCACGAAGAGGAGGAATCTCCTTCCACTTCACATTAGGCATATTCTTTGTAAGAGTTGGGTTTTTCTTTTTTTTCATATAGTTAACTTTTCCATTTTTATTATACACCCTTTAGGAAATACATTTCTATCAGAAAATAACTCATCTCCCTGTTCATAGGAAGCAAAGGTTCTAATATTCTTTTTATCTTTAGAAAACAAATAAGCCTGGGTAACCATAATACTAGCATCAAACTTGTTAAACTCTTCCACAGTTGCATGACCTGAATCTCCGGTAATATCTGCCCAAACAATTTTGTAGAAGAAATACTTCTTATTTTTAATAACAACGTTTCTATATTTGGATTTTTTAGGGGTTCTAGGCATATCTGTTTGTACTATAAGAGAAATATTAGGGCAATTTTTATTTTAATTAAAAATGAAAAAATTAATTGGCGTTTACGCATTAGTGTGCCATAGCTAAATCGACTACTATTCAACAATACTGTCATTTGTGCCATGGTGTGCCACCATAAAAAACTCCAATGGCACAGCTACTATTCAACAGTATCAACACTAATAGCTCAAAAACACCCTCTGTGCCACTGTGCCATGACTATTATTTTTTATTTTTAAAAAAAATAAATGCTCTAATATTTCTCTTATACGTGGAACATAGTGACATTATTGCAACAGTGTTGCATTTATATCACTATTAAATGTGTATTTTCTTATCTTTTTCTGCAATCCATCTTTTTATATCTTCAGCTTTCAATACTATTCTTACAGGTTCAGGACTTCCTACAAGTTTACTCTCTTGTACTTCGATCCTTCTAATTTCCTCTAAGTGTCCACTTTGGGTTTCTATATAGATATGACAATCCGATAGATTTGTTCCTTTCATATCATTGGTAAATTTACCAAGATATTGTTGTAGGTCTCTTACTCTCATGCTCATAGTTTTCTCCTTTGGTTAGTCTTTGGGTTTAATTTCATCATGATATTGACCTACTTTTTTTAAAAATAAGTGCATGTACTTTTTAAATTCTAATCCCTGTACGATAAATTCTTGATAGAATAAATCTTTAGTACATATCATGACGACACCTTTAGTGATGTTCGTTTTGTAAACAAAATTGTGCGCCATCGCATATCCTGCTAATTGCAAAAAATAATCTTCAATCCATTCTCTCTTTTTTAATTTATTACTTTGTTTAAAGTCACAGATCGCCATTTCTCCTTTGTGCATAGCTACTAAATCTGTAGCTCCTGCATACAATCCAGGGTAATAGAGGCAAGCCTCCAATCCGTAATACTCTGAAACATTACATAATCCTTGTTCTATAACTCTTATAGCCATGTTATGTGCTTCTCTACCAACTGTTGTAAGATCAATATATCCATCTTTTAAAATATATTTCTCTAGAATTTTGTGCATCGCCGTTCCGCGCGCCCCTGCCGTATCCACGATCCGCGCTGCTTCATCCTCTCCTACTCGTTGTCTCCACGCGGCCAGTGAAGCTTGTTTATCGGCTGACTGAGTCGCTGACAATATAGTAGTAACCGAGGGTAGTTTTTCGTTCTTAACAGCGTAGTGTCGTTTACCGTTGATCACCTCTCTCATAGATTTAGGATATATAAATTTATTGTTGTGTTTCATTTTTACTATTTAATTCATTAATTTTTTTTACTAATTTTTTAACTTCAGTTAAAAGAATAGTGTTGTCGTGGACCAGGTCTCTTATCTCCTTAGTTTGTAGATCTATAATTTTAGTTAAATCAAGATCGCCTCTATCGTCTTTTAATAATTTTTCTGGCATTACATTACCATTACTATCTCTTACAACATCAGCGTTCTTATCTTCTTCTTCGGTTGTCATAGGTATTAATTTTTCTTTAGTCATAGTAAGCCTCCTCTAGTTTTTCTTTATCTATATTATATTTTTTAATTAACTTATCATATAAGCCATACTTACTCTTCTCTCTACATTTTTTAATTAAGTTTAATAACTTAAATGTAAACATTGTTTTACTTTTTTCCATCTTTCTCCTTTTTATAGTTAACAAAATGTTTAGTATTATCCGCGTTCAACGCGTCGTTATCCACTGGCACAGTACCGCCGTGAATTCTTATTTCATCCTTCCAAAATTCTACCTTCTCAAGTAGTTCTTTTTCAAAGGCTTCTTTTTCTTTATAATTTTTAAAATTATCTATGGTCATATAACTCCATTCTCTCTTAATGATTCTGGTGATAAAATTTCTATTTCACCCTCCGAGTCACATGTAGAACATTGAATAGTTATCTTTTCAACTTCTGACGTATCTTTCCAAATACGTCTGTATCCATTGCCTTGGCAATCAGGACAAGGTTCTTTATGCTTTACCATTTTTATATCCTTGTTTTTTAGTTTCTTTTTTTGTTATGCTTTCTATTGTTTTACTAATTGTTAAATCAGCATCAGTTATCTTACCCTTACTTAACCAAGATAAAAGATTATATGTTTCTATTGAAACTGATACAGACTTAAAATACTTTGGATTTGCCATTTTGTTTCCTTTCTGTGGGTTGTTGACCTAATTCAACAAAGATTTTCCACTGATCTCTGTTTTGCATTCCACACATATCAAATTTTTCCATAGCATCATCTGCATACTTTGCATCAATAAATAAGTTAAAATTAAATAATGTATTATGAAATACATATACACTGTGGTCTAATGTTTTAGCTTTTTCTTTTTTTTTATATTTTATTTTTTTCATATTTCCTTTCTATTGTTAGTTATTCTTATAATAATATAGGAATTTATAATATTAAAACAAGGGGTTGTCAAGATTATTTTTTTAGGGTATATTAAAGACCTCTTCTCACACCTTTTGTTTGCCGTGAGCTATCATAGCTCCGGCAGACAATTTACACTTCAGGGTTGTACATAGTATATTTCAATGTAAGTTCTTCATCTTTCTTAATATCTACTAAAGTCTTTAAATGCCATTCCTGGTCTAAATCTATTTTTTTACAATTAGGTTTTAACGAGTGATTTATGAATCCACCTAATGGAGTTCTTATTAAAAGTTCACCATAAGAAAAATGTGTCATTCCAAGATCAGTATTTTTAGCAATAGTTTTTACCGCAAACAAACCTAAGCCTTCTATGTTGCTTTTTTTAATAGTTAAAGAATCTGGTAAAGGTTTATAATTCATTTAACTAACTAAATTAGGTCTACATTTAAAATTTACTACAATTCTTTCATTATTAACTCTATCAGCTCCAAGTTTGTTTAAAGCATCAAAGCTACGTAAGTAACCCACGGTTGCACAATCAAAATGACTGTCATATAAGTAATCTTGTTCTAAAGGTGGCAAACATGTGGCATACATCTGCGAACAGATTGTCATTATTAATGTAAATTTCATCTTGGTTCATCGCCTCCGCAAATATATCCTATAACTCTTTCATCTTTGTAAACATGATATTCAAGAC
>Ga0207896_1000345_pt1 | contig 9959 bp, 18 predicted proteins | sample LinPmetageLP36_FD_184049 | JGI IMG/M metagenome (GOLD analysis project Ga0207896, IMG submission 184049) | Marine viral communities from the Pacific Ocean - LP-36 (SPAdes) | ecosystem: Environmental > Aquatic > Marine > Oceanic | place: Pacific Ocean | collected 2010-06-15 | reverse complement strand
CTGCTCTCACAGGTTCATACCCTGATCTTAATCTAGCGGTCACATTCTTTTCATCCTGTGTTCCTCTAAATTCAAATCTTACCCACCGATGGTGAAAACCTTCTGGTGGTTCTGGTGCTTCTAAGTTGCTTGGTGGAACCCAACCTCTTTTACGAGTTTTTAATTCACGGGTTTCAGTTTTGCGTGAGGTCTTCTGTTTATTTTCTATACTCATATTTTGCTACTCCTTCACGTATTTAGCATATTCTTCTAGTGGCACATTGAGCCTTTTAGCTATTGCTATTTGTGAAGGTGTGAGCTTCACTACTCGGCGTCCAGATTTAGTCTTTCGTACGGCCGACGCTACAGTCTGAACGGGCTGTTTCGTTTCGGGTTTTTTCTCCTCAGTAACTCTACCATTAGTAAACTTGTGAGGAAACTCTGTTCTCATGCGAGAATTAATTTCATTATAGTACTCATTGCTCGTTGGGTCAAATCCTTCTTGCGTTACAAGGCGATTATGTAGAGCCATAGCTGCACCTGTCATCATTTCATCGGCACCAAACCACTCGTTTTGAGAAGCCCAATCTTCAGCTCTTTCATCAATTTGAGAGGGAGCCTGATATTGTTGCTGTTGCTGTTGTTGCTGTTGTTGCTGCTGAGTAGGAGGGGCATAAGCTCTTTCATCATTTTGTTGAGCTTGTTTCATTTGAGATAATCTAGCACCATCTGCTTTAGCTTGAGCCAATGCTTCTTGTGCGGCTACTTGACCTTCTGTGTCATTATCTTCGATAGCTTTTTTAAGTTGAGCTTTCGCTGCTTCTGCAGCATTGTTTACTCTTCCTTCATATTCACTTACATAGCCCTTACCTACGTTGGTGTACTTCTTTTTTAAATCATTATTTTCTTGTTGAGTTGCTTCGTAAAGCCGTTCCATTTCTCGCATACGACCAACAAGATTATTAATTCTTTTTTTAACTCCTTTACTGTAATCTTTAAGATCATCAGTTTTGTAAGGATCTGTTTGTTCGGGAGTTTCATCTGTATCTTCCGTCGTATCTTCTGCTTCCTGTTCTTGAGTTTCTACAGTTTCATCTTCTATAATTTCTCTTATATTACTTTCAGGAGCATCTATTTCTTGAGTATTCTCTTCTTCTTTTAAAGTTACTTCAACGCTATTTCCACTTGTATCTAACGGAATCATTTTTTCTTCAGCCATAATATTCTCCTAAAATAAACTTGCTGGCAGAATATCTTTGGGATGATCAATGACTGCCAGTATTTCATCATCATTCACTATTCGAAGCTCACCACCATCAATACGAATTCTTGATCCTGCATATTTAGTAATAAGTACCCAATCCGTAGTCTTGCACCATGCACCATTGGGAAATTTTTCTTTATCTTTATAGGCATCAGGTCCTACCTTTAATACACGGCAAACATTTGTAGCTATTTGTGCTTCAGCTACAGTTTCATCTGTAAGGTGTAATCCTGCTTTAGTTTTTTTCTCTAACAATAAAGGAAATAAAACAATCCTATACCCAGTAGGTTCCGGAACTTTTCCTATTTCTTTTTTTGTTTTGTAGGGTTTTTCGTTAATATCAATGATATTATTTTCTGGTATTAGTATCTTCGGTTTCGTCGTCATAGCGCTCCTGTTTTTTTAGCAGGTCCGTGAGTTCCTGTATAGTTTCCTTATATGCATGTAATTTCCCTAGAAGATACTTATATTCTTCTAAAGTTTTTACATCTGATGTTATAACTTGATTTACTTGGTCTTGTCTAGTTTTTAATATTTTTTTAAGATAATCTACAATTGTTATTATATCCATTATTGGCAATGCCCCATAAGCCTTGACAATTCTTGGCAACGTTTTGGTGTCTGTTTATTCCATTTCGAGTCTAACATTTCTAAACTTGCAGTTTTATAATCACGTTCTTCTAGTGCTAAAAGCATCTTAACAAATTTTTGTACCCCACGTTTTCCAAGTTGAAAACACATTTCAATAATACAATCTCTTGCTACAATATGTAATTCAGAAATATGTCCTACAAGCTCATCTGTTTCTTTCTCTGCTTTATTTAAATCTTGTTTAAATAATTCTACTAGTTGAGCTTTAGGGTATGTTATTCCTGGTTCAAAATTATCATTCTTTGTAATTAGATGGCCATAGCCAATTGTGGCAAAGCCAAGATGATCATCATATCTCTCTTGAGAAAATCCTTCGTGATCTTTAATTCTTTTTTCTACTACTTCTGATGCCATTATGTATATATCCTTGTGTTAGGTCTTTTATTTGGTAGCATTCTTCCAAATCCTCTTGGATTGACGGTTATATATCCCCCATTAAATTTTTTTACAATAGTTTTAACATTAGTTGGTTTACCTCCTGGATTACCCGCAGCTCTTTTTCTAGAAACGGCTGATTTCTTTTGAGAAGAACTCATGGATCTTGCTTTTGCTATTGGTACACATTTAGGATAAGCTCTTTTGCTTCCTTTAGATCTGCCACATGGTTGATACTTTCCATTTTTTTTAGGAGCTCCTATGTCAACCCACTTTTCTTTTACCCAAGCCCTTAGTCCTTTTTTCGCCATTATGCGACAGCAGTTATTTTACGTTTATTTTCCATAACTCCACCACAACCTTTTGCAATTCCGCCTTGATTGTAATTAGAAATTTTTTTTCGTTGTTGAGAAATTTTATTTATAACTCCTCCATTAGCTTTTTTCCTTTTCTTTCCACCCTCAACTGTTTTGCCAGAGCAAATTGAACTTGCATACATGTTAGCGTAAGCGGACGGATAAACTTTAAATTTTCTTTTTGCGGCAGCTTTGCCTTTAGCACATAATTTGCCCATTATTTTTTTCTCAGTCTAGATAATGTTTTAGCAAACCTTGCTCGTTGACCTAATTTTCCCGGTGCTTTCGCAGCTTTGTTTAGTTTTTTCAAAGGAATTTTTTTTCCTTTTTTCACGCCTAAAGACTTACGCAATGAACCGGGTTTCTTAATAGCCTTTTTAATGTCAAGTTTTTTCTTTTTTACTCGTCCACCTCTTTTAGCTTTAATGACTCCTTTACCAATAAGAATATCTTTTTGAGTTATCTTACCGTCTCCACTTAAATCTTCCATTATCTTCTTCCTTTTCCTATAGCTTTTTGTAATATTTTTGCTTGTTTAGCATGTGTATTAGATGCTTTTTTTAAACCTTTAATTACTTTTTTAACTTTTTTCTTTGAACCCTTTTTCATTTAGTTAATCCTTTGCTTTTTTCGAAAGAGCGAAGGCCAGCGACGCCGAGCATTGAAGTGACAATTGCTAGAAGGGGTCCAGTTTGAATTTCTGGAGCAGTTAGATTTAACCCTGCAAATTTACTATACCATTCAATTCCTGGAGATAGAATAAATTCGAACGCTAAAGCAAAGCCTCCACACCAGCCAATAAATGGCCTCCAGCCAGAAACGAATATTGATCGATGACCCGCCTCTTTGGCATTTACGTCTAATTGTTTTTCAGCGAGTTTCTGTTGAATACGCTGCATCAATATTTTTTTGTCTAGCTTTTCCTCTTCTGAGGTATGCAAGTCATCGACCACTTTAGAAATAGTTTTTAACGCACCACCTGAGCCACTTAAACGGTCAAGAAGAACGCCCAACATTTATACAGCCCCTGAAATTTTTCCAAGAACTACAATAACAATTACAGCCACGATACCAGCTTTAATCCAGTCTTTCATGCCCCAGTCTGACCACTCTTTCAAGTGAGCCCATATATCTTTTAAAAGTTTCATAAAACCTCCTTTAAAAAAAACAGTCTACCTTAACTTGTGATTAAAATAAACCTTTAAAAGGAACCTTTTTAATTTGTGCTTTGCTTCTTTGACCTTTTGGTCCAGCACCTAAGTTTTGTGTAACCTTCGGTCCTTCCATACTAGCCGTATATACATCCACAATTTCTTGTTTATTTACATGAGGACCCGCATAAGGGTTCATATCTTTTGAAACAGTCATCTTTGCATTTGGATATAAGGATCCATTTACAAATTTTGGTTTTGGGTTATTTAATGCCATAATTTATCCTAATGTATTGTTGGTTTTATTAATTCAATAAAATCAATTGTGTTATGTTCCATGACAGATGATGCTTCTTCCTTCGATAAGTTATCAAAATAAAGAATACGTGCAACACTCATCATAGCACCAGCTAAAAGTATACTATCTTCCTCAGTTTTGGAAGTCTTTTCTACTAACACCAAAAGCTTATCAAAGTAATCTTGTAACTTTTGTTCTGCTGGAGTTATAATTCGCATATTAATATTTATTTCTTAACTTTGATGGTTGATCAATCTTTTTTAATTGTATTTGTTCTCTGATTGTAGCATGTCTATTAGCATTATCTATCTTTTCTTGTTCTTGAATAGCATCGATCTCTGCTCGTTGTTCATCTAGTGCCAATCTTTCGCCATCTTTTTGTGCACGAAGTTCTAATTCCTCTGCACGGAGCCCTAATTCTTCTTGTTTAAGTGTAACAAGTGGATCTTTTTGCATACCCTCTAGATATTCTTGCTCTTCTGCTACCATAGCCTCTGTTAATTCCTTAATTTTTACCGAAACTTGTTTAGCTGTCTCTATTTCAAACTGTTGTTGCAGTTCTGGTGGTATTTGACCCCCATATTGCTCCGTTAATTGTTGTATTTCTGCTTGATTTTGTACCATAACCTCTTCTTTTGCCTGCTCACTAATGTGATTAGAGATATGAGCTTGGATTAAAGACAGTACAGGAGGTGAATTCTTCACCAAATATGTCGACATAAAGGCACGATGTGTATCTATGTGGGCAATATGATCTTGTTGTGGGAATGCCATTGCAGGTTTTTGTAATAACATCACTGAATTCTCCATAGCAGCATCTGTTGGTTGCGGTTGCGGAGGTGGTGGTAAAATTGCGTCAATATTTTGTACCCCCATTGCCTGATACATACGTCGATAGGCCTCATATTGGTTGTGAATTTGGGGGTTTGCTTGTGCTAATTGTAACTGTGTCTGCGCCAATGTAATACGCTGTGACATAGAAAAGATATTAGGATCCGATACAGGAATAATATCAACACGATTATCGAAATCGGTTTGCTTGATCATTTGATTTCCACCCACTACGGCATACGGATATTCAGGTGGTAGGTAATCGGTAATGATTCTTGCTAAAATTTTAAATTCTTTTTTCTGTGCTCCGTGCAATCTTTTATGAATCGCACTCATCACTTTAGTCCCTTGCTCTAGTAGAGCCATAGTGGTACCAACGGGATTCGCTTGTGAACCTTCTCCTAGTTTTTGATCTGCTACTGCTGCAAATCTTTTTCCTGCATCAACAACAAAACCTAGTAAAGCAAATAAAGTTTGATCGGGACCTTTATACGGAAGTGGCATAAGACCTTGTCGAAGATCTCCACTCGGTGCATCTATGTCTCTGAACTCTCCTGGTTGTAATGGAGAATCATCATCGGCAATTCTAATTCCCCTTGCTTTAAATCCTGCTGGTAAATTAGATAATGTTCCCGCATCAATGAGTTGACGGAGTGCTGACGTAGCAGTCCTGGACAAACCCCCCAACATATGAATAAGACCAAAACCATAAAAACCAAGCCCTGGTAAAAATTTATATTGAACGAAGTATGGTATTTTTTTCCGAAGAGAATCATCTTCTCTGTAGTTTCGGTAGATGGATAGAATGTTTCCTGTTCCTTCGTCAATAGTAACAACATAAGGTATCTTTATACCTGTAGGTTCCCCTGTTTGCTCGTCGAGATCTTCGAAACCTTCTATGTCTAAATCGCAATGTACTTCAAAGAGTTGATACATTTCATCGTAGTTAATAGGACTAACGCCCTCTAACTGATTATATTTTTCTTGTACTTGTGTTTCATTTATTGTTGCTTCTTGTAATTTTACATCTTTGTAAAAACCCATGACTTGTGATTTTTTAATTTCATTGCGTGTCATTTTTACAATGTGTGTTACTCGTTCTGCCGACGCTAAATCGCTTGACAAATACGGCACAATTAAATCTTCACTTGGAACAAATTTTGATACAGGTCTTCCTAGAGCTGCATCGTAATAAATCTTTTTAAAAGCAGACCCTGATAAAGGTAAGAAAAATAATAGCTGATCCATGTCAGCATCGTACTCTTCCATTTCATCGAGGATTAAATAATTCATGTACTCTCGTACACGCTGTGCTTGTGCTTCTGTTTCAGCGTTTTGTTCACCGACAACATTACATTTTACAGGTCCTCCACTTGGTAGTAATTCTTTATATGCTTGTGATTGAAAAGAAGTTACACTCTCGGCTAATAATGGATGGGTCACGGAGCTTGCTCCTTGGAACGGCTGTGATCTCTCTTGGTGTTTAAATCCTAATAAATCTAATCCGTGTGTATATGAATAATACCACTCGTCTCTTGATGCCTTATCATCTTCAATGTCTCCTCGTAACTCTTCGGAGATTTCTGTTAAAATATCATCTTCTAAAATTTCTGCTAGGTTGGCTGCAAAAGGAACTTGCTCCTCGGCCATTGCTTCTTCTCCAAAGGTTACTGAACCATCTGGATTTTCTATCATTTCCTCGGCTACTTCTACTTGCTCCTCGGCTATCGGTGCTTCACTCATCGGATCTGATGGTGCTGGATCGTATCCTGCTGGTTTTTCTACTGCCATTATCTCCTTGCCTTTCCATAGCCACGTTTCGCTAGGCCACCTGATTTCATTCTCATTGGTTTCATTTGAATAGTAGAGCCTTCTGCTGAACCCTTGGCAAAGCCACCATCTTTTTTACCCATGGGGTTTGCTTTGTTTTTAGATCGTATTCTTCTTTGTTTCTCCGCTTTTAATAAAGCCTTATCATTGTCAGAAATTTTTTTTGTTCCGTTGCTAGTACTTAGTTCAGGATTTTCTTGGTCAAATTCCTTTTTAGCAATTCTTGATATACTATCATTTATTTGTTTATCAGTAGTATTTTCTAACCACTCTTTCCATTCCTTTGCTGTCATGTTGCCCATAGTAATCCTTACGCTTGTACTTGTTTCTTCTTCTTTTTCTTCATCATAGCATTAAATCCTGTGGGTTGCACGAATTTATAATATGACGCTTTTGGATTCATAAAAGAAGGAGGAGCTTTCTCCTTTTTCTTTTTCTTCTTCTTAGGTCCTTGGACCGTGAATCCTGATATGTAACTCATTAATAATACTCCAATAAAGTCGATGGTGGTACATGCGGAGGATCCTCATAATCTTCTGGATGCACGGCCAATCCAACTTGACGATAGCGCATTAGCGCTTGTGTCATGCTGTCAACTAAATCGTCGTTATCACCATAAGGGAAAGCGGCGCATTCTTCAACTAATTCTTCTGCCCACTTATCTTCCGTACACCATACCTGTCCTGCTTCAAATAATGTGGAGACGGAGTTGACTCTCACATGTTTATCATTTCCACGACTTGGTGTAAAATTAACAACAGGAATACCAAAGCGCCGTAGTTCTTGGGTCAGGGGTGTTCCACTTGCTTTTGCCTCAATGATGATTGTCTCCGGTTCCCAGTATTGATATTGTTCAATCGCTTTTGTTTTTAATTCCGGGAAGTCCCAACGACCTTTCTCCACATCTAGCAAAATTATATTAGGGGTTATCTCATTATAAAGGAAGACACCCCATGTTGTAATAGCGGAGAAGTCTGCGGTTTCTTTTTTACTAAAAGCCGTGTCATACGATTGAATGATATGTTGTAATTTAGGCAGCTTAGGCTTATCCCAAATCTTCCAGTACTCTCGTTTGATAATGGACCCTTCTTCACTTGTTGGATTCTGTTGCCACTGTGCATTCCATTTAGCCACGGACAACGAAGCTTTCACTGACTCCAGCTCTTCTAGTTTCCAGTACTGTGGCCAGACAGGTTTCTCACTTGGCAAGATAGCAGGAAACTCAATCACGTCCCACTGATCAGCTTTCACATCTGATTGGGCTTTCATCAATTGTCCTGTTAAATCTTTTGTTGACCAACGTGTCATAACAATAACGATCTTGCCTCCTGGTTGAAGACGCTGTCGTGGTCCTGATGTATACCACTCATAAGCATTCTCCATTGCTGTTTCACTTAATGCATCTTGCTCGGAATGGGGATCATCAATAATTAATAAATCGGCACCCCTACCTGTGATGGCTCCACCAACACCTGCGGCGAAATACTCTCCCCCCTTGTTTGTTTCCCATCTTCCTGCAGCTTTAGAATCTTGGGATAATTTAATGTCATCAAAGATATCTTGGAAAGAAGGCTCCTCCATTAAGTTACGAACCTTACGACCGAAGCGGTAGGATAGTTCAGCAGTATGTGTTGTTTGTATAATCTTGAGTTTTGGATTACGGCCCATCATCCACGCAGGAAATAGGAAAGAAGCAAATTCTGATTTTGTATGTCTGGGTGGCATATTTACGATTAGTCGTTTTATCTTCCCCTCCGCCAAGGCTTGAAACTTTTCTGCGATTTGTATGTGGTGGGGTCCCTCTACAAAGTCTGGCCATACTTGTTTTACAAATTTTAAATAATTTTCTTTAGCTAATTTTTTTAAGTCAAATGTTTTTTTACGAAGTAATAACTTTTTTTGTAAAGTGTCTAATTCACTCGGACTTAAATTATCAAAATTAGTTAGCCTCTTAAAAGTATTAAGATCTGCCATCCGATGTCTATACCATAAAGTCTGTATGAGTAAAATAGTATATATACAGTAAGTATATAGTCCTACGGTCTTATTTAGGGGTAGCCCCCTTTTCGATTTTTTCCAATCTCAAAACGAGGAGCACGAGACCCCTATAAGGTACAGAACAAGTACAAAAGTTATCCACAACCAAGAAAATAATTTAAATTAACTTGAAACAATGCCTATTTATAGCCGTCTATCTATATAAGATATTATAGTAAATTTACTATATTATCTTGACTTATGAAATATAAAATTTTATAAGATATTATGAATAACAAAAGGTTAAACATGAAAAAAAAGAATGTAAAACTAAGCATCGGTAATAGTTTATTTTCGGCTACCTTTATCAAGGCTGATGATAAACCTAGAACGATACTTGGTAAATTACCCACTAATGAAAAGTTTTTCAGTGGTGGAGAATTAAAAGGTAATAGAGATCACCTATTAGAGGTAATCGATATGACAGTATTAAGAAAAACTAAAGACGCTAAAAAGTCTTGGAGATCAATAAACCTTAATACTTTAACAAGCCTTAAAATAAGGGGGGTGCAATGGGTAAAATGAAAAACCTAGCTCTTGATTTACAAGAGCAAGTAGAGAACGAATGGTATGAGGAGCAACGAGCTTTATTACTTAGTCAAGGTTACGAACGTGACGAAGTAGACGAAATCATTCAAGAAATGATCAACGAATATCAACAAGAGTGTGCCATTGATAACGCTGATATTATGGAGTCACCTGATGAGAATTAAACTAGTAAAAGATAAGCACCCTTTCAAGGGTGCTATCATATTATATGATAAAGGCGCAACAGTTAAGAATAGATTTACAGGTCAAGCAACAGAATTAAATGCGCTTGAACTTTCAATCTATGATACGATTATAGGTTGCGAACAATTCGGAGATTATGAAAACGTAAGGCTTGGCCTGGATTGGTTTAGAAAATTCAGTGTTGATTCATATTACGTTTTATTAGATTAATTATTCAGGGGCGCAATTAAGCGCCCCTTTTAATTTAAATAAAGTGTTGACAAGGTATGGGAACTATCTTATACCTTGTTTAGCTTTAAACAATAGATCGATCAATCTATTGTTCTCTTGGCTGAACAACAATCGCAAAGTTGTAAGGCATGGGTTTTAGAAAGTATGTCCAAATGGATGAGGATCTAAAACTTGGTACTGAAGTAGTGAATTATGTAGAACATGATTTGCCATGAAAAGGTTGT
>Ga0207896_1000341_pt1 | contig 9985 bp, 8 predicted proteins | sample LinPmetageLP36_FD_184049 | JGI IMG/M metagenome (GOLD analysis project Ga0207896, IMG submission 184049) | Marine viral communities from the Pacific Ocean - LP-36 (SPAdes) | ecosystem: Environmental > Aquatic > Marine > Oceanic | place: Pacific Ocean | collected 2010-06-15 | reverse complement strand
TAGATGATCCAGCTAAATTTGCAATGAAAGGTGTTCAAGAAAAAGTAGCTGCAAGTATGCAGCCAATTGCTAAAATTGCTAGAACTTCTAATATAGATATAGGTAAAATTTATTCTACATCTAAGGGAGGAAATTATTATACTACTGAACCGATTGCAAACGCAATTGCTAGTGATGCATTAGCTACAGATTTTTTATTACAGTGGGCTCCTTATAAATTTATGTTGGCTGCTAAAACTACAGCTCAGTTAAGTAAAACAGTTTTATCTTTAATGACACAAACTAGAAACTTTGAAACAGCCATGTTTTTCTCCTTAATGCAAGGGCACATAGGTACACGAGCTAGTGTAATGGATGCCATGAAATTAACTTTTGGTGAAGTTCTTGGAACAACTGGAAAAGTTAACCCAATTATTTTAAGAAGAAAATTTGCAGAATGGTCTGAGGTTGGTATTATTGATAGTTCAATTGTAGTAAAAGAAGTTGAAGCAATTATGGGTGATATTACGAAAGGTACATTTAATAGCACAGATGATTTGTTTAAACAATTAATGAAGACCCCTATATTTAGGGGTGCTACAGAATTATATGCTGCTTCAGACAACGTGTGGAAAGCATATGGTTATGAGTTTACTAAATCACAAATGGTAGCCGCCATACCTATAAGAGGCTTTACAGTAGAAACCGCTAAAAAATTAGGTTATGTAGTAGAAAAAGGTAGAACTGTTGATTACAAATGGGCTGATCTAGTTGCTAAACAATTTGATGAAGTTTTTAAAATGAGATGGAACCCCTTAAAAATAGATGGGTCACCAAAAACTTATGGAGATGCTTTAAAAGAAATTTCTGCTAAATATATAAAAGATGTTTACCCCAACTATAACTTAGTTCCTTCATTAGTTAAAAACTGGAGAAGATTACCTTTAGGTAACTTTGTTGCTTTTAGATCGGAAAACATAAGAAATGTTTTTAATACCATGGCTTATTCTTTAAGAGAAATGAGTTCTAGTAATCCTTATTTAAGACAAATGGGGTCAAGAAGAATGGTTGGTTTGTATGCAACAATGTATGGATTACAAGAAGGTTTGTCTATAACAACTAATGCATTAACTAATATTGATCAAGAGTTTCTTAAAAAATATCAAAGATGGTTCTCTCCTTGGTATGATAAAAACTCTACTTTATTTCCAATTAGTAAAGTAGACCCAGAAAATAAAAAATTTTGGACTTTAAATTGGAGTAGAGAACAACCCTACGAAGGTTTGCAAGATGCATTGGAACAAGTATATAGTGAGATGAAAGGGGATCAAAGTGATGAAGTCCTTGCTAAAAGATTTTTTAATGCTTTCTTTTATAATATTGAGGAAAAAAAAGCTGGTGCAATTTATCAAGTTCTAGAACCTTTTTTAACTCCTTCATTGTTTATTGAAGCAATACAAGATATTACACCAACAGATTGGAGTGGAGGATTTGGAAGAGGTGGCACAACCAAAGAAGGTAAAATTATTTATGATATTAGAAATGATTCTTGGCCTGAAATTTTTGCAAAAATAACTACACATTTATACACAGATATAAATCCTACAACTTTTTCAAATGCTGGAAAAGTTTTAAAAGCAACAGAAGGAGAACTAACTAAAGCTTCTTCAAAATATAACACAGTAAATGAACTTATGAAATTGTTTTTAGGTTTAGGTGCAAAACAAGAAGACCCTAAAAATTCTATTACTTATGTGGTAAGTGATTTATCTGACAGAATAAAACAAACTAATTCAGATTTTGCAAGAGATTCTGGTGATCCTAATAAACTTTTAAAAGATCCTTTTTTACTACCAAAAGAATATGATAACTATCAATCAAATTTATATAGAGAAATGAGTAGAGCTTACGAATTTATAACATTTTTAAAAGATGATTTAAAATTAAGCAATGGAGAAATAATAAAAGAAGTTCGAGGAAGATTTGGTTTTGGGTCTAATACAATTGGATTACTTTTACAAGGAAAATTTTATCCAGGTAATATACCTCCAACAAGTGTAACTTCTAAATACCCTAAAATGTTAAAACGTATTCAAAATAATCCAGAGTATAAAGATCTTAAACTTACAGATATTTATGACATAAAAGAGTTAGTTCAAATTAGAAAAAAATGGCAGAATGTTCCATTAAATCTAAGTAATGCTGAACTACAAGAATATTTTATGACAGGTGAAGTTAAGAAAAAAGAATTAAAACTAGAAAACATTGAACCTCAATCTAGTATTGTAGTGCCTGAAACTAATACTAATAAAACAACAGCATCTTTAGTCACGCCTAACGTACCAAGCGACACGGCTCCAGTGTCTGCGGAAACAATTAAAACAGCGTCCGTTAACAATAATGTCAATGCAGCAACAGGCTTGACACGAATAGAGGATGCATTATTATCTGACACTGAAAAAGCTATTAAGGTAGGACAAAGGAATAGGACGGTATAATGGCAAAAAAAGATGACGCATTGCAGAGAATAGAATCTCATGAAAAGTTATGTCGTATTATGCAGAAACAAACACACGATAAAATACATTCTATTGAAGCACAAATACAAAGAATAGAAAGTATATTACTAATTACTTCTGGTGCATTGATCAGCGGTTTGATCTATGTTATATTCACGTTAATCACAAAATAAACTATGCAACTTAGCAAACATTTTACTCTTGAAGAGATGACACGTTCAATGACTGCGGTTCGTAAAGGAATTGACAACATTCCAGGACCTGGAGAGATAAAAAACCTAGGAGATCTATGTTATGAGGTCTTAGAGCCCGTTAGAGCACACTTTGACAAACCCCTAAGCGTGAGCTCGGGATACCGCTCAGAAGCGTTGTGTGAGGCTATAGGGAGCAAAAAAACTAGCCAGCATGCCCTTGGCTGTGCCGCAGACTTCGAAATCAATGGGGTCTCCAACATTCAAGTAGCTTACTGGTTGACTAACAACGTTGACTTTGATCAATGCATTCTTGAGTATTATAAACCAGAAGATGATCAAGCAGGATGGATCCATGTATCTTATAATGAAAAAGGATCTAACAGAAAACAAATTCTTACCTTTGATGGTAAAAAATACACTGAAGGTTTACCAGAAATGAAATGGTCTGGTGGAAAAGTCGTAAATTAAAATTACAGCACGCCATCGTGTATGTCCTATAATATCTTATAACCAATCTTTAAGTTCTTCACCCATTACTTCAGACGCTATATTTATTTTCTTAACTAAAGCTTTTACTATTCTTTCGTCAACAGTGTCTTCAGCAATTATGTCTATATATGTCATTGGTTTAGTTTGGCCAATACGATCTATTCTAGCCTCTGATTGAGTTCTTTTTTCAAGATCATAACCATTAGAATAATAAACCATAGTACTAGCTGCAGTTAAAGTTATTCCATAACCACCTGTTTGAGGTGTACCAACTAAAAACCTAACTGGATTATCTGGATCTTGAAATTTAACAATGTTTTCTTGTCTTTCTTCATTTGGAGTTTTACCATAATAAGTTACAACAGAATCGTCTCCATATCTTTTTTTAATATGTTTTATTATTGTTTCTATATCATATTGATAGTGTGCCCAAATTACAGCTTTACCATGTACTTCTTCTAATACTTCTAAAAGTTCTGATAACCTATTATTTTTTATTTCCTGAAAAGAACCATCATCAGCTTTAAAATGACCACAAGTTATTTGATGCAATCTCATTAACTGTGTTAGTGCATTTGCTGTAGTAATCATCTTGCCATTCATTAAAGCAAGTGCCATTTTTTTCATTTGTTGATAAACCTTATCTTGTTCTGGAGTCAAGGTTATAATACGTTTCATAAAAGTTTTTGGAGGTAGGTCTAAACAATCATCTTTTAAAACTCTGTATGAAAAATCTTTTAATTTTTCGGACAGCTCACCAAGGTTTTTATAACCTACAACTATTTCTACAGATCTTCCGTTGAAATGTGCTTTACGCATTATAGCATACCTGGTCCTAAAGGTATAATAAGAAGAGTGATCTAATAAAAATTCATCTAAAAATTCACATTGTTTATATAAATCTAATGGTGATTTAGTAACTGGAGAACCTGTTAAAATACGTCTATACTTAGCGTATTTACCAATACTTACTATATTTTTAGTTCGTTTAGCGCTAGGGTTTTTAATAGTAGTAGATTCATCAATAGCCATGTAGGTATTGTGACAATTTAAAAACTTAGCAGCAAAGTCCATACCTTTTTTAGTAGAGAATGCTTCTACATTCATACATAATATATGTAAGTCTTCACCAGTTTCAAACAAAGTGTCTAATATTTTTTGTTGTTTTTGATTAATATTTGCTTGCCATAAAACTGATTTGTGGTCTATGTGATCTGGTAAGTGTGTAGGAATTTCTTGTGAGTACCAGTTTTTATAAACACCTTTGGGTGCAATAATAAGAGCTCCATTAATTTTTCCTTTGTCATAAAGCATAGCAATATTATCTATTGCAACTTTTGTTTTACCAGTTCCCATTTCCATAAAGTATGCAAATACTTTTTTATTCCATGATTTTTCCAATGCAGTTAATTGGTGTGCATAGGGTTTTGTTTTAAATTTATAGTCCATAATTAATTCTTCTTTCTGGTTGACAACATATTAAAAATAATCTAAAAAGTCAAGCATGAAAGAAAATAACCCCGAACCTATAGTTTATGTATTACAAGAAGTACCAGGCACCCGAGCAGGGCGTCCAAAATTTAATATTATTGGTGCACAAAAATACGGTAAATTAAAAGTTCTATTGAGAGAAGATAGTCAGGTTGTTATGAGTCCTGGTCCTATTAAATTTAAACTTGAAAGATTGTTAAAAGATTTTAATGATAATGATTATTTATTATTATCAGGAGATCCACAAATAATTTTTATGGTTGGAGCTATTATTGCAAAAGTAAATAATGGAAAAGCTAAAAGTTTAAAATGGGATAGACAAGAACAAATGTATTATCCTCTTGATTTTAATCTCTACGAGAAAGGAGAAATAGATGAGTAACCAAGACCTATCACAACAGTTTGAGGCAGATTCGCCTCAACAAGTAAATGAAATAGATAATGTAAATAGTTTAGCTAGTTATGTTATTCAGTTGCAATCTTTAGAAGACGAAGTAAAAATTATGGAGGACAATCTAAAGAAAAAAAAAGAAGCAGCTGATAAAATATCCGAGGAAGTAATTCCAGAGATAATGGACAATATGAAATTAAAAACTCTTAAACTTCAAGATGGTTCAGCCATAGAAGTAAAAGAGATTTATGGCGCAAGCATACCTGTAGCAAACAGGGAGGGCGCTTACAAATGGCTTCGAGACAATGACCTGGGTGATCTTATTAAAAACGAGATCACTGTTTCCTTTGGTCGTGGCGAAGATAACAAGGCTAACGATTATGCTAGCCTTGCTGAGACGAATGGTTATCAACCTTCACAAAAAATGAAAGTTGAACCTATGACTCTTAAAGCACTGTACAGAGAACGAGTCGAGAGTAATCAAGACTTGCCATCTGAACATTTTAACCTGTTTAAGGGAAACAAAACAAAAATAACAAGGAACAAATAACATGACACAAGAAACAAGCGACTTAACAGTCAAAAAAGAAGGTGCAATAATGACTCTAGATTTTGAAGCAGACTCAGGAATGGGTTTAGAAAATATAGAGAAAGACGATTTAGCTTTACCGTTTCTAAAACTACTACAAAGTGGTTCTTATGAAACTAAAAAGAAACATGCGAAGTATGTTGAAGGTGCAGAAGCTGGAATGTTTTATAATACAGTTACTAAAAAATTGTATAGTGGAGAGAAAGGTATGAATGTAATACCTTGCTTTTATAAAATGACATATCCAGAATGGGCACCCTTTGATAAGAGTGAAGGTAGACCAATACATCCGGATAGAGGTCCTGAAGTTATGGCTCAGACCACTAAACAAGGTACAAAAGATGTGTTAGCAAATGGTAATGAAATTATCAAAACTGCTAATCACTTTGTTATTATTCTTGGAGAAAAACCAGAGAAGGCTTTAATGTCTTTAAAAACTACTCAGTTAAAAACTAGTAGAGGTTGGAATTCATTAATGGATAATGAAACAATTGTAGCTAAGTCAACGGGTAAGTCTATACCAGCTCCCTCATTTTCGAGAGTTTATCAAATAAAATCTGTTGAAAACCAAGGTAATTTTACTTGGCATGGAATGACAGTTTCTTTGATAAAACCAGTAGAGAATGCAGAAATCTATAGCATGGCTAAAGAATTTAGTACTGCTTTACATAAGAGCAATGTAGCTGCAACTTCTGTTGAAACTAACAAAGAAGAATCTAATTACTAGATTCCTCTAACGAGGATAGGGGCAGTAAAGGGAGACTAGAGCTGCCCCGACCTGGGATCATTATGGTTGACGAATTTGTAAAGCTATTTACTGGTTATAGAGGAGATTTTGGCATAGCAGATATGTCCAGAACTTCTTTAGATACAGATAAAAATAAAATAAAACCGAATTACGAATGGGCAGGTAGACCCTTATCTATCAATGACTACAAAGATCATTTACAAGGTAAAATATCTATTGGAGTACAACCTTGTACTTTAAATAAAACTGCACAGTTTGGTTGTATTGATATTGATCCACCTGACTATGGTCAATTTAAAATTGAAAAGTACCTATCATTATTTGAACAATACAAATTACCACTTATTCCAATACTATCTAAAAGTGGGGGATTACATTGTTATATTTTTTTAAAAGAACCTATCAAAGCTATTGATTTAATAGATGGTTTAAAAGCCTTTCTATTACCACTAGGTTTAAAACCTACCACAGAAATTTTTCCTAAACAGAAAGAATTAAAAGAAGATGAAAAAGGAGATACAAAACCAGGAAATTTTATTAATTTACCTTACTACAATAATGGTGAGTCAACTAGATACGCATTAGATAAAAATAATTCTAAATTAGATATTGCTTCTTTTATAAAAATAGCAGAGGAATCTCGAATTAGTAAGGCAGACTTAGAAAAACTAGTAGAAGAAACACATGCAAATATTCTAAAAGGTGCTGATCCAGAATTTGATGATGGTCCACCATGTTTAGCTCTATGTTCTAAAACAAAATTAGATGATGGTAGAGATAGATTTATGTATAATTATATGGTCTTTGCTAAAAAAAAATACAAAGACAAGTGGCCAGATCAAGTATCAAAAGCAAATTATAGTTATCTAGAAGATCCATGGGACAAAACAAAACTAGATTCTAAAATAGCTGCATGGAGAAAAGACACAGCTGGACATACTTGTTATGAAGAACCTATTAAAGATAAATGTATGCGAGGTCTTTGTTACTCTAGACCTTTTGGTGTTTCATCAGATGGTATATCAGTTTTTCCAGACATAACAGATTTTCAAATAATAAAATATGTAGAACCAGAATATAGATTTCAAGTAGTAATGCCAAGTGATGATAAGGTAGAAGTTGTTGTAGCCAATACAAAATTAATGACAACACAGAAAGAAGTTTTAAATTTAATCTGGGAACAAACAGGTGTTTATTTTGAACCATTAAAACCAAAAGATTACAGAGCAAAATTAAATGAATGGAGAAATGGTTGTGAAACTATTTACCCACCAAAAGGAACTCAAATTACGGATAGATTAAAAGATGAACTATATCAATACTGTATTAATGGTCCTCAAGCTAAACAAAGAGGACAAATAAAAAATGGTGCTTGTTATACTAACGAAGGAGATCACTACTTTAAATTTACATCTTTTATCCAGCATCTAGGTAGTGGTTGGAAAATTCCAGAAGAAAGAATTGCAAGACAATTAGAGAAAGATTGTAAAGTAGAATTTAATCATTCACTAAATGTAGATGGTAAAACATTAAAAGTCTGTCGACTTCCACAACTCCACATGGATCAGATAGAATATCAACCAGTGGAGAGAAAAGAGAGTAATTACTAATGTCAAATTATAAAGTTATTGGTCCTCCAGGTACTGGAAAAACTAGAAAATTATTAAACACAGTTCAAAAATATATAGATAATGGTGTGTCTTTAAAAAACATAGGTTACTTTGCTTTTACTAGAAAAGCAGCTAACGAAGCTAGAGATAGATTTCTTGCAGAAAATATTGGTCTAAGTAAAAAAGATTTACCTTATTTTCAAACTCTTCATTCCTGTGCATTTAAACAATTAGGTTTAAAAGAAGAAAATGTAATGCAAGAAGAACACTATAAAAAAATAGGTGAGACTTGTGGTATTCAAATAAAATATGCAAAACATGAAACCAATCAATGGAATGGTATCTTCTCATCAGATAGTGAGTATCTTAGTTTAATTAATTTAGCTAAGGTAAAACAAATTACACCACAAGAACAGTTTAATCTTAACGAACATTTAACTTGGATTGATGGATATAAATTAAATGCTATTTCAACAGAGATTAATAATTATAAAAAAACTTATGGTCTTATAGATTTTAATGACATGGTGGAGAAATTTTTATTTGAAGGGAACTCACCAAAATTAAAAGTTATATTTGTAGATGAGGCACAGGATTTATCTTTAATACAATGGGCAATGTTAAAAAAATTAATAGACGACAGTAATAAATATAATGAAGATACTTTAGATGTATGGATTGCAGGAGATGATGATCAAGCAATTTTTGGTTGGGCTGGTGCAGATGTAGATTCTTTTATTAAATGGCCTGGTCAAGAAATACCTTTAACTAAATCAAGAAGAGTACCTATTGATATTCAAACAAAAGCTTTAGATGTTATATCTAGAGTTGGTATAAATAGAATACAAAAAGATTATTTACCTAAAGAAGAACGAGGAGAAATAATTGAAAGATTTAAACTTACAGATGTTATAACAGATATGGAAAAAAGTGACTGGTTAATATTAACTAGAACAAATTCACTATTAAAACCTATTCTACCTATACTAAAAAGACATGGTTTATTTTTTCAAACATCACAGGGTAATAGTATAGGTAAATCTTTATATGAAGACATTGGTTATTGGAATCAAATGAGAGAAGGAAAAGAAATTCCAGAAATACAAAAACAAAGAGTAGAAGAGAAAATGAATGAGTTAGATCTTACTTTGCCTTGGCAAAAAGCTTTTACCAAAGTTTCTCCTACTCAAATTGATTATATGGAAGCCATGATTAATAATGGTGAGGATCTATCTCAAGAACCAAGAATAAAAGTGTCTACAATACACGGAGCAAAAGGTGGTGAAGCTACTAATGTTGTTTTATTTTTAAATCAAACAACAAATACTATGGCAGGTGCTAAAAAATCTTCACGAAAACAAGATGAAGAATATAGAGTCTGGTATGTAGGTGTAACTAGATCTGCAAAAAACTTATATTTAATAAAAGCAAACAATAAATCAAAGGAGTTTAAAATATAATGGCGTACTTAAATGCAAATATACCAGTAATAGAATGCTGCGTTAGAGGAAATTATCTTAGAGATCAAAAAGATTCACACGATAAATATTTTGAAGTAGGGGTATTTGGTTTTAGTTCTATACCAAACAGAGTGCCTATGTTTCATTTCTTAATGGAGGATGGTGGTTTATGGTGGCGAGCACCTATCTCAGCTTTCTGTACTAAACCTGGAGTAAAAGAATTACCATTAGACGAGTTAGTAATGTGGGACAGTTTTAGTTACAATGTAAGTGTTACAACTTTTTATGAACTAGCTGGTGCCACTATGCAATATACATCTAGAAGAAAAGTAAAAAGAAAAGGTAAATACTTATTTACTATAGATTGGTGTGCAGGAGATTTTAATGAATTAAATTTTGGCTATGCAGAAAAACCAGATCAACATAAGTGTGGTCATGTTCTTGAATTAGAAGATGGTAATTTTGCTATTCAACCTAACAACAGACTTAAAATGTTTGATGCATCTATGGGTGTT
>Ga0207896_1000335_pt1 | contig 10071 bp, 10 predicted proteins | sample LinPmetageLP36_FD_184049 | JGI IMG/M metagenome (GOLD analysis project Ga0207896, IMG submission 184049) | Marine viral communities from the Pacific Ocean - LP-36 (SPAdes) | ecosystem: Environmental > Aquatic > Marine > Oceanic | place: Pacific Ocean | collected 2010-06-15 | reverse complement strand
CGGTCTTGAGCAAATCCCATGTTCGGTCAAAGGCGGTCATTCATCTTCCTCCATCATGTGGCTTCTAATCCACTTTGCTACATCTGGGTCAAGTCTGTTTCGATGTCCGAGCCAACCGTATTCTTGAACGGAGTTGCCTTCGTTAAGAAGATCGTGGGCTGCAACCGTTTCTTCTATGATGTCATACCCTTCATCAAATCTCTCGCCATGCCATTCAGCATACTCTCTAAAAGGAGTCACCCAATCGCCAGCGTTCATTTCTGTTTGGACTCCTTTAGGAACAGAACGATACACGGATAATTCTTCCGAAGGATTGTTTTTTACCCGATTCAAAAGTTCCATGTGTTCTGGTTCAACGGCATAATACTCAGGGTGTGAATAAATATCGGGCATCATAGCATTCAAATTGAAGATTGGAACATGATAATCTGTTTCAATTGGGGCTTTATGGTGGCCTTGATAATCTGGCGTATCTATTTTGAGCAACGCCCATGCGGTGTCGAAGGCGGTCATTCGCCTCGCCCCGTTCCGTTGCACATATCGCATTCAAGCCCTTTATTGCGGCCATGAGGTTGATCGCCTGTGCCTTTGCACTGGCCGCATATAGATTGTTTCTGTGGAGTCATGGCGTATTCAAAATCATGAGGGGTGAAAGACTCGCATGTTCCGCAATCCCAACCATGAATGGGGGGATAGCCATACCCCAACTGGTTTATCCGTTGGGTCATTTTAGTGCCGCATTCGGGGCAAATATCATTCCCCCCAAACTCAACAAGGGGTTCGCCCTCTTTGAGCAAGTCCCAAGCGGTGTCGAAGGCGGTCATGATAACTCACCCGCTTCATGTTGGCGAATCATCTCTTTTCGCCATTCATCAACCTTATCCGACCATTCATTCCATCGTGGCCGATCAAGTGAAATCTGCTTGGCTGTCCTCATTCTTGGTTTTTTAGGCCCATGAATAACTTTTAGGGCATCTGGAGATATTGCTTCGGAGGATGCCATATAACCCATCCCTTCATTCATGGAAGGATTTTTTATTGCCTCGCTTGGAAAGTGCAACAAAACAGGATCGCCCGAGTTTCTCTCATCCGAGCGTATTTTTGAAAATGAAATTGCTGCGTCTGGGTCATCGGAGTAAAAGACCAATGGCGGCAAGAATTGATTTGCTCGTTGAGGTTGGATGCCCTCTTGCATAATTTGAGGCAAAACGTCGGTGGTTGTGCCGTGATACGGGGCTTTTATCAAACTCCAAGCGGTTTCAAATATCTCATCCTCGCTTCGATTAAACAATTGAAAGTTCTCAGGAAACGCTTCATTCATGATAACTGGCTCATCTTCATCTGTTTCATGCAAAGTTCTCAACGACCAGGGCCATTCCAACATTCTTCGAGAAGGGCTTTGCGAAGCGTGTTCGCCTCTTGGCCGATCCGCACTATTCCATTCTAAATCGCTTTCTTTGAAATTGTCAAGAACTTCTTGATTATCTCTATCTCTTGAGTTATCCAAAAAATTAAGCAAATCAGCCGCTTCCATTGAGATTCTTCGGGTAAATTGATCTCTCGCACCGCCAGGTTTGCGGTATTCTTGTTGAGCATTCCTTGTTCCAACCCTGCCGTATTCATCTTCGGCATTATCCAACATAGATTGGTGAGCGAATCCAAAGTTCACATCCCTCAAATTATTCATCATGTTTTTGATACCTTGCGGCAAATCTCTTATTGCCACTTTAGATTTTGGAAAGTTCTGTTGTTTCTTATTCCACCCATCATCAAACGGTCCATCAACCAAGTAATCGGTCATGTGTTCCATTGATGTTGGCGGCTTCCAGCCATGACGAACCATTGGGCGCAATTCTTCGGAATGAACTTCTGGTAAAAAATCATACCCCATTTGCCCGTAAGCATCCAAATATGCTGCTTGGTTTGCATCAAAAGAGCCTTTTCCTCTCCCAACACCACCCTTTCCACCGTATATTCTGTCAAAATCTCCCCCGCCAGTTCCCGCCATCCATTGTGCAAGACTGGCTTTACGTCTTTTGTTATCCTCAACCATCCATCGTGAATACTCAGGTTTGCTTCCAGTGACCTCTTCTGTGTTTTCTCTTTTTTTCCTCGCCATATCGCTAATTCGGAAGATCGGAGGGTATCTTTGGCGTAGCGTGAAATTGAGCATATCCTCGTCGGATGGCTCACTTGAAAAATCACGCATATTTGGTGCAAGCCTCATCAAAACATAAACCCATTCCCACTAACAAAAAAAAAAGCGTAGGATTTCCCCGTTTAGACACGGAATGGAGGCTTGCCTCAATCCCAACAAAAAAAACCTAACGAATCAACAAATGTCTATGAAGCCGCATGATTCGATGGATCGCAAATGGGGCTTAATTCCACCCGTATATTGGCTCAATCCATACATTAACAGCACGTTTGACAAACGTTCTCTTCGCCATAGCAAAGGCTCTTGCACATTAACTGCGAGGGCGAGGTTATAAATTAAACCTTCTCAGTCCTGTTAGGGCTATTGGTCGTTAATATATGGGCGTGGCATTCTTGCCGTTGGCTCTTGGAACGCCAAGCCTTCTGTTGCTCTTTGGTGGGCTTCTAATCCACCTGGGTTCTCAAGCGTATATGCTGCAATTTCATGCGCTGTTCTGTCATTTACTCTATCATCTCGAATCATCGGCAAACCAGTTGCTTGATGCCCCCATTCATGGCTGAGAGTTGAAATGATATTGTCAATAATGCGTTTTTCCGAATCAGGAGGCAAAGACATATCCCTTACATCTTCCAAACCGTAATCTTGATCGGGTATCATGTTGGGTAAATTGACCGCCACATATTCATCCAGATATTTTGTTTGTGGAGATGAAATCGGGCGGATTCTTGAACCGCCTATTCGATATGGAGTCCCGTAGTAATCCTCTTCCTCTCCCGCCATTGCCTCATCAAGACGTTCAGCCTCCGCAGCATCAAGGTAAGGCGTAGTGCTTCCTTGCATTTCTGGCGGTGCGCCGATTTGATAAATTGGTTTTACCTGCTGATCGGTAAATCCTCTAATATATCCTCCGCTTCTTCCATGCCTTTCATCACTTAACATATTGGGCGCAAACACGAAGTCTTTCAGCAAATCCCAAGCGGAGTCAAAGGCGGTTATTTGCTCACTCTTTAGGCGAAGATCGGAAAATGGTTTTTCGCCCCTTGAATAAGCCTCACCCCTATAACCTGCACCAGACATACTTTCCTTTCGCTTTTCAGGACTATAAAATCCGCTTGGATGTGAAGAATCTGGCGTTGCGCTATACGCACCAAACTCATGACCAATTGATCGCAATGTCCTGTAATTATTCCTTATTTGTTTTTCTTCGCTTGTTTCGGGATTAAACCAAAGATCGCCTTTTTTGTGTGGGTCATAACCTGTTTCATCTTTAGCCCATTGCGTTATCTCATCGTTTTGCACATGATGAACCGTTTCATGCGCCCCCGTTGCGGTCAAATCTTCAATGTCTTCATCCCACTTTTTATCGTCTGTAAAGTCAAGTGCTGATAGGTTCACGCCTGTATAAGTTCCGTCGTCTTTTAAGCCTGGAGTTGATTCTCCACGATGATATGTGCCTTTGTCACTTTGCGTCGGAGGTGGAGTTGAAGGTCTGTCAATAGCGGTTGATAAATCAACCCAATATGGAGAATCTTTAGAATAGTAGGCGGCATTCTGTTGGCCTATGTCTATCATTTTCGGCTTTCGTCTGTAATCATCGTTTCCAATATATTCTGCTGGATTTGTTTTTTTAGCCTCGGCGGGAACATGATGACCCTTGTAATGTTTTCTTTGTGGGTTAAAGTGAAAATCAAACTTTTCTAATTTCCAAGTCTTGTCAAATGCCGTCATTTTTCCACCTCGCAAGAATGTTTTCTTGAATTGGTCTATCATCGTTTTCAGCGATCCCGTAAAACTTTCTTTGGTCTTTTGGTATTTCAACTACGCCAGGAACACCCGTCTGTAATCGGTTCAAAGCCCCTTTGACATGATTTAAGAGATCTTTCCTTGAATATGGATTGCCAGAATAGCCAGCCGAAGTGTTCGATATATCAGGAAACCACATTTCATTGTTTAATCTGTTTAGATCCCATTCAAAGCCAAGCCTTTCAAAAACAGGGTGGTTTTCCTCAAACTCCCACCAGCCCATTGAAAAAGGGATTTGCTCTCGCATAAATCGCTTGTCATTTTCAAAATCAAAACTTTCTTCCCCCCAATCATCAATTCCCGTATCTCGGAACATTTTGTATCGTGCTTTGTGAAATCTTTCTGAATCTATGATTTCTTTTAGATTTTCCTTTAAACGACTTTGCGGAATATCTGTTAATGCACCCATTTGTTCAAGACGACGAGATATTTCAGGTGATGGCAAAATTGCTTCGTAAGGTTGTCCGAACAATTCAATGTCCTCATCAACCATGCTTGTATCAATTCTTTTAATTTGGGGAACTGTTTCACGCATTAAAGGATTTCTTGAACCAAACTTTCTTGATTCATCATCGGGAAACCATTTTCGAGGAACTGCTGAACCGAATAAGCCAATTCCCAAAGCAACATTTGGATTATCGGTAAAATATCGGAACTCATCATCTCTATGCCCTCCTGAATACAAATAGCGAGGGTTTTTCTGCATTTGTTCAAACCAGTTAGGTTGTTGTTCGTAAGTAATTGGCATTTTCAACAAAGCCCATGTGGTGTCAAATGCGCTCATCAAAACCACACCGCCTTGAACTTGCTCTTGGTTTCATTGTATTTGTTTTTGGCCGCAATTTTCAATGTTGGGTTCTTGATTTTGTGCGCCAACTTGCGAGCCGCTTTGAGATCGGACAACTTAACTCCACAGTCAATGCCCCGCTTCTTACACCACTTGACCAAATCCTCAGTCGCAAGGTTCGCCCCAGAACTCTCAACAAACGGACAGCCGCCAAGACCGCCGATGCTGGAATCGAACTCTCGAACTCCATGTGAATATCCAGTTGATACGTTTTCCATCAAATGCTTTCCATGATGGAGATGTAAAGACAGTTCATGCGTGAACCCCTGTGCAATCCCAACACCCATAGTAATCTCGAATGGCGTTGCCGAACCCTTAGTGTCACACAGAACAATGCGCTTTCCAAATCTCAAGCCATGTTGAATTGCCAAAGACAAAGCCTCGCTTCCAGATTCAAAAGCCTCCGAGATATACACACGGACAATATCGGGGTCAATCCCATCAAGGGCTTCTTCATAATTGTCAAGAATGCGTTCCAACTTCAATCCGTAATTAGAAACATTGAACGTGTCGCATGGTGAAAAGAAAATGTTGTAATGGGTCATGCCTGATGCAATCGCTCGATCCATCCCTCTTTGATTAGGAACAAGAACTGAGAACCCTGTCTTATCATCGAAGGCAGCGCACACCTGTTCAGCATCAGCCATGTTTGGAACGGCCTTTGGATGAACAAACGATGTGACTTCAATTCGAGTTAAGCCAGCATCACGGAGATGTTTGATGAGTTGGATTTTATCTTCGGTGGATGGAACATGCGGCAGGTTTTGTAGCCCATCACGTGGTCCGACTTCAAAAATCCTAATCATATCAATATCCCTCCATCCACTTTGCTTTACCATCCACTTCAACATACTTGGGGTTATCCGAGTATGGCTCAAGGCGTTCAAGGTAAGCCCTGTAATTGCTAACATACGGGTCAATTTCAACCATCTCATCGGTTATTGCGTTCAACATACGTGAGGCAGGGATTTGGATTCCATATTGGTTCAAGGTTTGTTGTCTTTGTTGCATTTCTTCGGAATCCCATTCTCCGATTCCATCTCCAAAGTGCATTTGAAGATCAAACATTCTTTCATTGCCTTTTTGGTCTAAACCAAAATTGCCTCCATGCCGATCTCCAACTGCATTCGACAAAATCTCATCTATGATTTGTGATTCCCTATTTGCTGCTGCAAACGCAGGGTCTTTCATTGGGTTGGCTATTTTGCCACCCTTGCCATTGCTCTCCATTATTCCTTCAAGAAAATCTTGGTTCACTCTCCAATCTGCAACTTTATGCGGAATCATTTTTTCATCCAAACTCATTCGAGGTTGAACAAAGTAATTCCCTAATTCTCTTTGGTCCGTTCCAAAATACTTGGAGGAAACAACAGGATAACCAAGACTTTCTAAAGCATCCCAGTAAGGCAAACGCTCTATTGAGTTCATCTCAATTGAACCCAACTCAACCAATTCCTTCAACCGATCCAATTCAGGGTCTTTGCTTTTTCCATAATGACGACGGAATGTAGGGTCAAGTGATATTGGCCTCTTGATAACAAAATTAGGATTTGACGGGTGTTCATAGGTTCTCAATTCAGTTCCTTCTCCCATATCCAAATCAAGGTATTCATCTAATTGATGTAAAGGCAACTTCGATGCCTCATCCCTCCAATTTGGACTCCATTCTTTTGCGATGGAATCCCAAGCGACAGCGAAAGGCTTGCCTCTATTCATCTCGATCCATTCGGGGTCGTCAAACCATTGCTCATCGCTGGTTTCAATTTCTTCATCAAACACGCCACCATCTTCTAAGGCTTCTAATACCTTTTTCCCATAGTGCTTGTAATCTTCAAGAAAACAATCCATGCACATTGCCGTTCCATCAACAAATGGAACGCCTTCATGGGTGTCCTTGACTAAATCGCCACATTCTTTGCACTTTTTGTTAAACTCAGACAACGTAAGCCCTCCCGCAATCAAAAGGACAGGTGACTCCGCCGAGCATTCGATTATACATCACTTCTTGACCTGGTTTCAAATAAGTTCCACAGACTTTGCAGTTGCCTGGATATTTAGCAGGGAACTTGCCCGAAAAAGGTTCAGCCTTTATCAAGCCCCAAGATTTCATAAAGGCTCTTGAAGAATCAAAATCAACTCCACGATCTTCCGCTAAACCGTATTGATGAATTATGTCGTCAAGCAATGGCTCGCTTCCAAATCGAGGGTCATAGTATTGCCAGGGCGTTCTCATGTAAGGATTTGACTTGACCTTCGGCTTCAATCCCCAACCCTGATCGCTGGTCGGCTCACCAAACCTTTCTTTCAATGCTTCAAGGAGTTCTGGGTTTTCGTCATAACGCCCATGATGGTCATAGTGTGCAATGGTTGAAAGCGCATCATTCCCCAACACATAATCATCCCAACGACCCTTTCCTTCCACCCAATCAACAGGAACGGAGTCATAGTTCTCAAAGAACATTTTAGGATTGGCAATAGCAAAATCAATCGAGTTGGGATCGTGCATCAAGGTGTTAAGTTCTGCTTGCCTTGCCGTTTCAAAATTGTTATCCATGAATTGAGATAATTGATCTCGCAACTGCAAACGCCCAATCCCTTCTTGAATGTCTTGCGGCAAATCACCAAAGCCTTCAATTCCTTCATCTGGCAATTGTTGGATTTGGCGAATCAAGGCTCTTGAAGTGCGCTCGGCTTGCTTCTTCCTGTTCCTTGCTTCATCAATGTCGCCAAATTGGAAGTTGCCAGCACCAGTTCTTTTTCCTGTTGTTGCCGTTTGGTCAAGAATTGCATTGACAACATTCCTTTTTGCTCGGCTACTCTCATTTGCGTCAATGTTTGCATTTCTAATCCTTTTGACATAACGTTCTCCAACATCAGGATGATTCTTCATTCCTCGACGAAACTTGATGCTATCATGCGGATATTCCGACATATAGGCAACGAACTCACCCACACTTTTTTCATCCGAGTCCGAATTAGTATCGAACAAACCATATCCTCCACGCTGCCTGTTTGCTTGTTTTTCCCCCCAATAGTGATTTTGTCGCTCAGGGTCGGTCATGTCGTGGGCGGTATGCCCTGACTCATGGGATGCCGTATCACCAATTTGGCGAATCGCTACCTGTTCCTTTGCATCTCGCAAGATTCGCCCCATCTGATCTCCGCTTATATCGGGATCTAAATACATATCATTGTATTCTTCACGTGAAACAATATCTCTTTCGTTTGCCCGTCTGTAAATCTCACCAGGGTAAGTCCAATCACGACTACTCACTTCACGATCATAATCGGAATAAATCAAATTGCCATCCTCGTCTTTTCCAATCGGAACTCGATAACGGTAAGTTTGCGGTCCATCGTTAAAATGAATGCCGTAAGGATCATTCCTTCTCCTATCTCCTAAGAAGCGACCACCAACCTTGAAGTCGGACTTCTTAATCATGGCTCTCCCTTCCTCAAGCCATCCCAACAAAGTTCTTGCAGTTCTTCATCACTGGTGAATATCACTACATTGCTTCCGAGATCGTCAAGAGACACCCACATTGAAAAGAAACCTGCAATGAAAGCAAGCCAAAACAATACCCACAGATTAAACATCAAAACCACCTATGCGGTTTTCCCTTGCATACTGCATTATTTGTTCTCTTCGCTCATTGCTCAATGCCCAAACATTAGTCAAATCCCAAACTGCTTTATTGAACGCTGGAACTTTCATCAACTGTTCGTATTCATCATCCGACAAATCTCTTCCATCAGCGTGAACGGGCATTTCATGTTGCGGCCTTAGCGGGTTCTCATCCCACTTCAAACCCATACTGGCGAGAATGGCGAGGGAACGATCTCGAACTTCAATGGCTGATTCATCCGATTTTAGGATTTGAGATACTTCGTCGCCTCGATAAGTTCTAACCGCTACAATATCATCATCGTTTTCCCAATCCAATTTGATTTTATCAAACTCTTTGAAACTTAACTGAATTGTTTCACCACTTTCATATTCGATTTCAACGTATTCTTCTTCTTTACGAATGGAATCCCAAGCCAATTCAAATGGTTCGGCACTTGCATAGAACCCTGTGGATTCACTTTCTTTTGCATCATCAAATCCACCCATTTTACAAGCCTCATATTCTAATTTTAATTGACGCATACGATTCAATAAATCCATCTCATGCTTGCCATCCTCATCATCATGAAGTTCTCGATGCTCGGACATTGCGTGATGCTCGCTGTCAAACCCGTAATCTTTCCAATATGCAACGGTGTTCCCTCCTTGCTCAAAGGCATATTCACCATAACTTATTGCACTTTTCAAAGCATCAACCAATGTTTCACATGATGCCCCTTCAATGCCTTCATCAAAATCAATAGACCCATGCAAAGCCTCAGCCATTTGCCCTGATAAACCACCGTAATGATTGTCGGAATGTGTGATTAGATTTGCCATACCTGTTCGGAGATCGGCACAGCAAGTATCTCCATCTCCGCCTATGTCTTTAATATCAACTTCTGGCATCGAAAAGTCTTGCATCATCTCGCCAAGATCAACATTTGAATCAGCAGGTTGAGCATCAATAAAATAATCTGGACGTTGTGGGCGATTCTTAATTAGAGCATCCCAACTCGTCTTGAAAGCATTCACCATATCTTACCGCATACGGCAGGTTGAAATAAAGCCATCCCAACTACTTAACATTCCTAACAACTTTTTTCCCAATTTTTTTCCGTGTAGCATCTGGGGCTTATGGCGGCCTCAGCAAAAAAAAAAAAACATCTCCAGACTTACCCCGCACTGGCAAAAAACGGGGGGCTGCGTGGCCGCACTGGGTCGCCACACCCAGTCCATAGGCTCTCAGTGATGCGTTCTGTGGTGATACGGGCGAGTCGAAGACTCGCCCCCTCGCTCGGCTCAGTCTGTTGCGAGAGATCGGTGGGTTCGAGGGTGGTTCTGTGGCGATGCACTCAGTCATGCACCCAGTCCATCTCCACACGGCTCATTCTGTGGCGATAGGCGGCGTTCTGGGCGTGTTCTGTGGCGTTATCAGCACACTCAGTCCGATACTCAGTCAAACACCCAGTTCAACGCTCATTTAGGCTCAATCTGTGGCGTTATCGGCACGTGCTGGCGGCACACCCAGTCCAATACCACGTTAAACACCCAGTTCGACACCTAATTTCAGCCCCCTGCGAGCCTGTTCGGACAATATATCGCAACATTTGTCTTATTTTCCACCGATCACATCAACACACCGACCCTCACGGC
>Ga0207896_1000332_pt1 | contig 10145 bp, 6 predicted proteins | sample LinPmetageLP36_FD_184049 | JGI IMG/M metagenome (GOLD analysis project Ga0207896, IMG submission 184049) | Marine viral communities from the Pacific Ocean - LP-36 (SPAdes) | ecosystem: Environmental > Aquatic > Marine > Oceanic | place: Pacific Ocean | collected 2010-06-15 | reverse complement strand
CGACGGTGATATAATATTTAAGTCAGACAGTGGTACAGGTGGTTTAGACGCTTATCTTGTAGTTGATGGAACTCAACATACTATAGATATTTTCAAACAAACTCATTTTTATGACAATGTAAAAGCTACTTTTGGCACTGGTTCTGATTTAAAAATATACCACGATGGAACAATTAATGTTATTGAAGCTTCTTCTGGTGATTTGTATTTAGTACAACATAATAATGATAAAGATATACTATTTCAATCTGATAGTGGTAATGGAAGTATTGCAACTTACTTTTCTTTAGACGGCTCTTCAGCTACTCACGACGGTACTAATACTACGGCATTATATACAAACTGGCCAGATAATTCTTATATATCTTTAGGTAATAGTCATGATTTACAAATATATCACAATGGTAGTAACGACAGAAGTTATATTTACAATGCAACAGGAGACTTATATGTAGAGAATGATGCAACTGATGGAGATATTAAATTTTTTAGTGATAATGGTAGTGGTGGAACAGCAGAATACTTTAGAATAGATGGTGGAGGTACTTTAACTTTTTTCTCTAAGCCACTACAAATGGCAGATAATCAAAAGATATTTGTAGGAGATGCTGGTGATTTACAAATATACCACGACGGTAGCAATAGTAATTATATTACATCTACAACAAGTGATATATACCTTAGAAACGAAGGTAGCAACGATAAAATATTTATTCAAGCTACAAATAGCTCTACTGTTGCAAATTATATAACTATAGATGGTAGTGTAGGGTACACTATAGTGCAAAAAGATATTAGGTTTAATGACAGTGTAGATATAAAGTTAGGCACAGGCAACGACTGCACCATAATGCATGATGGTACAGATACTTGGATAGACAACGGTACTGGTGATTTAAAAATAAGAAACCAAACTGACGATGGTGATATTATATTTTATAGTGACAACGGATCAGGTGGTACTACAGAGTATTTTAGGCTAGATGGTAGTCTAACAGCAACAAAGTTTAGTCAAAACGCTTTTTTTGTAGATGCTAAAAAAATGATGTTTGGTAGTTCTCTTGATTTACTAATACACCACGACGGATCTAACTCTTATATTGAACAAGGTGGTACTGGTGATTTATACATACAGCAAAACACTGATGATAAAGATTTAGTATTCCAGTGTGACGACGGCTCAGGTGGAACAACACCATACATTACGTTAGATGGTAGTAACACTAGAACTAATGTTCATAAAGATTTAAGATTTGATGATAATATAGGCACGATTTTTGGTTCTGGCGCAGCTTTAAAATTACACTCTGACGGTTCAAACGGTCTTATAGATAATTTTCAAGGCAGTTTACTTATAAGACAACAAGTAGATGATGGTGATATAATATTTCAATCAGACGATGGTTCTGGTGGAACAGCAGAATACTTTAGAATAGATGGTGGTTCTTTGCTTAATGTATTTAATAAACAAATTTATTTACCAGACAGTGTAAAAGCTACTTTTGGTAATGCTGCTGATTTAGAAATACAGCACAACGGTAGTAATTCTCTTATAACAAACAATACTGGTGATCTAACAATAACGCAAAATACTGACGACGGAGATATAAATTTCCTCTCCGATGATGGTAGTGGTGGTACATCTACATATTTTAGAGTTGACGGTAGTGAAGTTGAAACTGGATTTTTAAAAGCAACAATTCATTATGATAATATAAAGGCAAAATTTGGTGATTCAGGAGATCTACAAATATACCACGATGGTAGTAATAGTTTTATTATTGATCAAGGCACTGGTAATTTATGGTTAGGATCAGATGGAAATTTTATAGGCCTTGGAAACTCTGCAGCTAGTGAATCATATTTAAAAGCATATAATAACGGGTCTGTAGAATTATATCACGACAATAGTAAAAAGTTTGAAACAACATCTGCAGGTGTTACTGTAACAGGTAGTTTAATACCTTCACTAGGTGTAACAAAACCTATAGCTTCAGCTGCGACAAACGTAGCGGCAGCAGTTGCAGGTAGTATATATACTTTTAGTGATGCAGACGGTGCTGTAGTTACTTTACCAGATTCAGGTGGTGGTGGTCTTGTAGGACAAACATTTGAATTTGTATGTACTGCAACAGCAACATCTAATTCACACAAGGTAATATTTAGTGATACAACAAATGAAAAATTTATAGGTAGATTAACAGCTATAGACACTGACACAGACAATGCTCAATTAGTATATGTACCGGTAACAGCAAACAAAGCTATAGTTATGAATGGTACTACTACAGGTATTACTGGTAGTAGATTTACAATAACAAACGTAGCTGCTGATGTTTGGATGATAGAAGGTTATGTACATCACACAGGTAACACAGCAAATCCTTTTGCAAATAGTTAATAAAAACAAACAATAAAATATGGCAACACCAAAAATAGTCCCAAGAGCGGACGGCGAGGGAGGACTCGGATCAACAAGTAAGTATTGGGGCTCAGCTTATATAGATACAATACAAACAACAGGCGCTATAACTATTGGAACAGCTACTGTTGCTGCAGCAAATGCCGCTGCTGATAATTTACTTGTTAAAGGACCTGGAGACTCTGGTATGACAATATCTTCTGGTAACGCAAGTACCGGTACAATATTTTTTGGAGATGAATCAAGCTCTACTGTTGCTGGTATTAGATACAATCACAACACAGGAGACATGGCTATTTCCGCTGAAGATGACATTAATTTTACAGCTGACAACACAACTTTTACAGGTAAAATACAAACTTCTGGAGAAATAGAAGGTGGTAGCTTAGATATTAATGGTAATGCTGACATAGCAGGTAATTTAGTTATTTCAGGTACTACGGCTTTAGATGTTACAGCTAATGTAAATGACAATTGGGCAGGAAGATTTGAAAATACAAATTCTGGAGGTTGGGGAATTTTAGCAAAAATAGCCGGTACAAGTTCCAATGAAAAAGTATTTGAAGCAAGAGTTGGGAGTAGTACTAAAATGGCTGTCACAGGTGATGGTAACGCAACTTTTGCAGGTAACGCAACTTTTGCAGGTAATGTGACTTTAAATAGTAGTTTAACATTTGATCATGGAGGCGACCATTATTTAGAAGCAGGAACTAACACTTGGAATTTTAAAAACTCAAGTGGTACTACAGCTTTAACACTAAATCACTCAACTCAGGCTGCAACTTTTGCAGGCGCTGTAACTGCAACCACTTACAACGGCATACCTTTTTATTCTGGGCCTGAGGGTAACTCACTATATACGCATGATGTTTCTGCAACTGATAATGCAGGGCAATATAACGCTGCTTATGGTTTTTTAGCAATGGATGCTATTACAACTGGAGATGCTAACGTTGCTGTTGGTTATAAAGCTGGTGGTGCTATAGCAGGAGGTTCTGCTAACGTCGCTGTTGGTTTTGAAGCTCTACAGACTGAAAATGGTCATGGACACAACACGGCTATTGGTTATAGAGCTTTAAGACTTCAAGATGCAGGTGTTGATGCGTACAATACTGCTGTAGGGTTTGATGCTGGTACTGCAGTATCAACAGGTATTAAAAATACTTTGATTGGTGGTTTAGCTGGTGATGCTTTAACTACAGGTGATAATAATGTTGCTTTAGGATATGGAGCTTTTTCAACTGCTAACACTAATGAATCGGGTAATGTTGCAATTGGCTCTAGCGCTTTAATTGTGTTAGACAATGGAACTACTGCTTATACATATAACACTGCCGTAGGTTATAATGCTGGAGGATCGATGAACACAGGTGTTAATAATACATTAATAGGTGCACTTGCAGGAGATGCTCTTACGTCAGGCCATAGTAGTACAGCTTTAGGTTATGCTGCTTTAAGCACTGAAGACACTAGCAGTCATAACACAGCTATAGGTTTTCTTGCAATGGCTGGAGGACAAAATGCTGCTAAAAACGTAGCTATTGGAAACAATACTTTAACATCGATGCAACCTAGTAGTAACACAGATACTTACAACGTAGCCGTAGGATATAACGCTGGTTTATCAATAACAACAGGAGTTCAAAATACTCTTATAGGAGGTTTAGCAGGCGACGCTTTAACTAGCGGGTCAAACAACGTTGCAGTTGGTTACCACGCATTAAGTGCTGAAGATGGAAATGGCGGTAATGTAGCTGTTGGGAAATTTGCTTTATTACTTCAAGACGCAGGGGCAGACGCTTATAATATAGCTATTGGTTTCGAAACTGGTAAAACAATAACAACAGGAGTTAACAACACTTTAATTGGTGCTTTAGCCGGCGATGCTTTAACAACTGGCACAAACAACGTGGCTATTGGTTTTGCAGCTTTAAGCGCCGAAGATGCTCACGGTGGTAATATAGCAATTGGAAGATACGCTTTATTAGCGCAAGACGCAGGTACAGACGCTTATAATATAGCTATTGGTTTCGAAACTGGTAAAACAATAACAACAGGTACTTTTAACACTTTAGTTGGTGGACTTGCTGGAGATGGTCTAACAACAGGTATTGATAATGTTGCTGTTGGATATGCGTCTTTAAGTTCTGCAAATGCTGGTAACAGAAGTGTTGCTATAGGAAAAGAAGCATTACACTATCAAAATGCAGGTAGCGCAGGGCAAAACATGTATAATACCGCCGTGGGTTATCGAGCTGGTTTAAACGTAACAACAGCTGTTAAAAATACTTTAATTGGAAGTTTAGCAGGAGACGCTCTTACGACAGGTCAAGAAAATGTAGCAGTAGGATATGGTGCTTTATCTACCGAAGACGCACACGGTAGAAATGTTGCCGTTGGTAGTGATGCTTTAGCAACGTTAAACGCTGGAGCTGAAGGGTACAATACAGTTGTAGGATATGGTGCTGGTTATCAAATGACAACAGGTATTGAAAATACGTTAATAGGAGGTAGAGCGGGTGATGCACTAACAACAGGTAGTTATAATGTAGCTATAGGTGTGGATGCTTTAGATGCAGAAGATACAGGTTCAAGAAATATAGCTATTGGTTATAATTCTCTTAAAGCTTTAAATTACAATGGTGATAGTTATAATGTTGCAGTTGGATTTGAAGCTGGTAAATCAATAACAACAGGTACTGATAACACAATAGTTGGAGGTTTAGCTGGAGATGCGCTTACTACAGGAGCATTAAATGTTGCGATAGGAAAAGCTGCTTTAAGTACAGAAGACACTGGATCTGCTAGTGTAGCTATAGGACATGCTGCTTTACTGGCTCAAAACTATGACGGTACTGCGTACAATACAGCTGTTGGCCATAACGCTGGTACAGCTGTAACAACAGGTGTTAACAATACATTAATAGGTGGTTTAGCTGGTGACGCATTAACAACTGGAACTAGAAATGTAGCTATTGGCTTTGGAGCTCTTAGCACGGAAGACGCACATGGAAGAAATGTGGCTATTGGTGCTGGCGCTTTAAACGTACAAGACGCAGGTATTGATGCATACAATGTAGCCATTGGTGATTCAGCTGGTGGAGCAGTAACAACAGGTATTAACAACACTATTATGGGTGGTTTAGCTGGTGATGCTATAAATACAGGTAGTCAAAATGTAGCTGTAGGAAAAGCATCTTTATCCTCGGCTACAACAGCTTCTGATAACGTAGGTCTTGGTCATGGCGCTTTAAGCGCTCTTACAACTTCGGCAAGAAATGTAGCTATTGGAACACAAGCTCTAAATGGTGCTATGAATACAAACAGTAACACTTATAATGTTGCTGTTGGTTATCAAGCTGGCGCGGCAGTGACAACAGGTACTAAAAACACTCTAATAGGTGGAAACGCTGGGCTTGCTTTAACAACAGGTGTTTTTAACACGGCTGTAGGTTTTGAAGCTTTGCACAGCGAAGACGAAGGTCATTACAATACCGCTATAGGTTATCACGCTTTAACTACTTTAAACGTTGACAATGGTTATAACACAGCTGTAGGATTTGAAGCTGGTAAACTAATGACAACAGGTATTGAAAGTGTTCTTATAGGTGCTTTAGCCGGAGATGCTTTAACTACTGGTGTTAGAAATGTTGCTGTTGGATATGAAGCGCTAACTACTGAAGATGTTTATGGAGGTTCTACCGCTGTGGGTTATGGAGCGTTAAAACTGCAAAACTGTACTACAAATCCATTTAATACTGCTATGGGTTTTGAAGCTGGTAAAAGCATTTCTCAAGGTGTTAAAAATACTATTATAGGTGGTCTTTGTGGTGATGCTCTTACCACTGGTGATAACAATATTATAATAGGTTATGACGCTGCAGCTTCTGCTGTAGGTGCAGATAACGAAACAGTAATTGGTACAACGACTACAACAAGTGCTTTAGTTCATGGATTAAAACAACCTGTTATCGCAGCAAGTGCAAACGTAGCTGCCGCCGCTGCTTTTCCTAACAGTATATTTAACTTTAGTGATGCAGATGGTGCTAGTGTAACACTACCAGATTCTGGTGATGGATCGCAAATAGGTAAAAGCTATGAGTTTATAACAACTGCAACAGCTACTAGTAATAATCATTCAATAATATTAACAGACGATACTAACGAAAGATTTATAGGAAACTTAATGAGAATAGACACAGACAGTAGCGATGCTATTACTGCCGATCCTGCTTTAATTGGTGATGACTATGTAGAAATAAGAATGAATGGTAGCACTCAAGGAGGTATAAAAGGTTCTTACATTAAATGTACAAACATAGCAGCAGACTTATGGTTTGTTGAAGGTACAATACTTTGCTCTGGAGATGTAGCTAGTCCTTGGAACTAATAAGTAAAACAAATGAAAAACAAGTAATTATAATAATACATTAAAATAAATAAATTATGTCAATAGAACACGACTACGCAGCAGATGTACCAGCTTCAATGGATTCATACAATATAGTAACATCTATAAGATCAGAAGCTAATCCTACAGACGATCAAAAAGCAACTTTAGCTAGGAACGAAAGACACTTAGCTTTAAAGATGCAACACAGTGAATTTGTAGCAGCATTAACTGCAGAACAAAAAGCGAATATAGAGGCGCTTAAAGTATCTCTATAAAATTAAATTAAATTAAATAAAATGGCAAAAACAGAAAACTTAAAAATAACAGACGAGCAACTAAAAAATCTACAAGAAATCATTAACGCTTTAAACGGTGCTACAGCTAGGGTTGGACAAATTGAAACTCAAAAGCACATGATAATGCATGATATAACTAAAATGAGAGTAGACTTAAGTGATCTTCAAGCAAAACTAGAAGAAGAGTACGGTAAAGTAAATATTAATATTGAAAATGGTACTATAACTGAAAGAGAAGATGTCGAAGCTAATACGGAAGATTAGTATCGGTAAAGATTATAAGAATGACGCCATGCACTATGCCGTTGGGCAAGAAGTGTATGGTGGTCATACTATATGTGACATTTTAGAAGAAGAAAATAAGTACAGCGTATATATTAGAAAAGGTAAAGATGTTTTACCTTGGAAAGACTTTAACAAAAATATGGCTGTATCTGTAGAATATAACTTACAGTATTAATGAAGTCGGTTTACAACTTTGTTGTAACACCAGTAAAATCAAGATACAACAATACAAAAGATATAGGAGGTAAAGAACTGATAGTTAATACAGAGATATTCAACCACCAGTACGTTAGTAGAGAAGCTATAGTAAAAGCAATACCTACAGTTGGTGATACAGATATAAAAATTAATGATAAGGTTATAGTGCACCACAATGTATTTAGAAGATGGCACAACCAGCATGGTATAGAAAAGAATAGTAGAGGTTATATTGATGAAGAAACTTACCTAGTACAACCAGATCAAATATTCTTATACAAAGATACCGAATGGCAAGCGCAAAAAGGATATTGTTTTGTAGCACCAGTAAAATCTACAAACAAGCTAAGTGTAGATAAAGAAAAGCCTTTAGTTGGCATTGTCAAACATACTGACGGTACAGTTAACAAAGGCGATTTAATAGGTTTTAGGCCAAGCTCAGAATATGAGTTTATTATAGACGGCCAAAAACTATATAGACTACTATCAAATTTTATTACAATCAAATATGAATATCAAGGAGACGAAGAAGAATATAATCCAAGCTGGGCATAAAGCAGTTGAAGAACTGATTAAAGTTGCCAAAGAAGCTATTGTAGATTCTGACGATGATATATCTGCTGACAGATTAAAAAATGCTGCAGCAACAAAGAAACTAGCTATATTTGATGCGTTTGAAATATTGAATAGAATACAAGAAGAAGAAAACATACTAGAAGGTAAAGAAACTAAAACCGAGGTTAAAGTATTTAAAGGTTTTGCAGAGGGTAGATCTAAGTAATGTACGAACAGAATTTACTACAAATAGTAGAACCTATAAAGAAAACGACTATAAGTCGTCTTAACAAAGGTAAAAAGTGGAAGTACGGTTATAATAAAGAACACAATCTTGTAGTTATATCTAAGACTGGTGAGATAGGTGAGATATACGAGATACAAAACTTTCAGATAGCATTACCGAAAGAGCGTAGTGTGTATAGCAACAAAGAAAAAAAGTGGAAACAGTTTGAATATCCAAAAGAATTAGGTAGACTTAAAAACATATTTGACTGGAGAGCTTACGCTGAAGAAAAAAAAGCTGACTGGTTTGATTACATAGACGAAGAGTTTAAACGTAGAGAGCAAGGTTTCTGGTTTAACAACAAAGGCAAAGCAACATACATAACTGGTACGCACTATATGTATCTGCAGTGGAGTAAAATAGATGTAGGCGCGCCAGACTTCAGAGAAGCTAACAGACTATTCTATATATTTTGGGAAGCATGCAAAGCAGATAAAAGATGTTATGGTATGTGTTACCTTAAAAATAGACGGTCTGGTTTTTCTTTTATGTCATCGGCTGAAACAGTCAACCAAGCTACAATATCAAGTGATGCTAGGTTTGGAATATTATCAAAAACAGGTAGTGATGCTAAGAAAATGTTTACTGACAAAGTTGTACCTATATCGATTAATTATCCTTTCTTTTTTAGTCCTATTCAAGACGGTATGGATAGGCCAAAATCCGAGCTTGCATATAGAGTTCCAGCTTCTAAGTTCACTAGAAAGAAAATTACAACAAACGAAAAGCTAGAAGACCTAGAAGGATTAGATACAACTATAGACTGGAAGAATACAGGTGATAACAGTTATGACGGTGAAAAACTAAAGTTACTAGTACATGATGAAAGTGGTAAGTGGGAAAGACCTGATAATATATTAAATAATTGGCGAGTTACAAAAACATGTTTACGATTAGGTAGTAGAATTATAGGTAAATGTATGATGGGCTCAACATCAAATTCATTAGATAAGGGTGGAGAAAACTTTAAAAAACTATATAATGCATCAGACGTTACTAAGCGAAACAGAAATGGACAGACAGCGTCTGGGCTATATTCTCTTTTTATCCCAATGGAGTGGAACTACGAAGGATTTATTGATGAGCACGGAAGCCCAGTCTTCGATACTCCGGATCATGAAATCTTCGATCCACATGGGGAATTAATAGACATAGGAGTTGTAGATAGTTGGCAAAACGAAGCTGACGGTTTAAAAGGAGATCAAGACGCATTAAACGAATTTTACAGACAGTTCCCAAGAACTACTGAGCACGCATTTAGAGATGAAACAAAAAATAGTATATTTAATTTAGTTAAACTATACGAGCAAATAGATTACAATGAAGAAATGTCTAGAACATTAGGTATTACTAAAGGTAATTTTCAATGGGTTAACGGTATTAAGGATTCACAAGTAATATTTTATCCAGATCCAAAAGGTAGATTTAAAGTAAGCTGGGTACCACCAACAAATATACAAAATAAAGTTGTAATTAAAAACGGTGTTAAACACCCAGGTAACGAGCATATGGGTGCTTTTGGTTGTGACAGCTACGATATATCAGGAACTGTAGATGGTGTAGGTTCCAAAGGTGCTTTGCACGGTTTAACAAAATTTAGCATGGAAGACGCGCCGGCTAATACGTTTTTCTTAGAATACCTAGCTAGACCACAAACAGCAGAGATATTCTTTGAAGACGTTCTAATGGCATTAGTATTTTACGGAATGC
>Ga0207896_1000330_pt1 | contig 10154 bp, 6 predicted proteins | sample LinPmetageLP36_FD_184049 | JGI IMG/M metagenome (GOLD analysis project Ga0207896, IMG submission 184049) | Marine viral communities from the Pacific Ocean - LP-36 (SPAdes) | ecosystem: Environmental > Aquatic > Marine > Oceanic | place: Pacific Ocean | collected 2010-06-15 | reverse complement strand
GGACTGCTGCTGATGTAGCCGACAAAGGTGCAGGAAAACTTGTCCAAGAAGGTAAGTATTGGAGTATTGCTTACGAAGATGGTACAACTGTTAAAACAGGGCATAAAAGTCTTCTAAGGGCAGAGCTACGTCAAGAAGCTTTAGATAAACAAGTTGGTGCTTTACCTGCAAATACAAATACTACTGATCTTAATGCTACTACAGGTACTACTACAGGTACTACTACTGATCTTAATGCTACTACAGGAACAACTGATACTATTACCAACAAAGACATAAAAGTAAACGTATATCCTGATTTGGGTACTTCTAATACTATACCAGACTGGGTAGACCCTGACTATGGGTATGATGTAAATAACCCACGTAAACCTAACAGCCGTGAACTCACTGAAATTTTAGCAGGTATGTCCGTAGAAGAAATGTATGCTACTATGGATGTTTCTGAGTGGTCAAAAATTACTAATCAATCAAGTAATTTACTTTATGGAGTTGTAGGTTCTAATACTGACACACGTAATTGGAATGCCATTATGGATGCAGGTAAAGTTTCTACTGGCACTCCTATTATAGATACTTTTAAATTTGAATATCAAGGTGATCGTGTTATAGCTGCTGCTCAAATTGCCACATCACAAATGTATGGTGGTACAACTGTAAAATACCAAGCAGGTGGAAATCAAACAGATGAAGCAGGTAATACTGTTATAGGAGCAGATGGTGAACCTGTATCATTACCTCCTTCTTTATACGTTGTTGGTGGTAACGGAACTGTTTTAACAAGTCTTTCTACTAATGCAGATCAAATGGCATCTACACTACAAAGTTTTGGTGTAAAAGATACATCTTGGGTTGATACCGTAAGCCCAACTATGGGTGATGCACTTGGTAATTATCAATCTGCTTTTGATACGATAAAAGAAACGTACAATCCTTTTGCTGATTATCAAGACATATTTAATATAGAAGGATTAACTACAGGTGTAGCACCTTTAATAGATAACTTTAAAATAGTGTCTGGTATGACTCCCGAAGAAGGTACAAAAGTTGTAGAAGAAACTATTAAAGCCCCTCAGTCTACTGCAGTTACACCAGACACTGTATCTACTGCAGCGGATATACCATCAACTATTTCCCCAGTTTCTCAGTCAGTAACTGCACCAACCTACCCTACTTCTCCTACAACAACTTATACCACTCCTACTACTCAAGTAACTCCTCAAACAGTGGCGACAAATACTGTAAAAGCTGCAACCCCTGCTACCACAGGAACTATGGGTACACCTTTACAAACAGCAGGGCTTTCTGCTGTACCATCAACTATTCAAGTAAATCCAAATGTAACTGGTACTACTATGGCTAATCTCACTTCTCAATCTCAAAGAGGGTTTGGTGGTGTAGTTAAATATAGAAACTCAATGACAGGACAAGAGATAATGATTTCTATAGATGCTCAAGGTAATCCACTAACAATGGTGCCACCTGGATATACAAAAGTTCAAGGTCAAGCTGAAGGTGGTTCTGTTGCAGAAGATTCCCCAGATGTACAACTAGCAAGAAAGTTTCTTGGATTTAATGGTCCGTCATCTCAACTTACAAACTTTCTAGCTGCTAATCCTGCCGCAGCTGCTCGTATGGGTAGGTATCAACAGGCTATGTCTGGTATGGCACAAAAAAGAGTTGGTGCTCAAACAGGTCTTACAGGAACATCTCTTGAAGATTTTCAAAAGATGCAACAAAATCTTATTACCCAAACTATGCAACCTTTACCTGCTACTGTTAGTCAAATTACACCTCAAGCAGCAGACTTTGTTGGACCTACTGCAGGGCAAACTGCTCCTGTAGCCCCTATGGCTAACGTTGCTAATGTAGGGACAGTACAACAGGCTGCTCTACCTACAACAATAACTCCAAGTACTATGACCACTCAGACTGTTGCAGAAGATGTAGCTAATCTAACACAAGGTGGTACAAAATTTGAACCTTTAAAACTTCTTACTGCAGCTGTTAAAGATAGGGTCTTTCCTGGAGGTATGGGTCCGAATTGGGATGCACAAAAAGGTAAATATGTTCAAGGTGATGATCAAATGGGTGTTCCTTATAGGGAATACACACCATCAGAGTTTGCCCAAGCATACGGTTTAAATATAAACGATTTTTCTACAACTACAGAAGGTTTTAATGCTACTCAAGGTACTATAACACCAGGAGCTACTATTAATGCTCAACAACAAGAAACAACTTCTGTTGCTAACGTAGAGGCTGCTCAAGGCACAGCCATTAAGGTTAGTGCTCCAGATCCCCGTGAAATACAATTAGGAGAGATAATAGATGTAGATAAGGATGTAATAGGTCAGGCTCAAAAAGCTGCTACTTTTAATGAGCAGATACAGGCTGCTACAGCTACACCAACTAAACAAGCTACGGTAGCAGGGCAGCTAGAAGGACTTATGGCTCAGTTTGAGGGTGGTAATACACCTGCTTGGGCTGCAGGTGCAATGAGGTCTGCTACTGCTGCTATGGTTGCTAGAGGTTTAGGTGCATCTTCAATGGCAGGTCAAGCTATTGTACAAGCTGCTATGGAATCTGCATTACCTATTGCTCAAATGGATGCATCAGTAATGGCGCAATTTGAAGTACAGAACTTGTCAAACAGACAACAACGTGCTATACTTGCAGCACAACAAAGAGCACAGTTCTTAGGTCAAGAGTTTGACCAAGCATTTCAAGCTCGTGTAGCTAACTCTGCACGTATCGGTGACATTGCTAATATGAACTTTACTGCTGAACAACAGATAGCCTTAGAGGATTCTCGTGCAGCTAATACTATGAGTCTAAGTAACTTATCAAACAGACAGGCATTAGTAATGGCTGAGGCAGCAGCATTGTCTCAATTAGACATACAGAATTTAAACAATAGGCAACAAACAGCCGTACAAAATGCTCAAAACTTTTTGCAGATGGATATGACTAATCTTGCAAATACACAGCAAACTGAATTATTTAAAACCCAACAAAACATACAAGCATTGTTTACTGATCAAGCTGCTACTAATGCTTCTGCACAGTTTAATGCTACTAGTGAAAGTCAAACCAATCAATTTTTTGCTAGTCTGTCTAATCAAACATCTCAATTTAATTCAGCACAGCAAAATGCTATGGATCAGTTTAATGTAAATAGTACTAACGCCATGCGTCAGTTTAACTCTGAAGTACAGCAACAGCGTGATCTATTTAACGCACAAAATGGTTTAGTTATCGCTCAGGCTAATGCACAATGGAGACAGAATCTGGCAACAGTTAATACTTCTGCTGTTAATCAAGCTAATATGGATTTTGCTAAAACTATAAATGCTATGTCTATGAAAAACTTAGATGAGATCTGGCAACGTGAACGAGATATTATGTCGTTTGCATTTACTTCTGATCAGTCTGCGATGGATAGAGCACTCCAAGTTATCATGGGTGACAAAGAATTAGATATAGCTAGAGAGAAGCTAAATTCTATTAAGAAAGCAGACAATACAGAACTTGCTATGAGATTCTTATTTGGTACAAGTCCTGATGGTGTTTTAGGTGCAATTAGTAGTTTAAATCCGTTTAAGTAAGGAATAAAATATGTCTATAGGTTATAAAATTAATTATTCAAGTATGATTGAGGCTCTAAAAATGGGTGGGGTTGAAGGTGCTCAAGCTTTTAAATCTGCTAGAGGTAGCAGAGGGCTTGCTACTAAATTAGAGACTGAAAAATATGTAGCAGATAAAGAAGAAAAACCATCTCTACAAAAAAGAATTTTAGGTAGGATGAATGATGTTCAGAAACAAAATAAAAGTATGCTAGAACAACTAAAAGATATGGATGTAGATTACGGAGAAGAAAGCATACCTAACAGACCTGCAGGTGCTGAATACTTTACAGACCCAGACTTAGAAAGTTTTTCAGACACTATTAAAGAATTAAAAGAAGATAAGAGATTCTCTTCTAAGTTAGCTAAATTATCAACAAAGTATAACATACCTGAACGTGAGATATTGATGGTAGGTGTTAAAGAAAGTAGTCTTATGACTAACCCCAGAGCAAAAAACATGTTTCAAATATTAGAGATACCTGCTAAAGAAGCAGGTATTAATCTCAATAAATTAAACAGCTCTAAAAATCCAGTAGATCAACTAAATGCTTTAGAAAAATATTTAGACAGATGGGACTACGCAAACTTTAAAGGATCAATTCCTTTAGGATTATTAATTGCTGCACCTTCAGCAAGAAATGAAGGAAAGGATTTTGTTGTCTATGAACAGGGAAGCAAAGAACTAGAAGCAAATCCTAAATGGGCAGGTCCAGATGGAGATGCTACAGTAGGAAGTATTACTAAATTTTATAGAGGTGACGAATAATGTTAATGTTTGAAAGACCTATACCAGGCCAGTCACTGACTGCGGAATCAAAGAGTCAGGCTTTTGAAAGACCTCCAGAGATAATTGATCCTATCGAAGCTTTAGATGCACACATGGACAATCTTTCTGGGGATGGGGCTATGGAAGATGCTTTATATTTTTTAGAGTTTGGTGTAGATCTAGTAACACTTGTTCAAGGAATGCTTCGTGGTGCTGTTATGGAAGGTATACATAGTATTGATGTAAGCCTAATTATTGCGCCTGTACTGCACGAACATATAAAAGGTTTTGCTGATGCAGCTGGACTAGAGTATGACGAAGGTTTTGAAAATGCAGAGGGTAAGAGAGTTTTAACTTACAAACGTGATATGGCTAGGGCAAAAGAGATGTTGAAAAAAGTTAAAGAAGACGATGCTCCTAGTCCAGATTCTTTTGTCCCAGAACCTATAGAAGAGCCAGAGCAAGATGTAGAAGAACAAGAACCAGTTAAAACTGGTCTAATGGCGAGGATGTAGACATGAGTGCAGCAAGAGGGATTCTTAATTGGTTAGATAAAGCAGAAGTAATTAAAGCTGCAAAAGAACAAAGAGAAAATGAACGAGAGGCTTTAGGTTTTGAGTTACAAATGAAGTATGGTAATAATTTTTTAACTTCATCTGGTAAAAATAAAGCTGGATCTATGCCTACTAGCACAGCTACTGCTGCATTAATGAAAGAGTATAATCTTAATGAAGATACACTTGCACCTATTTTAGCTACTGGCGATAAAACAGCAGCACCTAATTTATTAAACATCTTAGAAAAACAAAGATTAAAGTATGAAAATCAAGGGTTAACCTTGCCAGAAGATGTTATTTCTGGTGTAGTAGAAAGTGCTGTTATGACTCAGTCAACTTCACGAGAGATAGACTTTACAAAATTAGAAAATTTTATTGGTCGTGAGATGGACTCTTTATATAAAGATGTGTTAAAATCGCAGTCAACAGATCCTGGCTCTGTATTTTTTCCTGAACCTGCTTTTGTAGAAAGACCTTCACTAGAAGATCTAGATAGATTTGAAAAAAGAGCAATTGCAGGGAATTTAACTCGTGCTCAATCTGAGTTAGATGTGGTTAAAAATAAAATAGCTGAGTTTGTGTCTTTGTCTGAAAGCGGTAATCTTACACCAGATCAAATAGCTGAAAATGGTTGGCTAACAAACAGGAAAATAGAAATTGACAGTGCTATAAAATCTTATGGTGATGACAACGTAACACCGTTAGCAGGTTTATATGGTACAGCTTATACTAAAATACTTCAAGATTCTTACCCTAATTTTAAAGAGGCAGCTATCAATCCTGCACTATTAAATGCTGCTAGTCAAGAAATAACTGTCCCTAACAGAGCAGTTGCTGAAAGTTTAGCCAAAGCTGGAATACTAGAAGTAGGCGACGTTGTAATAAATGGACAAACTGGTAATAAAATTAGAATCGGTGGCTAAATGGCAGAACAATTTGAAGAACCAATAATCTTAGGTGATAATAATTTTGAACCGCCTATAGTCATGGGTGGTGACTTTGAAGAACCTATAGAATTAAATAAAGTTACTACTCAATCTCCTATAGTGCCTCAAGGAATTGACAACTCTTCGTATGTCGATCTAGAAAATATTTTTGCTGAGTATGGTCGTAAGCTAACTAAAGAAGACATCTTAGAAGATGATCGCTTTATGGAAGTTATTCGTTCTAATCTAGAAGCTAGATTTACTCCAGGTGGTGTTCTAACTAAAGCTAGACGTGGTGCCACTGGCTTAACAGGTGGTGCAATAGGTGGACTATCCTCTCAAGACTACCGTGATATGAGTAATGATAAAGTTTTTGAAGTGTGGCAAAATTACCAACGTTCTTTTGCTGGAGGTCAAACAGTTACAACAGGTAACGAGATTGCATACGGTATGTCGTCTGATGATAGTACTAAGGTAAAACTTGGAGCAGGTTATCTTCTATTTGATCAAATGGACAATGCCTTTACAGGTGAAGGTTCTTGGGCAGAAATGGGAGATGCCATTTGGGACTACAGTAAGTCTGCTGTTTACGATCCATCAACAATACTTTCTTTAGGTATTGGTAAGCTGTTTGGTTTTACCGCAACTAAAGCAAGTGGTGCAGTGGCACGTAATCTTATGACTAAGGCTTACCAACAGCAAGTTAAAAAAGGTGTAGCTAAAAATACAGCCCTAGCTAATGTAGGAAAAGCTGTTGCTACTACTTTACCTTATGCTACAGCAGATGCTATAATAGGTGCAGGAGTAGACGTTGCTTACCAAGCTCAACTTATTGACGTAGGTGTTCAAAAAGAATATGAAGCAGCTCAAACAGCACTTGCAGCAGCAGGTGCTCTTGTCGTTATACCTGCATTAAAAACTATAGGTGTTTCTGTTAAAGAGTTTCGTAAGAGTGATATAGCACCACAGTTTCTAGCTTACAAAGAATTTGATGAAAACCTTATTAAGATCGGAGCTAAAGAGGCTAAAAAAGAACTTAATAAACGAGTAAAGAAACAAGTGTTAATAGACACTGTTGATGACACCTTTGGTTTAATAAAAGGTAATACAAAAGATCTACTATCTTGGCCTAAGTTTAGGGCAAAGGCAAAAGAACGTGTAGAAGTTCGTGGTGAAAAATACACAGATGATGAAGTGACAAATGCTTTCTTTCAGTATTTCTTTTTAGGTAGTCCAGATGGTAAATCAAAAGGTTATTACCAAGCTTTAAAAGAAGCAGGGTTTGTTGTTCATAAATCTATGTTAGAAGAAGTAAATAAAAAGACTGGTAGAAGAATCGGAATATCAGGAGTATTTGGTCAATCTATTAACTATTTAGGAAACTCTAAAGTTCGGCAGATAGTTAAAAAGTTTGAGAAAGACACTGGATACAAATTACGTTTTGTTGATGAAGAGGGTAATGTTGTAACTGGAGATAAGGTTACGACAGTAAGCCTTGGTTCCCATTTTGCACGTCAAGCTAGTCTTGCAGGTGAAAGCTTGTGGCTACCATCACACCTAAGTCGTTTAGAAAAATCTGGAGTAGATATAAAAGATGCTGTAGAGATTGCAGGTGGTAAGACTAAAACACCTGATGATCCTAAACGAGTTCAATATATAATGTCTGTTTACAAAAGACTTCTCACATCTCACCTAGCTACAACTGGTGCAAACGTAAAAGGTTTTACACAACTTGTAAGTATTAACAGTCTTGCAGATTTTTTTACAGCAGCAATTAATCTTGGTCAATCAGGTATATATAAATTAACAGGTAACGAAGAAGCCGCAGAACAATACATGAATAGATCTTACGGCTCTGCTGTCGGTGCTGTCCGTAGAGGAGTTGATGTATTATCTCCAGATATACCTATGGAGTATGCTGACAAAATACTTTCTTTAAATCCTAAAGTAGCTGAAAAATTATTTAGAGATGTCTCTGGTGATGGTGGTGTACGTGATGCTTTGTCTGATTTTAATTTAGATAAGATCAAACGTAAACCAGGTAGTGTTCTTGAGGGATCAGAAGAAGCAGAGATGTTAGCCTTTAGAGGTCTTGATGCTGTAACTAAGGGTGCTCAAACATTAACTATGGTTAGGCTACAAGATGAGCTAACTAAGCGTTGGTCTTTTGGTACAAATTTAAATCAAGCAATCATGCGTGAATACGGCATGACATTTGAACAATTTTTTGATCCAAAGAAAGCTAACTTTTCTGCTGTTGAAATGGCATCTGACAGATTTCAAAACAACGTGCTAGATAAAGCAGCATTTCGTACATTAAGAGAAACAGCTTCTGTTAATTGGTCTACATTGCCAGGTAAAGAATCCCTATTTTCTGCTAGAACTTGGGCAAAAAATATCGAAGTATTTACAAACAGAACACCTCTAGGTTTTATAGTTCCCTTCGGTAGTTTTTTAAATACTACAGTAGCAACTATGTCTGATCTAGTTGGTATAAATGCTCTAAGATTTGGTGTAAAAAAGGTGTCTGGTAAAGAGTTAGACTTTGCAACTCGTGAAGGTGCAGAATCTTTAGGTAAAATGGCTGCAGGTTGGTCTCTAATTGCAACAGGTATTTATGTAACAGGTGGTGGTAAAGATCGTATAGAAAATAATCTAGCTTATAATCAGGACATGCAGCCTGACGGTAGTGTTCAAGATAAAACTTATGACTGGCCTGTTTCAACTATGCGACTTCTCTCACAGATTGGTGCTCACGGTTTAGGTCAAGATAATAATTGGAGATGGAGTGAAGTTCCACCCGATCTTTGGAAAGAACTTGGAGTTCAGGTTGGTGGACAGGCTGTAAGAGATCTTGATGAAACGGGTCAAACTATTGTGTATGCAAGTGAACAAGCCATAGAAGGTAACTTTCAACCTTTAGAAGACATGTTAGGTGGAGCTAGAAATAGAGTTGTTCAAGGTGCGACACGACCACTAGATCCTATTAACCAAGTCTGGGGTATGGTATCAGATGCAGAGATGAACCCTGATCGAAGGCAAGGTGCAGAAACTCAAAATCAAATGCTACGTTATATCAATAACGTTATTGGAGGTACAGATGAGGGTTTACCTAGACGTGCTACCCCAACAAGAGGTAGACAGTTTGTTCCAGATATAGGAAAACAGATACTTGGTAACAGAACATTACAAGTGCCAAATCTTATAGAAAAGATGATGAACGCAGCAGGTAGACCTTATTGGAAATCAGTACGTTTTAATGGACCTGCAGAGATTAAAAATAAAATGGATGCACTAGCAGCTCCGTTCTTCGAGACAAGAGCTTTAGAATATCTAAAAAAGAATCCAGATTATTTTAGATTGCCTTTATCAGACAAGCAAATAATATTAGATACAATTTCTACAGAAGTTAGAAAAGATGTAACCGACATTGTAAAAACAGGTATGCCTAAAAGTATAAATGTTTTAAGAACTCTTTCAGGTAAGAATAAAAAAGAAGTTAAAAATGTTATGGAGTTTTTAGGTATTGAAGGTAATATAGAAGATTTGTTAAAAGAGGAGGGTGGTCTCCAACAACTGTTACGAATACAAAGTCTAGTTGATAGCTACGATGATATATTCTACGGAGATCTAAACTTAGACTAAAACAAAAGGGGGCTAAACGCCCCCTCTTTTTTTTTATGTATCATCTTCTAACATATAGTCTGCCCAATCATAAGATGCTTTTTTAATCTCTTGCATTCGCCAGGTTTGTCTACCTGCTGCAAGAAAGCCACCCATAGCTTGACCTGCTAAGTATAATCTAGGTGTTAGTTCCTTAACAGTTGCAGGTTTATGTTTCTGTTGAGCAAATTTCTTAGCTTCCTCTTCGAGACTCTTTGTCAAGTACTTGCTCCTTGTTTTTGAAGTAAGCTTTGTTAAAGCCAAACTCCCAGTCCCTATGTTCTTTAGTGTTTCGAACATAAGGATTCGTTAGGTTTCCTATTAAGAAACCTTTATAACCCTGATTAAAAGGTTTAGCTACTTTCGATTTTGAAGCTGAACCAGTGCGCTTAAATACCATTGTGCTTTCTCCAAATCTTGTACACCATTTTTATATCGCCATCTATGTAAATACTTAGCAATATTACCCCTATAGTAACCTATTAACTCCTCATCTGTCAAGAAGTCTTGTATATATTTTATACACTCTATTGTACCTTGACCATAGTGTTGAGGTTTACTTACTGGATCATAGTCATTACCCATAGTCAAAGTAGTAGGGCTATCTTCGTTT
>Ga0207896_1000329_pt1 | contig 10158 bp, 12 predicted proteins | sample LinPmetageLP36_FD_184049 | JGI IMG/M metagenome (GOLD analysis project Ga0207896, IMG submission 184049) | Marine viral communities from the Pacific Ocean - LP-36 (SPAdes) | ecosystem: Environmental > Aquatic > Marine > Oceanic | place: Pacific Ocean | collected 2010-06-15 | reverse complement strand
ATGTTGAGCCTTGGGCTGAACAAAAGGGGTATCTGACAGGAGGCTTTGAACAAGCCAAGAACGTATACAATCGTGGCGCACCTGCATACTATCCGGGTGAAACGATTGCAGGTTTTGACCCTGCTCAGACTATGGCACAAGAGTCTACACTTAACTATGCTACAGGCCCAAGGGCTATTGGTATGCAAGCAGGTGGTGAAGGTGCGCTTATGCGTAGCCTTGGTGGTTACACAGGCTTTAATGCAGGACAGTCTGCTGATTTACTAGCAGGTAATGTACGCACTGGAGCAGGTACACCGTTTGGCGCAATGACGAATGCGTTTACCAATGATGTTATGGGTAACTTGCAAAAGAATATACTACCGGGCATTAGACAGAATCAAGTACAGTATCAACCGGGAGGTTCAAGCCGTAATCAGTTAGCGTCTGAACGCGCTATTACAGATGCAGTACAGTCTGGTCTTACTAAACCTACTGCTCAAATGTACAATCAGGCGTATCAACAGGCTCAAGGTATGCGTATGCCGTTTGCTCAGATGGGTATACAGCAACAGCAGTTTGGTCAGGGCCAGTATCCTACTACAATGAATGCTCCATTAGGATTGTTCAATGCAATGGATAGAGTAGGCGCACAACGTCAAGGCATGACACAACGTGCTATTGATGCTGATATGGCTCGATACGAGTATGAGGCTAATGCACCACAGAACGCACTGCGTAACTACATGGCTATGATCTCTGGTGACTACGGTTCTACTACTACGGCAACTGTACCTACCCAGAGTGATCCTCTTGGAGATATAAGTCAGATGGTTGGCATAGCAGGAACTCTTCACGGAATGTCCGATGAAAGACTAAAAGATAATGTAACCTACATTGGTAAGTCTGGTAAGCATAACGTCTACTCTTGGGAGTGGAATGACAAGGCTAAAGAGTTAGGCATTAATACTCCTACCATTGGTGTAATGGCTCAAGAGGTTATGGAAATCAATCCAGATGCCGTGTCAATGAATGACAATGGTTATCTACAAGTTAACTACGGAGCATTATAATGGCTGATCCAGTATATGATGATGAAAAGTGGTGGGGGTGGCAAAGTATTTTAGACGCTCTAGGGGGAGTACATCAAGATTTTAATCAAGGTCTTAATGATTTTTTACAAATTAATATTGAAGGTATTGATGCACTTACAGGTACACAAAAAAACCTCGCAGAAATAACGCAACGGCAAAAGGATAGAGCAAATGCTGAAGCAAAAGCAGAAGCAGATTTAAATCCCGGCCCCGGTTATATAGGTATATGGGGTGATGCTGAAAGACCTTATAGCGGTGAAACCTATAAACCAGTTAACGAATCTGGTCGAGCGGTAGCAGGGCCATTTTCACCAAGAGCAGGGTCTACTCCATCACAACAGTCTACTACACCAACTGAAGCACCTGCAACAGAAGAAGATTACCTTAACCAACTTTTAATGGCCTCACTTATGAAAGGTCGTAAACCCACATACGGAAAGCAAGCACCTAGTTCTTATGGTGTAGGCGCAACCGTACCATTCGGTGACGCATGGAAAATGCGCCGTACAATAGGAGGTCAGTAATGGCATTTAGTTTTACAGATTTATTAAAGAAGCAGTTTCCTTTGGCAGGGGTAGAAGCGTATACTGGAAGCCCTAAAAGAATGCCAAAAGAACTAGACGAATTAAGTCCGTTTTTAAGCACAAGCGCATTAGGTATGGGTGGCGCATTAAATGTTTTAGATGGAGTAAGTATGGCTGATTACTTTAACAATGATAACTATGAAATGCGACCAACTGAAGCATCTCCCAAAAGAGGTGAAGATGTATTGCGTCCATACCGTATGAGTCCCGGTGATAAGAAAACTATTAAAGTAAATAATAATGGTAAAATTGTAGAAACCACAGAAAGAACTACAGGTGATCTATTCAGCGAACAGCCTAATATGAGTTCTCCACCTACTACTAGCGCCCAATCATATGCTCTTGGTGAAGGGCCAGTGGGTGATTCAAATGCTATTTTCCGAAATGAACAAGTTGGAATGATGCCTATTGATTCCATACCCCCCGCAAGAAGTATGTATAATCGTCCTGATGAATACGATAGAATGGCTCGTGGGAATCACGGAATGGGTGGCCCTTTGAGTTCAATCGCTTCAAACAATCCTTATACAGGAACTCCTTATATACCTATTGATCCTATGTCTGGTAGGCCATTTAACAATGTAGATTCAATGGGTAGTCAAGGCTACATACCTAACAATGTTGACTTATTAGGTGGACAAGGTTCTGTAGGAAATCTTAATAATACTGTGTACCCCAGACCTACTACAAGAAGTATGTACAATCGTCCAGTTAACAGTCCTAATTTTATGGGTGGTCAAGGGTCTGTAGGTGATACAGGATATAGAGGAACTTATGGTGTTCCTATGTACGGTCAACCAAGACCAACATTAGCGCAAACATCTTCAATTATAAACGGTTTACTTGAACCTGAGTTGGGTGATACGGCTCAATCAGAAATGAATAGGATGCCTACGCTTGTAGCGCAAGGAGAGGATGGCGCGTTTCCTCCTCTTGGCTCTAATGTTTACGGGCCAGATGAAGGGTTGCTTGATGAAGACCCTGACGATGAAAGAAGGCGTTTGCTTGGGGAACTACTGAGACAGTATTATCAAAAAAACCCAAGGATTTACACGTTAAGCATTTAATAAATAGGAGTGGTATATGTACCCATGGTTAATTAACTTAGGAAGAGCGATGGCAGGGGCTACTGGCACCAGAGGTGTTGCTAAAGGTGCGGCTAAATACTTTGACCCAAGAAAAATACCACTTAAAGAAGGCAAACCTTTAGGCTCTAACCCTAATGTTGGGCCACCTAATAGATTTTATGGGCCGCGTCGAAGTGTTGACGCTAGAACTGATCTAGTTAGCGGGCCGGGAAGAAGAGGTCAATTTCCTAACTGGCTAGCAGGTGATACCCTTGGTGCTTCCGCTATGAAGTTAGGGTTAACTGGCCTTGGTGGTGGTATTGCTGTTGATAGGATAGGTGCTATGATGGGTGATGACCCAGAAGAAATAGCCAGTTCATCTCAGACAAGACGATTTGAAAAAGATACTGGGCAATCATTACCTGATTACTCTCAAGGTATTCAGAATAGACTAGACTACCAGAAGAAAATGACAGCCAAGATGAATAAGGATATGAAAAAACTTATTCAATACTATGGTATTGTTAACCTTGTTAACCCTGATGCCGCGCCTGATATGTTAAAGTTAGGCACTGCTATGATAGATCAAGACATCAAGACTATGGGTGATGAGCGACAGGCTAAAATATTTGACTCAGTGTTTGCTGATGGTGCGCCTACTAATGCTATGGATGCTTATCAAAGAGTAATGCAAGCAGGTGGTACACCAGAAGATGCTGAACAGATATCTGGTATGGTTGCTGATGCTTCACCTACGACTGGTGGATCAATGACCAAGGCAGAGATGGGTCAGGCTTATATCCAACAAGCAGAACAAGCAATGCTAAATGGTAACGATCAAGGTGCAAAAGAGATTATCATAAATGGTATTAATGCAGGAATTCTTCCTCAAGAAGTTGGAAGGGGTGGTATTAAAATGACTGCAAAAGAACAGGCTGAAAAGTATATTGAAGACATGGGTGGTGTTAATATGTCTAGCAATAACTCTATGAATATAAGGATTAAAAACTAATTGCCTACTATAGAATTTGAGTATAACGGTAAGACCTTTCAAGCAGATGTAGATGATAACTTTAGAAATATGCCAGTTGCCGCACAGCAACGTAGGTTATATGGCGGTCTTGAATCTGTATACGGTCTAAAACCTAAAGAACCCAAAGAGGACAAGAATGTCCTCGACTATCTATCCTTGCTAGAACGCCCTGCACAAGCCTTAAAGGTTGGTGTGAAGGAGTCTACGCTTGGTGGTGCAGTCTATGGTGCATTAGGAGGGGTAGACCTTACCCCACAAGAAGGCTTCCTGACCGGGATGTACCGGGGTTGGACAGGCCAAGACGAAATAAGGACTCAAGACGCGCTACCTGATGACATGAACCCTGTATTGAAGGGTGTTCTTGGTTTCGCAGGAGACGTAGCCACAGACCCGCTGACGTTCTTTGGCCCTAGTGTAGTCAGAGGTATAGGGTCTGGTGTTAAAGCCGCGTCAGACGCAACAGGGGCCACTCCAGTGCTATCTAAGGCAGGTCAGTCCATACTTAACGCTCCGTTAGGTAAAGACAGGCAGGTCAGGGACATTCTTAGAAACCTAAACGTCCAGACAGGCAGGGGTAAAGAGGTAAAAGGTGTAGCCTATCAGACAGGATTGAATGATTTCAAAGCCAAGGTTGAGATTGCCTTAACCACAGGTACTGATGACCTGCAAAACTTCTTTGCTAAACGTGCAGAACAACTGGGTAAACCAGTTGAAGAGGTGGAAGGTGGGTTTGTTCGTGGCATGGAACGTGCTACTAAGCGTGAAGATATGTTTGATGAGCAGGGTAATCCTATCATGCAAGCACGACTTAACGAAGACGGTACTGAAATCTATAAGAAAGATGCTAATGGCATAGACACTGATGAAGTAGATATGTTCCAGATGCAGAAACTTAAGCGTGATGACAACGGATATATAGAGTTTGAAGACCTTGACGCTGAGACTAAAGCGTTACTAGGATCAGATGGTGAGAAGTATGTAGATGAATGGTCAAGACTATTCCAAGACTCTGCTAAATACTCTGAAGCCGCAGGTCAACCAATCAATGAACTACTACAGCGTGGCTACTTTCCTCGTGTAATAACTAAGGAATGGAAGGCCGCTCGTAAAGAGATTGATGAGTACAACCAGAAGACTGATATTAACTTTGATGAGAATGCAGAGTTTGATCCAGTGTTTGGTGCAGGATATAGGCAGAATCGTGAAGAAATTGCCAGAGATAAGGGGCTAGAAGAGGCTTCACTTGAGTACCAGAATCTTTTAAACAAAAGAAAGATGGATTTAAACATTACTACTCCTAACCCTGTAGACGTACCGTTCTTTAACCGTAACCCTGTGGTTGCTATGGGTTCACGACTAGAGGCTCAGTCTAAAGCGTTACAGCGTAAGTGGTTTATCAATGAGATCAGTGATGTAGGCTATGGTATTGGCCCTCAGATATCAAGGGTGCAGTTCAACGCGGCAAGAGAAGCATACGTTAAAGAAAAAGGGCGGGGCATACTAGGCGAAGATGGCAAGATAGCAAACATGGATGATTTCTCTGACTGGATGTCTGATAATGCCGCAGAGTTTGGTATCTTAACTAAAGAAGAAAGAAAGATTGGTACTTGGTTAAGGACTGAAATACAAGATGGTAAGGAAGTTACTACTCAAAGAATCCTTAATCCCGCATGGACAAACAGAGCCAGTACAAAAGAGCAGTTTATTTGGCAACCTCTCTCTAAAACAGATACAGATAAAATCCTACTTGAAGAAGGGCTAGTTAAAGTAGACTCTATACCAGATCAATTCCTTAATGAACAAATGTATCAACAGGCTTTCAAGTCTGCTTATGCTGATGAGATAGTACAGAACTACGCTAACCTTGATGATGCTTTTGCTAAAAGACTAGCAGGTGTGACTGATGATATCACGCCTGACAACTACAAGCAAGTTGTAGATGATCTAATAGAAGAAGTATATCCTACCGCTGTTGCTGACACTAAGGACAGGCTAAGACAGTTAGCAGTATCTGCTAGTGAGAAGGCTTCTCTATCTGTTAAGGGTAAGGGTGCTAAGTTCTATGCTCCCGGCGCTATCAAGAGACAGATAGAAGATACCATGAACGTAATGAACGGTGGACTTAAAGGCCCACAGTTTATGAAGTGGTATGATACAGCACTTAACACTTGGAAGTCTTGGTCGCTAGGTGTACGCCCTGCTTACCACTCAAGAAACGTGGTAGGTAATATGTGGAATGCTTACATGGTTGCAGGTATTGCACCTAACAACTGGGGCTTAACTAAGGATGCCGCTAAACTACAATACTATGCTAGGTTTGGAGGCAGTGAATCAAGACGGCAACAGTTAGTTGACCGCATGAAAGGCACACGATCTGCATTCTATAAAGCATTAGACAAGCAGAAGATTAAAGATAAAGATTGGACTGCGCCTAACTTTGCTAACACTGGCTACTCAATGCAAGAAGTATACAACATGAGTATGGCTAGAGGCGTGACAGCAGGACACTACACTAAAGATACTATCAAAGAACTAGAGTCTGCTCTTGCTGTTAAGACAGGCAAAGGTAGTAAGTTTGAACGGTACGTTGGGCCTGATAACCCAGTAGTTCAGACAGGCTTCGCTATTGGTGGAACCTTAGAGGGTAACGCTAGGTTCATGGTTATGATTGATGCGCTTCAGAAGATCAAGAAGAACCCTAGCAAGTATGAGTGGATAGCACCAGATGGTAAGAAGTTTAATCTTGGTAAGCCTATGCCTAAAGATGCTCAGTATTTTAAGACTGAAGCAGTTAGGTACAGGGACAGGATCAATAACGAAAATACCCTAATGACTTTAGATGATATGATTGCTGATACCGCAGGTCGTAAGGTACAGGAAGCACTGTTCGACTACGGTGATCTGTCTACCTTTGAACAGAGCGTAGCCAAAAGAGTTATGCCATTCTATACATGGACTCGCAAGAACATACCTGCTCAGTTTAAAGCACTGGTTCAGAATCCAGAACGTGCAGAGAAACTTGCTATTGCAAAGCAACAGTTCGAGCATGAAACAGGAGAGATGGACAAGTCAGACTATGGTAAGTTCTGGGGTGATAGAGTGCCAGTGTTCTTTGGTAACGAGAACGAAGGAGTTGTTAAAGCCTTTGCCTTGATGAACCTTGTACCTATGGCAGACCTACAGTTTATGCTTGATCCTAAGAGGGTGATAGGTGAGATGGCTACACCATATATTAAAGCACCTCTTGAAATACTGGCAAACTACGATACCTTTATGAATAGGGCTATCAATTCATACCCCGGTGAAACACAAGACTTTCTTGGCGTCAGTCTACCTCCAAAGTTACATCACTTGGCTAAGTTACTTGTACCTTTAGGTGAGATAAACAGAGTAAACCCTGCGGGAATCTTTGGTGAGAACATCGTAGACCCTGTGTCTGGCAAGTCTATAGTACAGACTGAAGCATTTGGAGGGCTAGGTACATCAAGGGAATCATACAAGGATAACTATGAGTTAAGCAGGTGGATTAGATTCTTTAGCGGTGTCCCATCCTACAATGTTAACCTTGCTAGAATAGAATACTTTGAGAATAAAAACCTTCAGCGTGATGTTGCTAAACTAAAAGGTAAAATTAAATGGGCTGTTCGTAAAGGTGAGAACAGAAAACTACAACAACTGTATGACTTATTAGAGGCGGTGCAAAATGGAGAAACGGATGATCCGTTTAATATTCGATGAGATTTATTAATAGTTTAATACTGTCTGTGTTTGCATACTGTGTACTGGTTGCTATTCTTATGATGCCTGTATTAGTTAAAGCGCAAGATCAAATGCCTAAAGGTATGTACGAGAAACAAATCAAAATGAGCCTTGGATGTACTGAAGGATTCATGGCTATGATAGATATACTTCATGACAACTATCAAGAAGTGCCAGTAGTTATGAGCCATCTAGATATGACCACAACTTTTGTTTTGTTTGTTAACGAAAAGAAAACTACATCTACATTAGTTATTACTAAGAACTTAAAGGATAAGGAAGAGGCTTGCGTGGTGTGGGCAGGACAATCTAACGGTACATCTTTAAGTATTAATCCTAATCCTATATTTCCAGTGGAAACGTAATGACAATACCATCATACTTAATTAGTGCTATTATATTTTTAATAATCCAAACAACTACAGCAGTGTGGTGGGCTAGTAGTATATCAAGCGATGTTGCAATGCTTAAACGTGACAGGGATGATATGGCTATGATTATAGATAACTTAGATGTTTTATCTTACAGACTTGAAACGCTAGAGAAAATGTTGCAACGAGTGCTAGGCCCAGAGGATAGATAATGGCGACAAAGAAAGACCCAAGGCTTGCAAGAGCAGGAGTATCTGGATTTAATAAACCTAAACGTACACCTAGTCATTCTACTAAGTCACACGTTGTGGTAGCCAAAGAAGGAAATAAGATTAAGACAATAAGATTTGGTGATCAGAATATGAAAGTTAAAAAAGATCAACCCGCAAGGCGTAAAAGTTTTAGAGCCAGACATAAATGTGACGAAAAGAAAAGTAAATTAACCGCAGGATATTGGTCTTGCAAAAATTGGTAAGGAGAATCTTATGCCGAAAGTAGGAAACAAACATTACGCTTATACACCTAAAGGAATGGCTGAAGCAGAAAAAGCAAGGAAGAAAAAGAGAGCCGCATCTTTAAAAAAATCTGCCGCTAGTAAAGCAAGAAGTAAAAAAATGGATAATAGAAATAAGTGAAACATCTCAAGGAAAACAATGAATCGTATCTGCAACACTTACGAAAAGCAATGTCTATATCTGGCCTTATGTTGGTTGGGAGCGCTACTGCTTTCGTTCACAGCATTGCACCACCTTTGGTAACCAAAACTACCAGCGATATACTTAAAAAAATAAACAAAAAACTGGAGGCAAATGAAATCAATTGACTGTAACACCCCAAGCGCAAGAACAACTAGACAAAGTTTTAAGTTCTGGAGAATCCTTAGAGATAGGTTTAAAAGGTGGAGGATGCAACGGCCTGATGATTACTTTGGAGAAGACCCTATCAACAGGTACAACAGAGTTGAGCATTGGAAAGAATACCGTCTTCGCAGACAAGACAACCCAAACTTATTTACAAGGTGGTAATCTTGATTACGAAAATAAAGGTTTTTCTCAAAGATTTGTGGTTAACCCAAGTGAAAGTACAAGAAGATGCGGATGCGGTGACAGCATTGCTCTTCCATCGATGCAATAATTTTATAATATTCAGGAGGTAATTTATGTGGGACAGTATAAGGAGAGGATGGAACCAGTTAGATCGAAAAGTAAAAATAGTAATTATAGTAGTAGCAGTATTCGCTATTTTATCCGCAATTTGGGGATCGCCTGCGCCATCTGTGCCAGTGCAGTAGGTTGTCAAGCACTAAAGGAGTCAACAATAGTAGCAACGGGAGCGGGGACAGGTGCGGTTGTTGGGACTGTGATCAGTGGGGGTGTCGGTGCGCCGATACTGGGAGCCATGACGGGTGCCTTTGTGACCGATGTAGCGACGGAGGTTTTGACAACAAGCAAAGAGAGTCAGACTATTATCAAGGCGCCTGATAATTTCTTTACATTACTACATAAAATAGTGGAGATAGGCGGATGGACTTTAATGTTAATCTTCGTAGCCCCAATGATTCTAGGGTGGATAATACCAAGCCCGACGAAACTAAACAGAAAGAATTAGTAATAGTAGAGTGGCGTGACATAGTAGCAACAGCAGGGTGGGAGCAAGAACCAACTTGTCCCACCCTTTTTACTGTTGGATGGTTAATCAGAGAAGACAAAGACAGTATCTCTGTAGCCTGTACTAAAGACCCTACTGATTCTATGGAATCTCAGGATCAAACACCATACTACGGCTACCACGTTTTTCCTTCTGGCGTTGTTGTTCGTCTTCTGAGAATTGACGAAGACTCATACCCCAATGTTTAGCAAATACATCAGGCCAAGGTGTACCAGATGGTGCTAACTTCTTGCGCCACTTCCAACAATCTTGAGCCATAGTATATCTCATCCATATCTGATCCTTGGTTAACTTACCAGAAGGTACAGGCTTCTGTAACTTTTGCTTTTCTAATGCTTTGATCTTAGCATAAGCCTGACGCTCGGCTACAATGTCATGCCTCTTTGCCATTACAGAATACTTCTTTGGGTTAACGCATGGATACCATCGTAGTAACCTTCTCCATCTAAACCCTCAAGCATAATTATCCCCCGCCACCATTGATACTCCGTATCTTTACACCAGTTCTCGGTGTATGTAGGATGGCTAAAGCACCCACCGGACAGACCGAATATCTTTTGTCCATCAGGTCGAGTCTGTTCCGCATGGTTGTACAGATGCGAG
>Ga0207896_1000328_pt1 | contig 10177 bp, 18 predicted proteins | sample LinPmetageLP36_FD_184049 | JGI IMG/M metagenome (GOLD analysis project Ga0207896, IMG submission 184049) | Marine viral communities from the Pacific Ocean - LP-36 (SPAdes) | ecosystem: Environmental > Aquatic > Marine > Oceanic | place: Pacific Ocean | collected 2010-06-15 | reverse complement strand
CACCTGTTGAAGCGCAACAAATACAAGCGCAAGCCAACGATATATTGGCTCAGTTTAGCGCTCCGATTATGTCCGAGTTGATGACTCAGTTCTCGCAACAGATAGGTACTCCGCCAGAAGAAGATCCTTTGGTGACAATTAGGAAACAAGAACTGGCTCTTAAAGGACAACAACTGAATCAAGAACAACAACAGTTTATGGTGCGTGAAGAACAACGTCAGCTAGATCAATCTACACAAGATCAGATAGATAGAGAGCGTATTGACACGCAGCGTGACATTGCAATTATGAAGGACGAAACCACTAAGGATAGACTCGACCAACAAAAAGAACTAAAATTAATTGATATCGGACTGAAAGGTTTATAAATATGATAAAAAGTACAAAAGTAAGTGACCAGAAAACGCCTAAAACTTTAGACGGCAAGCAATCGTATTCCAACAAAGGAAACGTTGTGACTCGTAAAAGTAAGTCTTTTGCTGCCAGCACCAAAGCCACTCCAGGTATGGGTAAAGGTAAAGCAAGAGGTATGGGCGCTGCCGAATTCGGCGGTAAGTTTTCTGGAGTTTATTAATGGATGATTTTTGGCTCGTTGAACTCTTAACACAAAGAATCAATGAAAAAAAATTAGACTTAGAAAGTCTAATTATGAACGGAGCCAAAGATTACGATGAATACAACTATCTACGTGGTCGTTACAATTCCCTCGAGGACGTAGAATCAGAAATAAGGGAATTGCTAAAAAGGAGTGTCAACAACGATGAACAAGGTATTAGTACCTGACCATATCGCAAGAGAAGTCGAGGAAGAAAAAACAGAACCCGTAGAACCTACCAACCCAGAAATAGAAGAAGCCTACGTCAAAACAGACGACAGAGTATTAGATCCAACTCTTCTAGATAAATCATTTGTAGAACGCATGCCCCAGCCTTCAGGTTGGAGGATGTTAATCCTACCCTATAAAGGAAAGGCCGTTACTAAAGGCGGAATCCATTTAGCAAAAGAAACCGTAGACAGAGAATCACTAGCAACTGTAGTTGCTTACGTCGTTAAGATGGGTCCTCTTTGTTACGCAGACCAGAACAAATTTGGCGATACCCCTTGGTGCCAAGAAAAAGAATGGGTATTAATTGGTAGATATGCAGGAGCTAGGTTCAAGCTTGGTGACGATGCAGAGTGCCGTATTATTAACGATGATGAAGTCATTGCAACAATAGACGATCCTGACGATATAGTCAGCGTCTAACATGAGGAAATATCATGCAAGAAACTGAAAATGCTGTAATCGAAGAGGTTCAAGAACCTACTGAGATTGTAGAGCTAGAAGAAGAAGTAAAAGAAGATTCTCCAGTAGAATCTGCTCCTATAGAGGATGTCTCGGTTGAAGCCGAAAATGAATCTAAAGATGCAGATGAATTAGAGAATTATTCTCAAAATGTGCAAAAGCGTATATCTACGCTGACTAAGAAGATGCGAGAACAAGAACGCGCTGCTGAGTCTGCTTATGAGTATGCAAGGAATTTGCAAGCCGAGAACCAGAACTTAAAACAAAATAGTACCCAAGTTAATCAGAACTATCAGTCAGAAGCTGAAAGCCGATTGAAAGCACAAAGAGCGCAAGCTAATTCTGTTTTGAAATCTGCTTATCAAGATCAAGACTGGGACAAGGTAACTAAGGCACAAGACATACTAGATAAGATAACTGTCGAAGAGAGTAAATTGGCTAACACCAGAATGACTGTTGATACAGCTCCTGTATATCAGACTTATCAACAACCTCAAATGCCACCTCAACAACCTCAAGCACCCGACCCAGCAGCAGAAGATTGGGCTGGTAAAAACGAATGGTTTGGTAGCGATGAGGCCATGACTTTGGTAGCTTTTAACATACATAAAAATTTAGTTGAAGAAGAAGGGTTTGATACAAACGATTCTTCGTACTATACTGAAATTGATAAACGTATTAGAGCTGAGTTTCCACACAAGTTTAACAATGGTGGAGAAGTTCAACCCAAGGGGAGAATACAACAAACAGTTGCCCCAGCAGGAAGATCAGAAAGCTCTGGACGCAAACGGCAAGTAAAACTCACTAAGAGTGAAGTCGAAATGGCACGTCGTTTGAATGTACCGTTGCAAGAATATGCAAAACATATAAAGAGGTAAGCAAATGACAGATAAAAAAGAATTAAACGAATCAATTGATGCGCAAGCATCTACTGAAAACAGAACATCACGTTCTGCTGAAACTCGAGCTAAAGATACTGCTCGCAAACCCTGGCGTCCCCCATCAATGTTGGAGACACCACCTGCACCTGAAGGATATTCCTACAGGTGGATTAGAGCTGAAATCGTTGGACAGGAAGATAGAAAAAATGTAACTGCTAGGTTAAGAGAAGGTTTCGACCTTGTTAGAGCTGAAGAGTTAGATGGATTTGAAATTCCCACGCTTGACGATGGAAGGCATGCAGGTGTTGTATCCGTGGGTGGTTTGCTATTGGCTAAGATACCTGATGAAACGCGACAAGAAAGGAACGCCTATTTCCAAGGACGCGCTCAAACGCAACAAGATGCGGTTGACAATGATTTAATGCAGGAATCTGACCCAGCCTCTCCGATCTTAAGACCAGAGAGAAAAACAAGCGTAACTTTTGGAGGTGGTAATCGTGAATAACGATTATTACTTAAATATAACTGACTGAATAAAGGATACTTATTATGGCAAATAAAGATGCACCTTTCGGGTTTCGATCAGTAGGCAAACAAGGTGGCAGCGTCGCAAATGGCGGTGTTACTGAGTATAGTATTGCTTCTGGCGCAACTGGAAATATCTTTTCGGGCGACCCAGTCAAGATGTTGAACACTGGTACTATTTTAGTAGCTGGTGCCGCAACAACTTTATTGGGAATATTCAGAGGATGTAAGTTTACGGATAGTAGTGGAGACGTAGTGTTTTCATCACACTTTCCAACAACTACAGTATCTTCTGATATTGTTGCTTTTGTAGAAGATGATCCCAAAACTCTGTTTGAAGTACAATGCACTGGTTCTTTAGCGCAAACTGCTGTAGGTAACAACGTCGAGTTGGCCTACACTGCTGGCTCTACAAAAACTGGTATGTCTGCGGCTGAGATTTCCTCAACCACAGCAGCTACTACTGCTCAGTTTAGAATCGTAGGATTCTCTACTGATCCATCAAACAGCACAACGGGCTCAGCTAATATAAACGCAATCGTATATATTAATGAGCATTTCTACACCACAGTAACGGGAGTATAATAATGGCAATTAACAGATCGCAATTAGCGAAGGAACTAGAGCCTGGATTAAACGCCCTCTTTGGGATGGAATACTCTAGGTATGAAGCGGAACACGCTGAAATTTTTGATACTGAATCTTCTGACAGAGCGTTTGAAGAAGAAGTGTTAATTTCAGGTTTCGGTAATGCTGAAGTAAAAGCTGAAGGAACGGGCGTTAGATTCGATAACGCTAACGAAGGCTACACTTCTCGTTACACACACGAAACTGTAGCGTTAGCTTTTGCTCTAACTGAAGAAGCTGTTGAAGATAACTTGTATGACAGACTTGGTGCTAGATACACTAAGGCTCTTGCAAGATCTATGGCAAACACTAAACAAATCAAAGCTGCTGCTGTATTGAACAATGCGTTCTCTACAACAGGTGGTGACGGTTCAACACTAATAGCAACTGACCACTCTTTAGGTGGCGGTGGCACATTAGCGAACCGTGCAACTACAATGGCAGATTTGAATGAAACTTCATTAGAAGATGCGTTGATAAATATATCAACGTTCACTGATGATAGAGGTTTAGCAATTGCTTTGAGAGGAATGAAACTTATCGTTCCACCTCAACTTCAATTCGTCGCTGACAGACTCTTACAATCCCCAGGGAGAGTAGGAACATCTGACAACGATATTAACGCTATCAGAAACATGGGAATGTTACCTGATGGTTATGTAGTTAATCACTACTTAACTGACACAGACGCTTTCTTCATCAAGACAGATTGTCCTGATGGATTTAAGCACTTTGAAAGATCACCAATGTCTACGGCATTAGAGGGAGATTTTGATACTGGTAACATGAGATACAAGGCTAGAGAAAGATATTCATTTGGATTTTCTAACTTTAGAGCTGTATACGGTTCTCAAGGAGCGTAAACTCTATAAAAGGAAAGGGGGCTTCGGCTCCCTTTTTTTTTGTTCATTTTTCTTATTATCTGTTATACACTAGGAAAGACTAGGATAATAATTTTGTTTTATCGACTGACCTAGCAGACTAGCCGAGACGATAAGACTTATTTCCCAAGGAGGAAATTATGGCAAATTCGACATTTAGCGGGCCAGTTAGGTCCGAAGGTAATTTTGATCTAGTCAGTAAAGATTCAACATCTGGATTAGTATCAAATAGAACCATATCAGATGGTGTTCAAGATTCTAGAAGATACTATCTAAAAGAATGGTGGGACTTACTACCAAAATTACAAACCTTTATGATAGGTTCAGCTACCAAAGACTTTGGATCTATAGCTGATGGTAATGAAGAAGAACAAGATATAACTGTAACTGGAGCAGCACTAGGTGATTTTGTAGTAGCTTCTTTAGGTGTAGATACGGTTGGGCTTACTCTTACAGCCGACGTGACAGCAGCAAATACTGTTACTGTTGTATTAGGTAACTTTACTGGTGGTGCTGTTGATTTAGCTTCAGCAACTTTAACAGTTAAAGTATTCCCTAAATTAGAGAACCTAGTAAGCGGTGGCAATCAAAACTTTGAAGTTTTAGGAACCAATATGACTTCTGCGTTATCTACTAGAAATGCAACAAGTGCTGGTATTGTTATGACTACAGCAGGTGCGGATCAAGACCAAGCTATCGTAACACCACATTTAGCAAACCCTGTTGCCTGGTCAGATACACTATGGGGTACTGAAAACTCAGTATCTTGGGAATGTTCAATTAGCTTACCAGCTATTGATAACCAAAAAGTATGGGCAGGTCTAAAGCTTACTAACGATCAGTTAATCGCTACAGACGCAAACCAAGCGTATTTTAAATTCCAAACAGATGCTACTAACTCAGAAGCGTTTACAGACTTTACAGTTTGGCATTTTGTACACTCAATTGGTGGAACTGACTTTATAACTGCATTACCAATTACTGTAGCGGCTGATACTATTTATCATCTTAAAATAGAGATTGATTCAAGCAGACAAGCAACAATCTTTGTTAACGGTGTTCAATATAATGTAGCTAATGTTTCAGGATCTACTGGTGGTACAACAGCTACAGCTTTACAACCAGATACTGCTGTAACTAAAACTGCTGCTTTAACTAATGATGTAGACTTCATTCCTTATATTGGAATTGAAGCTGGTGCAGGTGCTGCTGAAGCTCTACACGTACATTATGAGTGCATAAGCAGAACAATAAACGAATAGGAGTAAATTATGGCAGGTCGTATGACTGGCTCTGATGTAACTGCGGTATTTATTACCGCAGACACTCAGGCTTTAGATGCTGATGGAATATCAGTAGCAGCCTCAGTAGGAAATAACGCAGCACTTGTTATAGGTGGTGCTTTAGCCTCTGGTGGTTCTTGTACCTTTGATTCAGGAAGAGTAGTCACTATTCTATCTGCTGGAAATGATGCAGCTAAATCATTTACTGTTACAGGTACTGATGTTAATGGCGATGCTCAAACAGAATCCATAACGGGTGCTAATGCAGGTACTGCTACTGGAACTAAATACTTTAAAACAGTGAGTGGAATATCAGCAGTTGGCAACCCAGCAGGTAATGTTTCAGCAGGAATTAATAATTCTGCTGCTGAAGTTGTCTTTGCAGGCAGAAGTAGGCTGCAAGGTATTAATATGGTATGTGCTGCTACAGGTGGGACTTTAGATTTTTTAACAACTTCCCCAATTGGAACAAGCGTGTTCAAACTAGGTAGTGTCTCAAGCGCTACTGTAACTAGAGATATTACCGTACCTGACAATGGTTTATTGTTTGATAGCGGTATATATGTTCAATACACGCAAAGCACTTTTACTAACATTACTGCTTTCCACGCCTAAAAAATGGCTGAATATAAAGGCAAAACTGTGTCTTTAAACAAACCAAGGGCTATCTCAAAGGGTAGTCCTGGTTATGGTAAGAAACGCAAAGAAGTCTTTGTTAAAGGTTGTAGTAGCGAAAGCTCTAGAGTCAAACGTATAACTTTTGGTGATGCCAAGCTGGGTATGCACAAAAATAGCAAAGCAAGAAAAAAATCTTATTGCGCTAGAAGTGGTGGTATGGGTGGCACTACAGACAGATGTAGTGCTAATTATTGGGCTAGAAAAGACTGGGATTGTTAATGGCTAAGAAAAAAAACAAAACCAAAAAAGACGCCTGTTATCGTAAAGTTAAAGCATCAGCAAAAGTATGGCCTTCTGCTTACGCAAGTGGCAGATTAGTACAATGCAGAAAAGTTGGCGCAGCCAATTATGGTAAAAGTAAAAAAAGACAAAAAAAATCTATAGGTGGTTTAGTTACTATACTTGGTCAAGGTGCGGTTATGTCTAACAGATTAAGATAATGGCAAAAAAAGAAACACTAAGAGATTGGTTCTCTAAAAACGATGGTACAGGATGGGTAGACTGCAAGACAGGTAAACCATGCGGTAGACAAAAAGGCGAAAAAAGAAAAGGTTATCCTGCATGTAGACCAACAAAGGCACAATGTACATCAGCAGCAAAAAAGAAAAAAGGACCTGCTAGAATTAGTTGGAAAGACGGTAGAACAAAAAAATCTGAAGGTGGACCTGTAAATGGTCCAACAAAAAAGTTTATAGCGAGAGGTTGTGGTAAAGTGATGAACAATCGACGCAAAATGACAAAAGTTTATTAGGAGTAAATATGTATAAGAAAACAAAAGGATATGCGGCAGGTGGTGCTGTAAAATCTAAAGGGATGAAAAACGGCGGCGTTATGAAGTCTAAAGGTATGCGTAATGGCGGAGCGATGAAATCCAAAGGTATGAAAAACGGCGGAGCAATGAAATCCAAAGGTATGGCTAAAGGTGGAGTTTACGGCACTAAAGGCATGAGAAATGGTGGCCTTATGAAATCTAAAGGACTCAAAAAAGGTGGAAAAGGTAAGCCATAAATGGCCTATCTACAAAGCAATATCCCACATTTTAAATGTTGGGTAAGAAAAGAATACACCCATAACCATCAAAAATATCACGGTGAGTTTTTACACGCTATGGTAGTGGCTGTAACAACAATGCCATGTCGCTGTTTAAGCTTCCAAGTAATATTTACAGGTATAGAGGCTGAAGGTGAGGAAGAGGATACAGTACATGGTGGGGCTATGTGGGCTAGGATGCCAATCACCGCACTTGTAGGCGATACGCCTTTTTCTGAATGGCCTGAACCTATGGCAGTTCACGATGCGCAACCTTGGGACTGTTCTTCGCATCATCATGCAGTTTACGTTATAGATAGAGCTACACCTTGTCCTTGGATGGCAAAAATTGACGGTAATTTATATCCAGCTAAATATATGTTCACTGTAGATTATGCAGAGAATGAAATAGCTGATGATCCTGCTCAACATAAACAAAGTCACGTATTAGAGCTATTAGACGCTGGAGAATGGACTGGCAATATAGTTGCACTACCTAACAATCGCGTAAGAGTCACACATCCAGCCTGGTTTGAAACAGGCTCTGGCGCACCCGATTTTAAGCCGTCTGCACATATACATTATTCAAAGTCTGATTTAGACTATACATTAGACGTAAACAGAATTTTTGATAACCTATATGCGGAGGATGAATAATGGCTGAATTATCAATTGCAGAAAAAAGAAAACTTGTTAAGGAGCTGAAAGGAGCTTCAAAGCTACATTTAAAACAAGCAAAACAAATAGAAAAATCTCTTAAAAAGAAAAAGTAATGGCAACATCAAACAGTACAAATTTTGAACCCGACGTAACTGAGTTTATAGAAGAGGCATTTGAACGTTGTGGACTAGAACTGCGTACAGGATATGATCTTGTTACAGCAAAAAGATCTATAAATATTATGTTAGCTGAATGGGCTAACAGAGGTTTAAACCAATGGACTATAGAACAAACTACGCAGACGTTAACAGAAGGTACAAGTTCTTACTCACTTAATACCAATGTAATAGATATATTAGATATGGTCGTACGTCGTACAACAAATAATGTAGACAATGACATCAATATAAGCAGAATAAGTCGTTCTGAATATTTGAATATACCTACTAAAACAACCAAAGGTAGACCATCTCAATTCTTTTTTGACAAGACTATAACGCCAGCTATAAAAGTATGGCCTGCTCCTGAAAACTCTACAGATATATTGGTATTCAATAAATTAGTAAGAATGGATGATGCAGATACTGCAATTAATACAATGGATATGCCGTTTCGTTTTTATCCTTGTTTTGCTGCTGGTTTGGCTTATTACCTTTCTGTAAAAAGAGCGCCAGAAAAAACTCAACTACTCAAAGGTATGTATGAAGAAGAGTTTCAAAGAGCTGCTGACCAAGATGAGGACAGAGCATCTTTCCGTTTAAAACCATCTATGAGAAGTAGTTATTAATGGCTTACGCTTTAGGAAAATTTGCTTTAGGTCTATGTGATCGTTGTGGTTTTGAATATAAACTTAACGATTTAAGAAAAGAATGGAACAACTTAAAAACATGTCCAGAATGTTTTGAACCTAAAGCTCCCCAACTAACCCCAACTCCTGTGGTTACAGACTCAGAAGCTTTATACAATCCAAGACCTAATAACGATTTAGAAGTAGGTGAGGGATTTGTAGTAGTAACTAGTAGTTCTATATTTCAATCAGATTTTATGAACCCATCAACACTAGGTTCTAACTTTACAATAACAAAAATGACAGCTTCATTAGGAAGCGTTACAATTATCACATGACTTATAGCGAGTTATTTACATTAATTCAGAATTTTACAGATAATAATGAATCTACGTTTAATACTACGATTCCTGACTTTGTAAAAAATGCTGAAGATCGTATATTTAACTTGGTACAGTCAGATTTTTTTAGAAAAAATCAATCAGGTAATCTAACAACGGGAAATCGTTTTTTAACGTGTCCGTCAGATTTTGTTCTAAGTTTTTCTTTAGCAGTAATTGATAGTTCTAGCGACTATAAGTTTTTGCAAAAGAAACACCCCAGTTTTATGCAGGAGTACGCTCCAGATATAACTGATACCAGTCTAAGAGGACTGCCTTTATACTACGCTGACTTTGATAAGGAATACAACACTTCTGTAAGTGCTGGAACTACTATCGTTGTCGCGCCATTACCAGACGCTGATTATTCAGTTGAACTGCACTATCTCTACAGACCTGCAAGTTTAGTTTCCATTACAGCTGGAACTTGGCTTTCGCAAAATGCAAGAGATGCTTTACTATATGGCTCATTAGTTGAGGCTTATACTTTTATGAAGGGTGAACCAGATTTGCTCAACACTTACGAAACTAGATTCCAACAAGATATAGCTAGATTGAAAAATAGAGCAGAAGCCAGAGGAAGACGCGATGAATATCGCTATGACTCGCTTCGTTCTAGTGTAAGTTAAATAAAAGGAGAAAGTATGAAGCCTATCAAGAAACTTGAAGGCAAGACAGTCGCCATAGTAGGCATGGGCCGAAGTTGGTTTGACTATAATCTTGCAAAATCACATGGAGTACATTTTGACGAAGTATGGGCAATAAATGCCGTAGCTGACGTCATATTTCACGACAGAATCTTTATGTTAGACCCAGCGAGTCGTTTTTTTGACAGTGAAGACGCTGGTGGACAGACAGAATCAATGAAAAAGATACTTAAAACGCATGAAGGACCAATTTATACCTGTGAACTTGATGAACGCGCACCTGGTTTAGTTTTATTCCCAGTAGAAGAAGTGGTTAGAGATTTAAATTGTTACTATTTAAACAATACAGTCGCTTATGCTATAGCTTTTGCTCTTTGGAACAAGGTAGGGTGTTTAAAAATGTTTGGTGTTGATTTTACTTATACAGGAAACCTTAATTTTGCAGAGGCTGGTAGAGGATGTGTAGAATTTTGGCTGTCTAAATGCCAAAACGAAGGAATGTTAGTAGAAGTGG
>Ga0207896_1000326_pt1 | contig 10207 bp, 3 predicted proteins | sample LinPmetageLP36_FD_184049 | JGI IMG/M metagenome (GOLD analysis project Ga0207896, IMG submission 184049) | Marine viral communities from the Pacific Ocean - LP-36 (SPAdes) | ecosystem: Environmental > Aquatic > Marine > Oceanic | place: Pacific Ocean | collected 2010-06-15 | reverse complement strand
GCGGTTTTATAATTTCACGACCAAATTCGTTTGTTTCTGGAACAGTTTCTAAAATTCTATCTTCGATAGGAAGTTCCGCTGATTCTGCGGGACCTATAAGGGCTGTTTTTTCTATTAAATAATCAACTGCGTTTTTAAATTTACTATCTTCTCCGCCCGCTAAATAATCAATTGCTGGAGGCAACGCTCTTCTTGGAATTGCTAAACCATCCTTTATTAAAGAATTTAAGATTTTATTAGCAACTGTTATTTTTTCTTTGTCTGTACGAGCGTTTTTTAAAATGTCGGCTAAATATTTTGGATCTGAAAACATTTTTTCCATAGCATCTGCTTTTAAACTATCCGGTATTGAAGCAAATACTTGTTTATACGCCGACCTTATGGCTTTTGAACCGGCACCCGCAGCAACTAAAGATTGAGATCCGCCGCCTCCGGGCAATAATCTTTGTAAATTAGCCCCTGCTTGCGAACCCGCAACTCTTAAATAAAAATCAATTGCAGGACCAACTCGCGTAGCTAATCCTTCTAATTCGTCAGCAGTTCCACCTGTTGTAGCAAACGTTTCTACTTCCACCATTTTTGTCAAAAACTTTTTCATATTACTTAATTCGTTTTTTGACATTACATCATTTTTTAACATCCAATTTTCTAACGAAACTTGAGAATTAGGTAATTTATTAAATAATTTTTCAAAAACTCTTCTAGGGCTAAAATTATCTTGATGAGCGCCGCCATCAGATAAAATATGTTGTATTAAAGAAGTTTTAAAGCCCTCTTTTGCATCATCTTTTGTTTGTTTAACAGGCACTAATTTTCCTGCATCATTTAGCTGACTTCCAACCCAATTATCCGGAGCATTTTTTATAACTTCCCATAAATTGTCTAAGGATTGAGTTGGTTTTAAATTACTACCCGCAAGTGCCCTTGAAAAAGCTGTTTTAGGGCTTTCAGTTCCTTTTGCACCATTTAACAATAAATCTCTAAAAGATATTTCTTGGTTTAATTTTTTACTTTTTTCTTTCCAAAGATCCGTAGTTTCGTCTAACAAAAACTTTGCCGTAGTAGCATCGTTTAAATCTTTTTTTAAATTTGGAAATTGTTGAAGTAATAATTTACTTGAATTTTTATTTAACCAAGTATCTAAAGATTTTTGGTTAAATTCGCCGGTAGTAGGATCAAAAACTTCTGATCTTATTTGTCTAAGACCTGCCTCCATTAAACCTCGGCTAGTTTTAGAAGTTCTAATAGCATTGTTTACAGCCTTTGCCGCTTCTGGAAATTCTTCAAATAAAGCAGCGTTTTTGTCTACAAATTGACGAACTAAACCCATGTCCAACGTTCCAGAGCTTTTTCTAGTTGCAAACGCTTTTATCCTATCTAAAAGATCTTGACCTTGGCCCTGCAAAGTTTTGTCTAAAGTAGTGGTTAATGAATTAGACAACTCAAAATCTGCAAGAGCTTCTACTTGTCTAGCTTTTAAAAAAGCCATATTTCCAGAAAAAAGACTTTCTATTAAAGTTTCTGGAGCTATTACGTCGCCACCAGTTCCGGTTGTCCTAAAAGCTTTGCCAACAAAAGTTCTATTAACCGCATCCGCAAGAGATTTAGTGTAAGCTCTTGCCGTATCAAAAGCAACATTTTGACCTTCTGGAAATGCCGAAAGAAGGTCTTGATTAATTGATTCTGCAAAATTATCTAATAAATTAGCTGCTGATAAATCAGGGTTAGCACCACTTTTTAACGCTCTTGCGGCACCTTGCGCAGATCTTCTCATTGCAATTAACTCGTCAAAACTTATTACAACGGGTTCTCCTTTGGGAAGCCCCGTTTTTTTATCTATTGTTATAGAGTCTGCAATTGCTTTTTCTATTCTATTTACAAATTTATCTACAATTTCTGAGCCGCCTCTTAAATTCAATTCGTTTGCTTCTTTAAAATCAGGAGAATCCGGCGTAACTCTGTTTACCCTAGACCTCCAAAATTTAATAAAACCGGGAGCATTATCTCCCTCTCGCATTCCACCTGTAAAATCACTTAAATTTAATCCGCCTACGGAATTATTAGCTTCTCTCCACAACTTGTCTTCTTCATTTCTAAATAATTTTAATTTGTTATCAAAAAAACCTTGTAACTTAATGCCTAACTCATCTGTAGCCCTATCTTTGCCTTTTACTTTTTCAAAAGCTTTAACTAAACTGTTTGCACCGTTTTTTAAAGAATTTTCCATTGTTGAAGTAAATTGTGTTTCCATCAACTCGGCGGCCATTCTAGTAGCCGTTGGATTACCTTGTGCAAACAATGCTACAATTGTATGTCTCAAAGCTCTTTGCGCTTGTATATTTGCCGCCGTTCTTTCTCGACCTAAAACTCCCGCAGTATCCATAGATCTTTCTAACGCAAGCAAGGCAATACTTTGCGCTTTCATAGAAGCGGTAAGTTTAAGTTTAATTGGTTTTCCAAATTCGTCTAATATATTTTGAGCTTCGTCTTTGCCTGCGGCATTTAATATAGTAACAAAATCATCACTGGCCAAACGTTTTATAATTTCGTCTGAATCTTCTCCATATTCCTCAATTACATCTAAAATGTAATTAGCAATTTGATTTTCTCTGGCATCCCCTGCTTTCGTAAAAACCTGTTTAATTGCTTCTTTAGGGCCTTCTCTTTTAACATTTCGAAAAGCGGGCGCTATACTAGAGAAAAAAGCAGGAGCGCGTTTAAATAATGAATTTGCTAGAGCACCTCCACCGATTCCAGAACCTACCTCTATGCCTAATTGACCGGCGGCCCCCATTCCAGCATCAAACGCCGCAGTACCTCCAGCTACGGTAGCAGTACCAATACCTGTTTCTATTAAACCGTATTTAAGAGGACTAGTTCTATAATCTGCCCCACTTTGCCGTAACATCTTTTCAAGGTAACCAGTTATTTTTGTAGAAACCGGTATTTTTTTACCGGCTTCTTTTGCAATAGTTTTTGCTGCTTCTACCCCTAAATTTGTTGTTGGACTAGTTAGAAAACCAATAGGGCTAAAAGCAGCCATTGCTGTAGTTAATTCTCCGGCTCTTTCTCCTGTTTCAGAAGTTCCGGGAATAAACGGATCGCCTTCCCCTATTACAAAATCAGAAGCAGCGTCGCCAAACTCTTTGCCTACTACAGCCGCAACTGTTCCTACGGCTAACGGGCCTAAAAGTCGTAAAGCAGCGGTAGGGATAGTAACAGGAGGAATCCCACTTAAAGCTAAATTTCCAGCCTTAACCCCTCCATAAAAAGCTCCACTACTTAATATGTTTCCTGTGGCGCTTTTTTTAACGCCTCTTACAAAGCCCTCTTGTTGACTTGGGGCTAATATCGGTTCTCCATCAAGTGTTCTTGAAAACAATGAAATTATATCATTGCTTGATAAACGCGATCTGTTTTGCGCCGCTTTTGCTTCTCTAATTAAATTAAACTTAGGTATATTATCCAATATAGGCGCAGTCATATTTGCAATATTATCATATGAAGCATACTCAGGGTTTTCTGGATAATTAGCTTGTATTAATTTTACAAGTTCTTTAGCAAACATATCTGATCCAGAACCCAAAGAAGGGTTTTCCGCAGAGGCTTCAGATAAAACATTAAAAATATTATCAAATTCTTCTTTAGAATAAGAAAAAGTTGGTAGTGGTTTTTGATCTTGAGCAAAATAACCTAAATCGTCCGCTTCTAAAGCAGGGGCGTTATTTTCTAAATTAATACCTAATTTTTCTAATTCGGCCATTAGTTATTTGCTCCTTTTGCTATATTTTTGAAAGCGTTGTTTAATGCATCACTGTTTACAGATCCGCCTTCAAACTCCGCATCAAATTGTGTGTTTTTTAATAAAGCCATTGGGCCAATAATACTTTGTAATTTTTTAATTTCATTTAATTTACTTAACGATTGACTTCTTAAAGTGGCGTCGCTCATTGTTTGTATATCTTCGTTAAGACGTGTTTTTTCGTCTCGTAAATACTGAGCAATTAAATTTATTTGATCTACAGCGCTTTCTGGATTTTTAAAGAATTGTTCTTCAGAAGGAAACAAAGATTGCACCGTTTCTAATTCTCTTTGAGCAAATCTTGGGGAAGAAGATAGAGCAGAACGTCCCATAACACGAATAGTTCTTACAAATTGTCGCGCTTCTTGTGTTTCTCCAAACATTTTATTAAATAATTTAGGACTAATTACACCACCTAATACATTATCTAATCCGGCATAAATTTTAGACCATGTTCCTGTACCAAGTCTAACTTGTTCTAAAGTGCTTAAATAATCGTTTACTTCACTAGCGTTCATTTGACGAGTTACTGCTTTTCCATCGATTAATTTAGGAGAACCATCGTTATTATAAACAGGAATTGTCATTGTAACAGAATCTTTTTTATCTCCTTGCAACAATTCTCTTCGCATTTGTTGGTTTAATTGTTCTCTTTTGTAAATTTCGTATGTTTTAGTATTGTCGACTTCAAAAGCATCTCCCGGTTTGAAAGCTTGCGGCTGACCGTTTGCATCAAGGTAAGTACGACCGTTATCGTACGACATAAAGACGTCTCCGTTGCCTAACATATATGCTTTTGCATTGTTTTTAGCCGTCGGTATTGTTTCAACAGTAGCGGCAGTCGGATCTTTTGAGTCTAAAATAATTTTATTTGCTTTTTGTAAATATTTTTGACCCGCTTCGGTAGTTACATCAACTGTAACTGGGATCATAATTCCTTCAGAATTTCTTATAGTAACGCGCATGTATTCAGGATTAGACGTGTCCGTAGCTGACAAAACTTCCATAGGTTTAGCATCTGGCGTTTGATTATTAAAACGCATTATTTTAGTTTTACCACCGTCTGTAATAGTTTCATACCGGTACACAGGTGCATCGGTAGCAGTTATAACAGTTGTTCCCGTATCATCTGGATCGCCTTTCTTAAACCGCATTAATTTAGTTTTGAAACCATCTTTTACTTCTTTGAAAAAATATTCATCCGTGTCAGTTCCCGTTTGAATTATTGTTCCTTTATCATTAGAATCATCTCTATCAATCCTTAGTAGATGTGTTTTGTCACCGTCTTTAATAGTTTGGAACACATAATTTTTAGGATCAGTCCCCTCAATAATTTTTATAGGATTTGTAGGATTAGTGCTGTCAAATTGATATAAGGTGGTTGTATCACCGTCTTTAAACTCTTTTAATTCAAATTTTGGCGCTACATAATCACCCCAAGAAGAGGCATTTAATTGATTTAAAGTGGATTGAGGTAAGTTTGCAAAATCACCCTCTTTATAAGTTTTGCCACCAACAGTAACGTCCATTTTAAACGTAACCGGTTTTGTTTTTGTCATAAAGTCAGAACCAACACTACTCACAACTACGGCGCCTTGTTCTAAAATATTGTTATAATTGTCTGTTCCGGGAACCGCCGCAATTGTTATTTTCTGACCGTCTGCACCAACAAACATAAGGTTTTGCGCGTTTTTGCCTTTAGATCTATCTTCATAAACTCTATCAACAGTTAAATTAGGGAAATCTTTTTTGTAATTGTCTAATTGTCCTTGTGTTAAAGGCCCTTGATATATAAAGGTATCGCCTTCTATTAATTTAAATATATTATCATCAACTGGTTTAGCCGCCGCCGCTGCCCGTGCTATTTCTTGTGCATCTACTTTACCTTGTGCTGCTTGAAGTACAGATAATTTTAAAGCTTGGTCTTGTTTATCTTGCGCCGTTTTAAAGTCAGACAATGATTGCGTTCTAGCGCTTAGTTTATCAAATAATTGTGTGTCTCCTGCGGCTCCAGCTAAAGCTTGGGCGAAACTTTCACCTCCGCGGCCAGCAAAATTCAATGCTGCTCCAGAAATATCAAACAAAATTTGTGCTTGCGTAAGATTTCTTTGTTTATCATAAGCAGCAGGATCAGATCCAGCAACGTCCATATAAGAAGGAAGAAGGTTTTGAAATTCTTTTTGAACAGCGCCCGCTTCTTGGTAATATTGAATTGGTCCGCCGTCCGCGTAGTATTTTACGTTTTGTGTGTTCCGGCGGGCATCGCCGCCTTGATTAAAATTTACGGGGGGTTCCTCCCCACCCTCCATGGCTATGGTGGACATAATGCCCTCTGCCATGGGACCGGATACTTCCGCATTCATTTCGTCTGAAGCCAAACCACCTATACCGCCATCAACCGCGGCCATTTGAATAACAGGTTGAACCATTGCAAGAACGGACTCTGGTGTTTGTTGCGCGTCCTGCGGTCCAACAAACTGAGCTAATTCTTGGTATCTCTGCTCAATAGGAAGTGCATCGCCTCTAATTGAATCAATAACTTCTTCATAATCTTGGGCATTGTCTAAAGCGCCAAAGTTTTCTGACGCTGTAACCATAGCGCCCTCTAATACTTGTGGGTCCATTTGTTCGGGGCCCGCGGCCATCGCTTCGGGAGCCATAGGCATAGGAGTGCCGCCATTTGCAAACATTTGACGTTTCATTACATTTCTATTCATTAGAATAACCCCGCTCTTGATGCACCTGCCGCCGCGCCTAATCCTGCAATACCTAAACCAAGTATTTGTTGGGCTGGAGAAGCATTAGGCGTGGTATTTTGTGTTATTGATTGTTGTGAGGACGGTGCCCCTTTGTAAATATCTGATAAATATGAAACTCTTTGGTACGGCTCGTAAGCTTGCTGTATTTCACTTGAACGTTTTGCTTCCATAACCGCTTGTTGTTGTGCTTGTTGTTGTTTGCCCATATCGTATGCAAAACTTGCGTCTTGCTGGCCAAGAGCTTGTACACCCTCGCCCAATTGCGCTTGTTGCAATCCTGTTTGTCCAAGAGCTTGCCCCGCTTGAAGGTCTAATTGACCGTATTGAGCGCCTAAATTACCAATTCCTTCTCCAATTCGACTGCCAAGTTCTTGACCTTGCAATCCGAGTTGACCTGATTGTTGCGCTAGTTGACCTTGTGTTTGTGCGCCCTGTAATCCTAATGCTCCTGATTGTTGTGCAATATCGGATTGTGTTTGTGCGCCTTGAAGTCCTAATTGACCTGATTGACCGGCAAGTTGACCTGCTTGCTGTTCTGCGGACAAACCCATTTGTCCTGCTGCTTGGGCCGCGGACAATCCTAATTGACCACCCTGTAACGCACCTTGTTGCGCTAATTCTTCTGCCGATAATCCTAATTGACCACCTTGTAATGCGCCTTGCTGCGCTAATTGCTCTGCCGATAATCCTAATTGACCGCCCTGTAAAGCACCCTGCTGTGCTAATTGCTCTGCTGATAAACCTAATTGACCTGCTGCTTGCGCTGCTTGTAAAGAAGTTCCGGCACCTGCTTGACCCAGTTGTCCCGTAAGTTGCGCTGCTTGTTGCGCCCTTCCTTGTGCGCTTTCAAATCCTTGCTGTGCTCTTTGCGCGGCGCTTTCAAATCCTTGCTGACGCATACCAGCCGCTGTTCTAGCCTGTTGCTCTAATGTATTTCTACCTAATTCTGCTTGCTGTATTGCACCCCGCGAACCACCAAAAGCACCTGCTTGAACAGCTTGTGCATCTATTCCTTGGCTTCGTATATCACCGGCACGTTGAATGTCTTTTAAGGCTTGTTGTACGGCGGCATCTTCGTATTGGTTCATATATGCGCCAGTGCTTGCTGGATCAAAAGCACCTGTTGTGCCGGCTAATTGACCAATTCCAGCCATTGCTGTGTCACGGCCCATAGCACCTGCTTGTTGTAAAGCTCCCGCTGCTTGACCTGTTATTCCTCTTGCTTGCTGACTGGCAAAATCTATCCCAGATTGAGCCCCGCCTGTTATTCCTCTTGCTTGTTGACTGGCAAAATCTATCCCAGATTGGGCCCCGCCTGTTATTCCTCTTGCTTGTTGACTGGCAAAATCTGCGCCTGCTTGAGCGCCTCCGGCTTGACCTAGTCCTTCTTGTCCTGCAAAAGAAGCTATTCCTCGACCACCTGCCGCGGCACCCGCCATTCCCGCTTGAGCGGCACCAACTTGGCCCGGTATTGCATTAGCGGCTGCGGTCATTCCTTGCTGCGCGGCACCAATTTGGCCCGGTATTGCATTAGCGGCTAAATTCATTCCTTGTTGCGCAGTACCTACTTGACCTTGAATGCCTTGTTGAGATTGCAACATCATATCAGCGGCTTGTCTTCTAAATGGATCCGCTTGGTCCATTACCCCTGATATTTGTTCTTGAGAGTCGCCAATAGTATAGCCAGCTTCTTGTAAATAAGGCTCATATGCTCCAACGCCTGCCTGTGTTCGCGTTAAGGCATCTTGTTGCATTTGAGACATTCCAGCAATTTGCTGCGCAGGAATATTTACGGGTGTATCAACTAATTCTTTCGCAGATTGCAGTAATCCCAGTTTGTACGCTTCAATATCAGGAGCTTCACGGACTATCTGTTCTGAAGTTGTAGTAGCCATTATGCCATGCCCCCTGCTCTGTTTTCAAGATTACGCATTACTGAGTACATATTCTGTATTCCTTTTTTCAAATTACCACCACCAGCACCTTTTACAGCATCGGTTGTCATAATAAACTCACCCGGCATAACCATAGCTCTAACACTATCTTCGTTTGGAACACCCTCACTAGGCATTATACCGCCCGTTCTTCGAGGAAATATTTGCCCGCCATCTGCCGCAGTTGTTACATAATCTTCTTCAAAAACGCTTTTTCTTCTACGGTAAGGATTTACGTCACTGTTTAAAGGATTTATGTCCGCTAGGCCTTCCGTGTATATTGTTGGAACCTCATATGGTCCCTCAGAGGGAACAACATCTAGATTTTGAACTAAATACTTTTCGGGGTTGGCATCAATTAAATCTTGCCCTGTTTCGCTATCAATATCTTCTTGTTCTGGCGTTTTAAATGCGCCGAGGGCCGCGGCTCCCGCAGTACCAACCGCTGCGATTGGACCGTATTTTTGTAAAAAGCTAGGCGCGGCGTTTTCAAAAGCGGTCTGATAGACAGTTGCACCACCTTTTAATAAATCAGTTTTGAGGGTTGTGTCTGTTATAGCATTAACTTGTTCTATAGTATCAAACCCAGCGCCTTTAAAATAATTATTTCTTGCAAACTCCGCCGCTTCCAATTGTTTAGGTGTGCTTGTTCCAAACCGGCCCGGGTCAAGAGCATTTTTTGTAGTTTCAAACAATTTTGAATCAGTAACCTCTGCGGTAGAAGGCCCTTCTGCCATATTTTGCATGTTAAACGCTCTTTTAAAGCCACCCGGTTGAAGAACGTTGCCTATGTTTTTAAAACCTTGCCCTAAATTGCTAAATCGGGCCGCTTTACCTAAACTTGCAATCCCGCCAGACATACCGCCTTTAAAAGCCCCACTTGCAAAACTTCCTAAACCACCTAACGCACCCGCGGTTAAACCTGATTTAAGAGCATCACCTATGTTTCCGCCTTGAATCAAAGTAGCAACGCCACTTCCCAATGCCGCGCCGTAAATTGGACCAAAAACCATAGAACCTAAAATAGGCAGTGCAACGCCCGCAACAGTTTTAAGCACTTTTTTAATACCGTTAAAAATATTGCTAAAAAAACCAAACTCTCTCAAACCTGTTTCAGGGTTAATAGAGTTATCACTGGAGCCTACAACATAACGTTCTGGGTCTGTAACACCTTGATCTCTTAAATGTTGAAAGATAGATTCTTTTAACTCAGGGCTTTTTTCAATTAAACGCTTTGGAACAACAATTTCGCCTGTTTCAACGTGGGCAACTAAGTCATCGCCGTAACGACCATAAGACGCCATGCGCCGCGCAACGTTGTCAAACTTAGCTATTCCAGCGTTTCCAAATTCTTTTTCAGCATTTGCAGCTTCTAAATACGCAAAATCCTCATCAGCCATAATAAAATCAGCTATACCGCCTTTTGGAATATCTTCTTGTTTTAAAGCTTGCTGTGCCATTTATTCTTCCTCGTTTTGCAAAAACGCAGTCGTGTCTTTTTTATACTGTACGTTGTTTATTTGATATAATCCAGTCATTCTCTAAACTTTTTCCTATGATATAGCGACAGTAACTGTGCCTATTCCGCCAGTGCCCGCAGATCCCTCGCAAGCGGTTACATCCAACATCGATATTCGTACATAACCCGGAGCATTGGTGCTTATGCAGTTAGTAACGTATAAAGCGCCTTCTTCAAGCCCAACATCGTTGCC
>Ga0207896_1000325_pt1 | contig 10230 bp, 12 predicted proteins | sample LinPmetageLP36_FD_184049 | JGI IMG/M metagenome (GOLD analysis project Ga0207896, IMG submission 184049) | Marine viral communities from the Pacific Ocean - LP-36 (SPAdes) | ecosystem: Environmental > Aquatic > Marine > Oceanic | place: Pacific Ocean | collected 2010-06-15 | reverse complement strand
CATATCGTCGGCATTTTAATATAGTAATAATATTATTATAAATTGTGTTAAATTAACCCAACGAACTCGGTTGATTCATATGAATACTGCTGAATGGACGAAGTACGGGGTAATCGTTGATATAATCTTGTGTTGCTAATCCGCGGGGTTGGTCTGCCCCGAAGCCCTGTGCCACCTGATATGCATTAGCAGGGTTTCCAGCAGGAGCACGTAGTACGTGTGTTGTAATACCGATACACGGAAGAACACCACGAGCAGTTGAATAATTAATTGCGTTGTTTAGAATATTCGGTGCTTTTTCATATTTAACCCGACCTATCTGTGGGTCTCTGTTGGTTAGTTGTTCTACACTCATATTAGCGTTGGGTATTCGGACTTTCGCGTCTGCCTTTCCCTCCATACCGTTGTAAATCGCTACTACGCTCATTTTATTATTATACGTATATTTTTATTAAATTTATTAAATCAGTTGATATATTCGCAGTGCCTTTTTGATTTCTCGTGTCTTGCTTTGTGTTGCAAAGTATAAGTAAATCCACATTCGCAATCAATCACTTTACTTCGCTTCTCTTTTGTTTCCTCTCTATTCTTTCTCGACCATTCGCGTTTCTGCTCTAACAGTTTTTCACGTTTATCACCCTCGCGATATTTTTTATCTTGTTCTTGTTTCTTTTGTTTCCCTACGTCGGTTTGTCTGTACTCTCTGATTGCCCTATTTCTATCCTCCTGTGTATTTATAGGTCTTTGAGTATTTGTTGGATTTAATTTTTCTATCCACTCTCGTTCTTTTCTAAGTAGTTGTTTTTTATCTTCGCCGAAATTAACTGCTTCTATTATCTCGGATTTATAATTATCACGCTTTATTATATCGTACGAGGCGCAACGATGTTTACAAGTTCCTTTATCAAACCCCCTACTATGATATACGTGTTCTTTAACCCTTCTGGATAAAGTCATAGTTGTAGAACCAATGTAAAATTCGTCAGTATCATTACAAGTAATTTTATATATAAAACCGCTCATCATAATATTAAATGTATTTTGTCTTTAAATGGTTTGGAAGGCATTATTTACTGTTCCACGGTGAGTTGACGGCCGCTGCCTATGAGAAGTGTGCTGGTGCATTCTGCGAAAAGATTAACAGTAGGCGTTCCACTAAGACCAGAAATGTTGTAAAAGCCGTTGAGAGAGACCGAGCGGGTATTCAAGCCGCTAATGAGTCTACCAAACTCAGACTCGGGGAGGTTAAGGCGGATACACTGTACCGCAAAGTTGTTTTTCATAGTTTCAAGTCCAACCTTGTTCTGGGTTGAACCATTTACAGAGTTGGCGGAAATCTGGTACATCTCCTCAAATGTAGCGCGGAACTGGGGCATATAAGCACCGTTCAACTGGAACTGGTAAGTAAGGTTTGTACCAGCGGGCTCAGGGAAGTCAAGAGCGGCTGTTGTTATACGCTCCTTGTTGTAGTCGAGCATACCACCAACATCAAAGCCGGGGACGCCAACGTCATAGTTCGTGCCGTCGGCGTTGGCCGCTGCAATTGAAACAAATGCTCCGGCCTCCTTGTATCCATCAATTAGGACAGCACCAGAAGCGGTGTTAAAATCGGTATTCCGTGATACCGCCCAAATACGGTCGAGCGATTGCGTTGCGACAGAAAATCTCATCTGACCCGAGTGTGTATCCTGGAACGAGTAATACTGCTTAAAAGGAACTTCAAGGAAGCCCTTGGTCTGAATCATAGAACTTATCATATTATCATAAGTGCCGTCGGCAAGACCGATACACTCAATAGTGGCGTGAATGTTGGAGAGCGAATACGACACAGAACCCGTGCCGTCAATATCAATGCCCGTGCCGGTTGTTCCGGGAAGAGCAGTTCCCTTGACGTTGGCGAGAACTGAGTCGTCGGCGAGATAGATAGAAACTACAAGGTCGGGGACAAGAGACGAGTCCATAATTTTCGGTTCGGCAGTTCCGAGGAAGCCCTCCCACTGTTTAACGCAGAACTTAGAAGTTGCGCCTGTGTAAGTCTCGTTGCTCGCTTTGGCTGCGCCGTCAACATACGAAACAGCACGAATCATCTCAGGATGACCGAGAACTGGGTCAACAAACTTATCGGTGAGAGCACGCTTAGCAGCGCACAAAACGTTGTAATAATTGGCACCAGCCGACAACTGGACTCCGCCACACGAAACCTCAACACGCTCAATTAGGGAAGAGATATCGGGTGGGAGACGAGCGATACCCGCGCCGGTCGAAGCGGTGGTTGCGGTAAAGTGGAAGGCAAAACTGCGGAGGTTAAGAAGAGCATTGCTGGGAAGAGTAAAGCGAACAATCTGGTTGGCGGAGGCGGTGGTGGAGTTCTGGGCTTCGAGGCGGAAGTAATTAGTCGAATAACCAGATAATTTTTCCAAAAAGTACGAAAGATTGGGTGAATAACTCATTTTGTATTAATATATACATTTATTTTATTTTGAAATTAACAACATCTAAATTTAAATATATTTATCCATTTATCGTCTCGCTGGGAAATTTGGATTATTACGAATATCAAGTAAAACACCGCCTGACTTCGCATTCACAACTGGTTCTTCCGTGCGGAATTGAAGTTCTTTTGGTAAATATGACTGGACTACATCAATACGTAAAACGCACGAGAACGAAAGATTGCCAAGAGTACTTTGGTCTAATCCGGTGCCTGCTGCTGTTTTGTTTCCGGTATTGGCTGGACGACGCCCGATACGACGATTTTTGTGGTCGGTTAAGTAAAATCTAATGTTATTCAAATGTTTCTGATGGAGGTCAAGGAAATAACACCTGTCGCTGTTTGGTTCATATACACAAAATTCGGAATTAACAGGAATTCTGGCAAGAATCGAAGAATAAGAAACTTCTGGTGCGACGTCTATACCCGTGTCTTGTGTTAGACTGGCGGTTTCGCTGCTGCCTGTCGTCATTGACGTACGCAAGTAGATATGCGATGTGGTAGACCTCTGAGCCGGATATAGGCACTGAAACGTGATAGAAGTTGAATCAACTGATACAGTAATAGAATTTTGCGTACTCGGTGTTGACCCGTAAATTCTGTTTCCTCCCAGCAAAGCGAATGCGTCTCCTTCTTCTTCCAACATCTGAACTAAAAACGTTACGAAATTGTGATTAATAACGACGTTAGCAACGTTTCTTACTTGAATTTTAAAACTGATAATATTATCAGTCGTTCCGTTTATGCCCGTGGTTATACCGGGTGCTAAATCTGATACGAGAAAATTGTTTGCGGTAGCATTTGTCGTATCAGCCAACATAACTGCTCCGAGTTTGTCTGCGAAATTTGTAGCAATTTCATAAATGGTATCGTAATTTTGATGGTCTAAACTTACTTTCTGCGCTGCGGTGAGGTTGTTGTCAACTATAAAAGCGGAGTTATTAGCATTAACATTTGTGAATGTTTTATACATAGCAAATTCGTTTAGACTTACACGTATAAATTGTCCTCTGTCTGCGTCTATGGACTGTGTGTTAAGGTGTAATTGAAAATCGTCTCCCTTTGATAACGATTCTTTATCTGCCGCTGACGTATCAATAAATAAAGCGTGGGTATTTAGTACCTTGTCGGTCATACTTTATTTATAGATAATATTTATATTTTATTTATTAAATCAACATTTAAATCAAAAGTCTAAATGCTCCTTATCCAGAACTTCACCAGATTGCATTGTTCCGCCGTGCTGCCGGTCGGTGTTTGTATGTTTTTCCCACTCGCCAGACTCTATAAGTTTTTCTACTTCGGATTCGGTCTTCTGTTCTAAAAGGTCATACATCCACTCAATCCAAAGACCGGGTACGTTTGGAAAATCTTTCTCGGCATCAGAAACGGCTTTCTTGCGTTTTGCAAGTTGTACTTTGGAGTAGTTAAATGGATTTTTTGTTTCATAGCGGGGGATTTCATCTTCTACTTTGGTTGTAGTAATCTCACTCATTTAATTCTTCTTGTATTAACATAAGAAAATAAATTTTAATTAAATAAATTTACAATTCCCTGAACCATCCCGGGTCTCGGCATTTCTTCTTCTTGGGGACGCTGTAATGTCTGAACTACACCTTGGCGAGGAGGTTGAACTACGGGTTCAGTTGAGACCTGAGGGGCTGCCGGCATTCGTGTAGCAGCAGCACCAATATCAAGCGGGTCTTGATAACCAAGTTGGCGCATCATCTCTAAACGAGCATCGCGCTCGGATAATGTATCGGATACATCTGTCGGGGTTGCGACAGAAACCGCTTCTATATCAATATCAGATGGGGTCGTACTTAGAACGTCGGAGCCGTGTGGAATACCGTGTATTTCTGCCATCTGAGTGTAAGTTATGTCTGCAAGTGCGGTTCCGGGATGATACGCATTGCCGTGGATTGGGGTTGGAATACGCTGCGAACGAGGGAGGGTCTTCGGGTAAGCGGGTGGGTCTTTTTCAAGCGCCATTTTAAAATCAATAGATAAATCACGACCCGTAAGTTTCTCTGTTGCTTGTATCATTACACCAGCAGTTGCCGGGCGAGATAAAATCTGAGGAGTTTTTAGGGGTCTGCTATATAGTCCACTTCTATTCTCCATTGGTCTTGGGAGCAAGTCAATCCTATCCATAGGAATGGGTTGGGTCATTCCGCACCTCTTACGGACATTTTCATCGGAAAGGTATCCACTTCGTAGCATTTTTATAATTACATTATATTTTAATCTAATAATATTAATTCATTCAAATTCTTACGGAACTGGTGTTGAGGTGTTTTTGGTACAAAATCAATCGTAAGCGAGCCGTACTTCTCTTCGGTGGCGTGTTCGTACGCTTTCATAAATCTTTCTTCGTCAACAACATTAGCAAGTTCATCACGGATAGCGTCCATCTGTTTCTGTTGTTTATTTTTAAAAAGTGTTAATAAAGATACATTTTCCCGCAAAACACGTGAAATTCCATTATTCATTTTATAACTTTGACTTAAAATTATAACAGCAAGACCGCAGGCGCTACGGTTACAATGATTTTCTTTTAGTGCTGCTATATGGCGATTCAGCGTAGCGATACGAGTTAAACCCGAAGATTGTAAAATCGCAGGACTACCTAAACAATCATCTAAGATTAAAAGTGATTTAGGGGGTTCTTCTTTTTTGTATTTCCATTTAGGTGCCTCAGAGAAAAAGTCATTTTCATAATAGTACATTAGATTATCTTCATCGATGCTATGTACGCTTTTATGCTTATCTTTTTTAAACTCTTGATACATCCGCTTTTTTGCAATGAATGCCTCAAATTCATCTCTGTCTTCTTCAACGGATTTAATTACGTCAGATATAGAGTCCCTAGTTGGCTCGTGTACGTCCTCTTCGTCAATGTATTTACCAAAATAAGATTTATTACTGTTGAAAGATGGTGTTACGATATAGATTCTATCAAAAGTTTGGTCTTTTTTTGCCTGTGCTAATATCTTACTTGTTAAAAAAGATTTGCCACTTGTTCGCTGTCCGACTACCATATGCAGTGCGGGCTGTTTGAACGAATCAATAGGGGTAGGATATACATTATCAACCCCGCAATCTGGGTCTTGTGAATAACACTGTAATTTTGACGTTTTCATAATGTCTTTTAATGTAGTACTATATTTAAAATATAATTATTTAATTTACATCGGGTTCAACTGTGACTTCGACTTCTTCGATGTCTAATGGAATCGGATTACGTCTGCAAGATAGACATCCGCATTTTATTTCCGTACATCTTGATTTTAAAAAATAAGTTAATACAATTCCCAGACCACCCGACGCTATGCCTATAACTGTAATAAGAAAAGAACTGTGTTTCTCTAAGAAGTCAGACGGAGATTCACAAATGAGGTCGCGATTGATGCATTCAATCGGGCAATCTATATCCATTTATAATCACATTTTATTTTATTGTAATTTATTTAACTTTTTGGAATCGGAGGTGCTGCCTCTTCTGTTGGTTCGGTTGGTGTTGGTTCTTCCTGTGGTGTTGGTTCGGTGTTAGGAGTTTGATGATTTGTTGGTTTAGGTTCAGACATTCTTTGATATACGAGATTTCCGTCTTCGTTAAATTGTGGTAATTCTGCGTCATCGTAAATTACGGCATCTCCGAATGCTCGTACAGATGAGCGCTCTGTAAATAAAGTTCTGATACGGTCATTAATACCATCTATATCCCCTGATGCTATCATTTGTTGAATTTCTGAATCTCTATTGACGAATTTTGCTACGATTCCTTTTGAGCCTGAACGAGCCGATAAGATGTCTTGATACAAGTTTTCTGGTACAGGTACAGGTGGGGGTTGCTCTGAATTTCCTGATGAGATTAGAATGCCGTCACTATGATTTTGTAATATCATATCACCAGAGTCGTCAAATTGAGGAACCATCCCCGCGTACGCTGGATTAGTCATAAAATCTTCTGCTATTTGCGCGTCAGAACCTGTGCCGTTAGCCATTTCATTTAAAAGTTCATATACTCTACGATTTGCGTCTGTCGTAGAAACAGAACCGACAAAATCGGGGTCATTATCTAATAAGTCCGAGAGCCAAGAAAGGTGTTCTTGTCTTCCGAGGTATTCAGGTGAAGATGTGTACTCTTCGCGTGCTCGGTCTCGCTGCCCTTTGTAGAGTACGGTTGCTCTTGGTTTATATTGCGTGGGAATCGTGGAATCATCTTCGTCCCAGTGAGGTAAAACAGAGAACCGATTGATAAAATTACTAAATCCGGGGTCACTTGCTAATCTTGTAAATGCTTGGTTTTTTTCTTTATTAGTCATATAATCAAACCCAGGGATGTTATCATATGCGAATACTCCCAGCGTGTTTACTTCTTCTAATGTAGCACCAAATATATCACGTTCTCGTTCTTGCAGTTGTGTAGACATCCTTATATCTGAGAGTGATGCTTGATAACTGGAATCATTTATAAAAGTACGTAATCTATCCCGTTCAAGGTCATTATCGATGTCTTTTAATATTTCTTCGGGGTCTGCGCCGCCTGCCAGCATTTCTCGCAAATTATGTATATAATTATGCTCTTCCATTGTAATAGGAGCGTTCTTTCGGGATTCACGGTCAAATATAGCAAACCCCAGAGATACTAATGCACCGATTCCCGCACCGATAATAGTTCCAAATCCGGGGATAATTGAACCCAATTCTGCACCCGCCGCAATTCCCGCGAATTCACCTCCCGTAAATGCTGCTGCTCTTGCTGCTAATCTTATCGCTAATTGACGAGCCAAGGCACCACCCCCCGCCGTCACCGCTCCACCTACACCACCTCCTAATGTTTGTGATACAATTTCCGCTGATGCCTGGTCTGCTCCCAAAGTTTGTAAAAGAGAACTCGTAGCCTCTGCTGTTACTTGCTGTGCTAACGCGCCCGTAACTCCACTTCTCACTGACCTGGCGAAATTGATTTTACCGCCTAAAAATTTAGCAACTGTTTCTTGTGGTAAAGCACCAAGCCCGCCTTCGACAGCAGTAGTGATATGGTCGTCAATTGGAATACCGCTCGCGGATTCTATACCACCGATTAATTTATCAACTGCCGCTCCTCCTGCTACTCCCGCCAGAGCAGTTATAACACTGGACGGTTTTAAAGAATTAAACATTTTAGCACGAGACGTTAATGGTTTGTTCTCCTGTGAAGACAACTGAATAGTTGGTTTAAGTTCTGCGTGCATCTGTTCTTGTAATCTTTGATACTCGGCGGAGTTTGCGGAAAGACCTCGTGTTTGGTCTTGAAATTTATTAACTCTGCTTTTAATTTGGTCGTCTAAGTCTCTTTGTAATGAATTACGGTCGCCGTCTGAGGTGAATTGTTCTAAGGAGTGATTATCAGCGGCGTTAAACGCTTGAAGGTCTGTTTTTGCCTGTGAATGTATCTTTTTAACGGTCATTTTAACAGTTGTAATCGGGTCAATTGATTCTACTTTAACGTTTTTAGGCATTTTTTTATTTTTAAAAACTCTAACTGCTGACGCGGGGTCTTCGGTTGTTCGTATAATCTGATGTGTCGTGTTTGGTGTTTTTGGATTTTCAAAAAATTTTTTACCCAAGAAAGGATTATACAAATGTGTATCAACGCCTAACATATCTCCTAGACGATGGGCTTTTACAGCACCCATACTATATCCTGTTATATGTTCTATTTGGTCGGGTCGGTATTTAGATAAAAGTTTCTTTTTAATTGGTTCTAATTTATGGTCGTCAAAAATCTCTTCTGTACCTACTTGTAAAGCAATCCACTGTAAGGGTTCATATGCTATACCTTTACCTAATCCTGACCTTATTTTTGCTTTTGGGTCTGTTCCTCTGAACGCAACAATCGCTTTTCCATCAGGTTTGGTTATTACTGCGTAATTGTCATTTGTTAAATCAGTATCTAACGTGTAACCTTTATTGAACTCATTTAACCGTTTTTTAGCGGCTTCGAGTCCCTGTTTATGAAAGGTCGTACTTACTTTTACCATCTCGGCGTACTCTTTGTGTAGAGGACTAAGTTCTTTTAATGTACTCTGTAAGGGATTTGATATTGCTCCTGCGATTTTAACACCGCTGGATTTATCAAAACCGAACGTAGGTTGTTTTGATTTAGATATAACATCTCCCAACGACTTACCTACGGTAGCAAACGTAGCGTCATCTTCCTTTTCTTTCTTGTCTTTCTTGACTTCGGATTTGGTTGTATTTTTATTGTAGTAATCTCGCGCCTGCTGACCCGCTCGGATATAACTTTGTATATCTTGCTGCATTTATAATTAGTAAATATAATAAATCCTAATTATAAAATGTCTACAAACAGAAAGGAGTACTTGAAGAGGCACAAATTACCCGACGAATCATTAGGTAAAAAAGATATATCAAAAATATCATCAGTACCAATTAAAATACTTGATGAAGTGTACGATAGGGGAGTGGGGGCGCATAAATCAAACCCGCAAAGTGTGCGTACAAAATCGGGGAAGAAAGACCCCAAAGCACCATTAAGTAAAAAAATGAGTAAAGAACAATGGGCTATGGCGAGGGTATATTCGTTCGTAAATAAAATAGAAGGAAGACGCAAATTAAATCACGACCTTGACCTTGCTGATAAAATTAAGAAGTAGACCGATTATAAGGTTTTATTGTATTCATATCGGGGTTATGCATTTCTGTTAATTGGTTCTCGTACATACGAGCCCGTTTTTTAGTCATAGATTGAGAATGGATACATATCATGGTCCAGTCATTCCATCCGCCACAATCACGTATACATTTGTATACATCATAACTATGATGGCGTCTACTCGGTGTATTACAATTATATTTGTGATTGCGTTTGCGAGTTTTGAGGTCTGTGGTTGAACCGATGTATAAATGCTCCGGATAATCAGCATTTACCAGAATATAAAAATGATACATTTGCATTAACATATTTAATGTAATGTAAATATTTTATTTAGAATTTATTTTTATTTAATTTAAGACATTGCATTTCTGTCATAGAAATAATTGCGACCGAAAGGGTTATCCTTTGCTTGGGAAAACCGTGGGTCTGGCGGAGGAGGTGTCACTTGTTCTTCCTTTGGTTTTGACTTCTTTTTTACAAAAATAACTTGCGGATTTTCAGATTCCAATTCTGAGTCATCTGAATCCTGGACGATTACGACAGGTTTCTTTTTGCGAGTACGCTTAACTGGGCTTGGATGACGTGGAGGACTTGGGGGTTCATATACTTCTCGCACCTCTGCTACTGTCTCATCTTCGGGCACAGGCTCGGGTACGACCAACTCGGGAACTTTTGCTTTGGCTGCCTCGTAGCGTTTCTTTGCCCTTTCGCACTTCTTAGCAACCTCCGCCTCTGCGTCTTTCTTTGCCTTTTCCAAAGTAAGTTCACGTGATTTAACTTCAAGTTTCTTCTTTTCCAATGACGTCTCCGACCGCATCTCTACCCATTTCGCACGGGCTTTCGCAAATCCGTCAATCTGCGCCTGGGTTCTGGGCTTTCGGATACGACCAGTTTTGGTATATTCTACGGGCGGTTCAGGCTCAATTTCAGGCTCATCCCCGGGGTCTACAATCTCGTTCATTTCCTCAGATAGTAAATCAGTCATTATTACAATAAGAAAAGAAAATAATTTAAAAAATAAACAATACAAATTAGATTTACTCAATATTATATTTCCTAATTAGGCAATTTC
>Ga0207896_1000324_pt1 | contig 10236 bp, 23 predicted proteins | sample LinPmetageLP36_FD_184049 | JGI IMG/M metagenome (GOLD analysis project Ga0207896, IMG submission 184049) | Marine viral communities from the Pacific Ocean - LP-36 (SPAdes) | ecosystem: Environmental > Aquatic > Marine > Oceanic | place: Pacific Ocean | collected 2010-06-15 | reverse complement strand
GTATTGGTGGTACGACAGCAATGAAATGGCAGACTATGAGCATTTATCTGTAGTTGCTAAAAATAACAAACAAGCTATTGAGAAAGCAAAATCATTAGCTAGTACAAGAAGAAGAGGTTCAAGAAGTTTTAAAATAGTATAACAATGGAAGATTTACAATACAAAAAAACAATACATAAGTATATAAAATACTATGAAGAACACATAGAAAAAGGAGAAGTCTGTAATACTTGTGGATTACCAAAAGACTCTAACAATAGTTGTTGGAGCTGTGAAATGTTTAAATAATAAATATGTCAATAGAAAATAAAATACAAAAACAAGAGTCAAAACAAGGAGCATTACAAGACTTACAAGACTCAGTAAACAGATTAAAAGAATTACTTAAAGACCAAGAAGAAAAAGAGGGATTATTAAAAATGACTCCACTTACTAAAGAATGGAATAATTTCTTAAACCAATAAAATTATGATCAAAGAAATATTACAATCAGTTACAGATGAACCTATAGAGTTTATTAAAAACCTATCCTTTTTAATAGGACTTACTAGTACATTTTATGTATTCATCTGGATATTTTACTAATAACAATAAACAATAACAAACAAAAACTAAAACGAAATGATAATTATTAAAACTTACAAAGACCAGGAAAATTGGTTTGAAACAACCAAAGAAGAAATGATAGCAAAAACACATGACATTTATTCTGAACCTTTACAAGCTTTAAAAGACTTAGGAACTATAGAATCTTCTTGGGCAATTTGGAAAATAAAACAATAAACAATAACAAATAAAAACTAAAACAATGGCAATTAAATTTAAAAAAGTAGAACAACAACAACCAACAACCAACAAGTATCTAGCACCAGCTGGAACACATATAGCTCGATGCTATAAAATGATTCATGTTGGAGAGAGAGATTATGAATATCAAGGAGAACCAAAAAAGAAAAACTCACTCTGGGTTTACTTTGAATTACCTAATGAGTTAGCGGTATTTAATGATGAAAAAGGAGAAGAGCCTTATTCAGTAAACATAGAATACAACCATGTTCCTTATGAAACTGCTAAGATTATGAAGCATATAAATTCATGGAGAGGTAAAGCTTTATCTCCACAGGAAATAGATGATTTTGATGTTTCTACTTTATTAGGGCAACCATGTATGATTACAATCGTGCATAATACTTCAGCAGCTAATGGCAAGACTTATGCAAACATAGCTGGTATTTCTGGTTTACCTAAAGGTATTGAATGCCCAGCTCAAGTTAATCCTAGCTATACATTTGATTACAATGAGAATTTTGATTGGACTAAGATGGATAAAAACATTCCTCAATTCTTACAGGATATTATGAAGCAGACTCCAGAATGGAATGAGAAAATGGATGAGAATGTAGATCATGCAATACAATCCATACCTAAAAACCCAGAGCCAATAGAAACAGAAAGAACCGACTTACCCTTTTAATTATGAGAAATAAAGAACAAGAAAAAGAAGCAGCATTAGTTTCCTCTTTTATAGGACTTATACTAATGTGTTTAGTAATACTAATAATAACTGGTATAAATCAAATAATATGAACGGAGATTTAAATAATATAATAGAAGTAGTTAATGAAGTGTGTGATGTAGATATAAGAATCAGAAACAGGACAAGAGCATTTATTGATGCTAAGAAAATATATATGCATATAGCATCTAAAATAGGATATTTCACACATACCGAGATAGGTATTCATGTAGGCAATGATCATGCATCCGTTAATCATCACACTAAATCCTTTGAGATGATTCTTAGGAGTGATCCACAGCTTAGAAAAAACTTAGATACTTGCTGGTTAAAAGTAAATAATATACTAGGTCTTAAAAATTTTAATTATAAAGATAAAATTATGATGAATTGGAAAGACTTAACTATCGAGCAAAGAAAAAGTTTAGCTGAAATATCGGATAAATATTATAACCAGAACAAAGTAAACGAACCAGTATATGTATAATAATCCTCCAGCTTTTCAATTCTATCCTCAAGACTTTTTAACAGGTGTTATGTATTTAACAATGGAGGAAAGAGGTATGTATATTACGCTACTTTCTATACAATGGAGCAAAAATAAAATACCCAAAAAAAGGCTTGGGTTTATTCTCGGAATAGAATGGGAAGAAGTTCCAGAGTTGGTTAAGGAAAAGTTTATAGATCAGGGGGATTATCTGATTAACGAAAGGCTTTTTAAAATTTCTGAAGAGAGAAGATTATTTGTAGAAAAACAGGTACTTAATGGTAGAAAAGGAGGTAGACCAACTAAACAACTAAAACCCAAAAAAAGCTCTTCTATGAAGATGAAGATGAAGATGAAGGTAGAGAATGAAAATAAAGATATAGTATATCCATATCAAAATGATGAATTTATTGAGATTTGGAAACAGTTTAAAATCTATAAAGAAACTGAGTTTAATTTTAAATTTAAATCTACTCAAAGCGAACAAGCAGCATTATCTAAACTACCTAATGAAATGGATAATGTAGATCATGCAATACAATCCATAAAAAATTCAATGGCTAACGGATGGAAAGGAATCTTTCCTGATAAACAAAATAACAATGGGACAAAAAATAATACCAATACAAAATCAAAGTATTCAACAAGTTTCAAAGAATTCATTAATGAAAAAATACGCTCCGACTAATTGTATGGTATATGCTTCACAGATTAAATCTGTTTCCGATGCGATGGCTAAAGACTCTCACTCTATCGGTAAAATACAAAGAGAACAATCTAAAAACTTTACAGAGGGTTTGATATTGTACTGGCTAATTTATTTAAATGAAATACTAAATCTTAAAAATCCAATGAGTGAGGAGCAGATGAAGTTAGCTTCTCAGCTCATTTGCGAGGAGTTTTACATGCTTAAAATGTCTGAGCTAACCCTACTATTCAAAAGAATTATTTCAGGGCAATACGGAGAGTTTTACGAAAGATTAAGTATTGATAAAGTTTTAACCTTTTTTAGAAAATATTTAGAAGAACGATTTGAGATAGCAATTGATGAAAGTTCCAGAAACCATAGAGAAATAAAACAAAATGAATCTATCTAGGGAGGATTTAAAATACTGCTCTGTTTGTAAAGAGCCTAATAAACCATACAGCCTATCATGTGAATCATGTGGGTTTGATATGGATTTTATTGTTGAATATAACCATTGGGGAATACCCAAGCTAATACCTCGTAATAAATGAAACAATTAAATAACGTAGAATCTAACTGCTGTGGATCAGCTATAATGTGGAATATAACTACAGATGAAAATCCCATAGGATTATGTTTAGAATGTGGAGAATGGTCATCGGTAATAGATTTAGATAAAGTGAATGTTTAAAAAGAAAAATAAGTATTCTGCAATAAAACAAACCTACAATGGTAGAGTCTACCATAGTAAAAAAGAATGCGAGTTTGCCAAGAAACTAGATTGGAGAAAACGAGCTGGAGAATTAAAAGAAATAATCCCCCAATACAAATTAGAACTTAAAGTAAATGGAATTAAAATCTGTAACTATTACATAGATTTTAAAGTAGTGCATTCCGATAACTCTGTAGAGCTTATAGAAGTTAAAGGAATGAGAACTAGCACCTTTAATTTAAAGTGGAAACTAACTAATGTACTTCTTCAAGAGATTGAACCAAATGCTAAACTTACACTTGTCTTATGAATAAAAACAAAGCTATTGCTGACATTGCTAAACTCCACACCTACTGGGTAAGATACGTTGCTAAATATTCCATGAGTGAATATCAATCTAAATATGCAGAGGACTTTGTACAGAATCTATATGTAAAATTACTAGAGAGTAAATCCTTTTGTGATACTAAAATATACGATGCTAAAAAACAAATTAATAGAAAATATGTTTTTAAAACCCTAAGGTGGTTAATGTTAGATGATGTGAAAAAAGCTAGAATTAAAACCAGTAAGATTATTGGAAACATAACTGTAGTTGATCCAATTACTGTATCTCCTAAACAAAGAGAGGTAATTGTGTTAAAAGTTAAAAACAGTATTAACAAAATGCCAGAAGAGGATAAGAAAATAATGAAGCTGTATATGTATGAGATTCCTAGCATTAGGAAAATATCTAAAGCTTTAAGCAAAGGAACAAAGACAATTCAACTGAAGATTAAAAATTGTAAACAAATAATAAAAAAAGAAGTATATGAGTTTAGACAAACAGCCTAGAGGATTAGGCGATCAAATTGAAAGATTTACTGAAGCAACAGGAATAAAGAAATTAGTTCATTGGGCATTTGGAGAGGATTGTGGATGCCGAGAACGTAAGGAGTATTTAAATAGATTATTTCCAAGAAGTCAAAAGCCAGAATGTTTAGTAGAAAAGGAATACAAGTATTTAAAAAGAGTAAATCTATATAAACAGACTACTCTTTCTGCTGCACATCAAAGGGGGATTTTAAAAATTTACAATAGAATCTTTAAAAAACAAAGAGAGTTTAGTAGCTGCTCTAGTTGTGTTATCACTTTAGTTAATGAAATGAAATTAGTTTTAAAAGCATATGAGAATGAGTAAACTAAAAATATTAAATCTATATGCTTGTTTAGGAGGTAATAGATACAAGTGGGGGGATGAACACGAAATTACGGCCGTTGAATGGGATGAAGAACTAGGTAGGTTATACCAAGAACGATTTCCTAATGATACAGTTATAGTTGCAGATGCCCACCAATATTTATTAGACCATTATAAAGAGTTTGATTTTATATGGAGTTCTCCTCCTTGTCCAAGTCATAGCAGAATAAACATTAGTCAATATACTAGAGATAGTTGGAAGCCTAGATTTCCAGACATGAAACTATATGAGGAAATAATATTTTTAGATAAATATTTTAAAGGAAAATATGTTGTAGAAAATGTAATTCCATTTTACACTCCATTAATTCCAGCACTAGAAAGAAACAGACATTTATATTGGACTAATTTTAATTTGCCAAAAACTGTAAGTAATAGAAAAAACCCAGATTTATCAAGGACTAAAAATTTAGTAAAAGTTTTGTCAGAGTTTCATGATTACGATTTTACAAAGTATAATGGTAAACAATCAAAGCAAAAAATAGCTAGAAATTTAGTAGACTATGAAGCTGGTAAAACAATTTTAGATACACTACTTGGAATAAGAATAAAAGAGAACATAAAACAAACTGAGCTATTTGTATGAACAGTATAACCATTCCTTCTAAAGTACATAACGGAACTCTAGTTAATAACAAGGGTAAAATATCTAATGCTATTAAACACTTTGAAGGTAAAGAGATAGAGATAGTCGTTAAGCAAAGAAAGAAGCTTAGAAGTCATCCACAGAACTCCTACTACTTTGGTGTTATAATACCACTTACTATAAATGCAGTTAGTGATGAGTGGGGGGAAATTTGGGATGCTCATAAGACTCATGACTTTTATAAGACTATGTTTCTATATGAGGAGGTTACTCATTATGATACTGGAGAAGTAATTAAGATACCTAAATCAAGTACAGACAACTCTACCATTCAGCAAGAGCAATATCATTTAAAATGCATAGAGTTTCTAAAAGAGTGGTTTAATGTGTATGTACCATTACCTAACGAACATTTAAAAATAAGCTAATGTTATATAACCAAGACTGTTTAGAAGCTATGAAAGAAATGTCAGACAATCAGTTTGATTTAGCTATTGTTGATCCTCCTTATGGTATTGATGCAGAAAATGGTTTTGGACAATCTAACAATAAAAAAATACACAAAAAATTTAAAAAATGGGATAAACAAACTCCTTCAAAAAATTATTTTACAGAATTATTTAGGGTTAGTAAAAATCAAATAATTTGGGGAGGAAACTATTTTGAATTACCACCAACAAGATGTTTTATTATATGGGATAAATTACAACAAGGTAAAAATTTTTCTGATTGTGAAATGGCTTGGACTTCTTTTAATAAAATAGCTAAAATATATAAATTAAGATATTTAGCACCATACGAATGTAATGTAAATAACACTATAAAAAGAATCCACCCTACGCAAAAAAGAATTAAGCTATATGAGTGGCTATTAATGAATTATGCAAAAGAAGGAGATACAATATTAGATACACATTTAGGTAGTGGCTCAATAGCTATAGCCTGTCATAATTTAGGATATGACTTAACAGGTTACGAAATAGACAAAGAATACTTTGATGCAAGTATAAAAAGATTACAACAACATAAAGCACAATTAAGAATAGAAATATAAAAATAAACTAATGAATAAAGAAGAAGCTATTTTAAAATTAGAAAATGAGTTATATAACCCACAACCTAAAACAGATCATATTCTATTAGAAAAAATATATTCTGGAGTATATATGTATCAAGATTATATAATTCAAAAGGTAAATCAAACAATAAAATACAGACCATTTAATTATGATTGGAAAATATATAGAAACGAAAGATATATAATAACTGTTCCAACATTAGAAAGAGCTAGACAATACTTTAACAGTATAGAAAAATAAGCTATTGATAACTGTAAATTCTTTAAGTGGAGGTAAGACATCTAGTTATATAGCTGCTAATTATAAAGCAGATTATAATGTGTTTTCTTTAGTTAGAACGCTAGATAAAAATTGTTTATTTCCAGATCACAAAATAAGACAGGAAATAAGTGATAAGCTTGGAGTTGAATTTATAGGAACTTTAGAAGAGAATGCTATTATATATACTATGCTAGATTTAGAACAATTTATAGGAAGCAAGATTGATTGGGTTACTGGTAAAACATTTGATGAAATAATTAATAGAAATGGTAAAAGATATTTACCTAATGTTACTCAAAGATTTTGTACTACAGAAATGAAACTACAACCAATATTTAACTGGTGGAAAAAAAATATAAATAAAGTAGTAGAGATGAGAATTGGCTTTAGAGCTAACGAGCAAAGCAGAGCTAAAACAATGATTTCTAAAACAAATAAAAACGGAAACTTAGAATTTAAAACTATAGTAGGTAAACGTAAAGGAATAACTAATCAAAACAAATGGGCAGATATTGAGTGGCAAAAACCAAACTTTCCATTAATAAAAGATAATATCTATAAAGATAATGTAGATCAGTATTGGAAAGATAAACCTGTGAGATTTGCTTATATGAATAATTGTGTAGGATGTTTTCATAGAACTCCAGTACTACTTAAACACATGAGCGAAAAGTATCCAGAAAAATACCAATGGTTTGTAGATGCAGAGGAAGATGGATATGGAGCTAGAACATTTAAAAACGGAATGAGCTATAAACAAATAAGAAACAGTTTAACACAAGTTAAATTATTTGATAATGATTTTAATGATTGTGATTCAGGATATTGTGGAGTATAAATTTTTGATTAATCAAAGTTTTTCAAAACTAATAAAAATATGAAAATAGAAAATAGAGGAGGTAAAAGAGATGGAGCTGGTAGAAAGCCAAAAGCTTCAGAGCAAAAACTAATAGAGAGATTAGATAGAATAATAGATGAGGATGAAGTACTGCAAGTTCTTAAACAACTTATTAAAGATGGAGATTTAAGAGCTGTGCAACTATATCTAAGCTATCGTAGAGGGAAGCCAAAAGATACTATGGATTTAAATACAACAGGCGAAGGAATAGGAATCAACTTCAAAGACTTAATAACTGCTATTAAGAAAAATGATTAATGACAAGTTTTTAATTTGGGATGAAGTAGATACCAGATATTTTATATTTACTGGTGGAAGAGGTTCAGGTAAATCATTTGGAGTAGCTACTAGCCTATTGCTTTTAATAATGACAGAGTCTGGGCATAATGTTTTATTCACTAGATATACTTTACGTTCAGCAAACATTTCTATCATTCCAGAATTTAAAGAGAAGATTGAAATGCTTGGTTATGAAAATAACTTTTATGCAACCAAAGATGAAATTATAAATAAATCCACAGGAAGCAAGATATTATTTAGAGGAATTAAAACTAGCTCTGGAGATCAAACAGCTAATCTTAAATCATTACAAGGCATTACAACATGGGTTATGGATGAAGCTGAGGAATTAGTAGATGAAGATATATTTGATAAAATAGATTTATCGGTAAGACAAAAAGGAAGGGATAATAGAATAATACTTATACTAAACCCTACTACTAAAGAGCATTGGATATATGAAAGGTTTTTTGAAAGCAAAGGAATACAAGCTGGTATTAATGCTAAAACTAAAGACATCTGCTATGTTCATACAACTTATAAAGACAATTTAGAAAACCTCTCACAAAGTTATTTAAATAGAATAGCAGAGATTAAAAAGCATAGACCAGAAAAGTATAAGCATCAAATGTTAGGAGGATGGCTAGATAAAGCTGAGGGAGTAATATTTAACAATTGGAAAATAGGAGAGTTTAAAGAAGTAGCCACATCAGTATATGGGCAAGATTTTGGTTTTAGTAATGATCCTACAACCTTAGTACAAACTAGCATAGACAAAGCAAATAAAATTATATATGTTAAAGAGTGTATTCATCAAACACATTTAACCACTTCACAAATAGCACACCTAAATCAAAGGTTTGCTGGAGATAGTTTAATAGTAGCTGATTCAGCTGAACCAAGACTTATAAGCGAACTTTCCAGAGATTGTAATATAGTTCCAGCTATTAAAGGGCAAGGCTCAATAACCTTTGGAATAAGTCTATTACAAGACTTTGGCTTGGTAATTGATCCTAATAGTTTAAACCTAGTAAAGGAACTAAACAACTACTGTTGGCTTGAAAAGAAATCAAGAACTCCAATAGATAAATTTAATCATTTACTAGATGCACTTAGATATAGTATTTCTTACCAACTTCAGAATCCTAATCAAGGTCAGTATCACATTTATTAATTTAATAAATAACAAATGAAAAAATTACTATTATTATTACTATTAATCAGCTCTTGTGCAACTCATAAAACTGAATATACATTTGTTAAAGTACTAGGAGTAACACCTACTGGAGATACAATATTAATTGATGTCAATTCTTTAAGACCAAAAATCTATAACAATTACTATAGACATTACGACAACAACTTATTAAGACCATACTTTTATAATCCTCCTGTTATTATAAGACCACCTAATACAAATAGCAACAGACCAGTTATAATGCCATCAACTTCAAACCCTCCTTTAACTAAGCCTTTAGTAAAAGATAACTAATACTTCTCGACCACGCTTTTTAAATACCTCTTACTTATAGTATGAGTCATAAAAAGAAACACACTACCAAAGAAAGATTTGCAATACTTGAAAACGTATCTGCTCAACTATTTGTAGCTATAGAAAAGCTATCTAAAAGAGTAGATGGTATTGATGAATTCTTAACTAAAGCAACTAAAGATTTTAAGGAAGATGGCAAAGAAGGATGATGATTTTAAAATCCTTTCTAATCTATATGAAAGAAAATATTTAAGTGAAGATGAAACTCTGGTTTTAGCTGAAGGGTTTGATGATGCTATAATTGGAATTACTACATGCTTTCCTAAAAAAGTAGTCTATAACTATTGGGAATGCATTAATATACTACTAAAGATTGGAGATGAAGAAACACAATTAGACTTTGATAACTCTATGGTTTATTTAGATGAATACATAAAAGAGATAAGTACGATAAAAGACTTTGCTCCAATATTTATTAAAATGATATGAATTTAATTAATAAAATATATAAGCATCATAAAGAATGGGTAGCTATGGTAGAAGCTTTAGGAGGAGGATTATATAGTCAGGATATAGTTCAAGAAGCATATATTAAGATAAATAAATATAACTATGAAAATAGGATGTTTAAAAAAGGTAAAATTAGCAAGGGGTATATGTATTTCGTTCTTAGATCAATATTTATAAACTACATAAAAGCAAAGAATAAAATTAGAACTGTACAAATAGAAAAATTCTTTAGAGATTCTGACTATATAGAAATTAATGATTTAGAAAAATTTACAATAATAGATACCATTACAGAAGAAATTGCATATGGTAGATTATGCAATAAAATGGATTTAGAAGTTAATGATTGGCATTGGTACGATAAAAAGATATTCGAGCTTTATAGAGATACCCCATTAAGCATAAGAGGTATGGCTAAAGAAACAGACATCAGTTCTGTTAATATATTTCATACTCTAAAAAAAGGTAAAAATATTATGAATCAGAAA
>Ga0207896_1000318_pt1 | contig 10404 bp, 9 predicted proteins | sample LinPmetageLP36_FD_184049 | JGI IMG/M metagenome (GOLD analysis project Ga0207896, IMG submission 184049) | Marine viral communities from the Pacific Ocean - LP-36 (SPAdes) | ecosystem: Environmental > Aquatic > Marine > Oceanic | place: Pacific Ocean | collected 2010-06-15 | reverse complement strand
GGATTATATTTAACTGCAGAAACAGCGGAATGTTTATCACTTAGAATATCTGATATAATAGAATACTCTCCAACAAAAGATGCGTTTATACAAAGTATAGGTGTTCACAATGTTGCTACATTAGAAGAATTAGAAAATCTTCATATACATGATTTTGGTATATTTTTAGAATTAGAACCAGATGAAGAAGAAAAACAATTACTTGAAAATAACATACAAGTAGCTGTTGCTCAAAAAGGTATAGATTTAGAAGATGCTATTGATCTTAGACAAATAAGAAACACAAAACTCGCTAACCAACTACTTAAAATAAGAAGAAAAAAGAAGTTCGAAAGAGATCAGTTAGCTACTCAACAAAACATTCAAGCACAAGCACAAGCAAATGCACAAGCTCAACAAGTTGCAGCGCAAGCCGAAGTTCAAAAACAACAATCACTTGTTCAAATACAAAGTCAAATGGAGCAATTAAAAGCTCAACTAGAAACTCAAAAAATGCAACAAGAAATTTTAGCTAAGAAAGAATTAATGCAGCTTGAGTTTCAAATGAACATGCAGTTAAAACAAATGGAGGTCCAATCATTTAAAAACAGGGAAAAACAAAAAGAAGATCGTAAAGATGAAAGAACAAAAATACAAGCATCTCAACAGTCTGAATTAATTGATCAAAGAAAAAACGAGAAACCACCTAAAAACTTCGAGTCATCAGGTAATGATATACTTAGTGGCAATTTTAACTTAGGTAGTTTTGATCCTAAATAAAAACAATAAATAAAACAAAAATAAAATGGGTATAAATTCAACCGCAACATCTTATAGCTTTGGACAACTAGGTAGTGTTCATTGTAAGACAGCAACACCTGTAGTTCCACCGCAAGGTATGGTAATAACTGCTATTCAATTTTTAGCAGATAACACTCCTAGTATTTTAAAAAGTGAAAACCTAGGTGCTACAGGACCAAACTTTTTTTCAACAGAAGCAGCAGATCATATTAATTTTAATGGAGTTACAGAAGTTAATGTTACTGATGGAACTTATGCTGCTGGAGCCAACATAACTATAGCTTCTGCTAAGACTGAAATTAAAGTAGGGCAATATGTTTTACTTATTGCTCAAGCAAATAGTACTACTTCTGGAATAACTCTTGATACAGAAACTCCAGTTCCAATATATGGTGGACCTAGTAATCAAGGAGTTTTTGTAACAGCTTACAATAATACAACTACATCTTTACAACTTAGTGCTCAAATAACTCCATCAAGTCAAAGTTTAGTTTTTTTAGATAACTACAATGGTGCTGGTGGTAATGACGCTGATGGAATTGTTTATCCTAAAGGATTGACTATAGTTGGTAGATATACAACTATAACTCCTGCTGCTGATTCAACTGGTGGTGTAATCTGTTACTTTGGATATTAATGCCGGGGATAGGAATAAGTTTAGCTACTTTCCCAGCCGCTGCTGCTGTAGCAATAGAGGATTACGTATGGAATATTAGTGGTAATGATCTAACTCCAATACCTAGTATTGCTTATGACTTTAGTGATTCATGGGATGTAACTAGTACAGAACTAACACCTGCAGTTTCACCCGGTGAAGAAGGGTATTGGAACGTAGATGCAAACGGAGATTTAACACCAAAATAAAAAAATATAAACATAAAACAATAAAACAATGGCAATAACATATACATGGGACACAAAATCTGCAGATACCTACCCAACAAAAAGTGGTAAATCAGATGTAATATTTAAAGTATATTGGGAACTAATAGGTGTAGATGATACAGAAGAAAAAAACTTATCATCATTAACTGGTGCTCTAAAAATAGACACATCAGATCTTTCTAGTTTTACAGAGTTTGCAGATTTAAAAAAATCTGATGTAACCGGTTGGGTTGAAACTTTTCTTAGTGCAGATGAAATAAATAGTTATAAAACTATAATTGAGGCTGAAATACAAGAAAAAGCAACACCAACTGTTGTTAGAAAATATATTAGCGAATAAAAAAAATAAAACATGGCAACTAAAAACATAGTACCTAACGACAACGGAGAAGGTGGAATTGGTGTAACAGGGAAGCGTTGGTCTACAGCGTTTATAAATACTGTCACTGGTAATGTTACTGGTAACCTTACTGGTCAAGTGTTAACAGCCGCGCAAACAAACATAACAAGTGTTGGTGCTTTAAATGGTGGTACTATAACTTCAGGGTTTGGTGCTATTAATAACGGAGCTTCAACCATAACAACTACAGGATTAATAAGTGGTGGATCATTAGATATAGATAATGTATTAATTAATGGTACAACCATTGGTCATACAGATGACACAGACTTAATGACTCTAGCTAGTGGTGTTTTAACTGTTGCAGGTGAACTTGATGCAGTTACACTAGATATATCTGGTAATGCTGATATCGATGGTACCTTAGAGGCTGATGCTATTACGGTAAACGGCACTGCTTTAGCTGAAGTCATATCTGACACAACTGGAGCTATGTTTAGTAGCAATACAGAAACAGGTGTTACTGTAACTTATCAAGATGCTGACAATACAATAGATGTTGCAATTAATGCAGATCAAACAACAATTACATCTTTACTTGCTACAGATATTAAGATCGGTGAAGATGATCAGACAAAAATAGATTTTGAAACTGCAGATACAATTAATTTTTATGCAGGTAATGAAAAGCAGTTAATATTAACAGATGGAGCTTTAACTCCGGGAGCTAATAATATTTTAGATTTAGGGTCTGCTTCTGTAGAGTTTAAGAATGCATTTTTTGATGGCACAGTAACAGCTGATGCTTTTGCCGGACCATTAACAGGTAATGTTACAGGAACAGCAGATGTAGCTACTACAGTTACTATAACAGATAACGAAAGTACAAATGAAAATAATGCTGTTATATTTACAGCAGGTGGTGATGTAGATGGTGGTAATTTGGGTTTAGAGTCAGATGGAAACTTAACTTACAATCCAAGTTCAGGAACATTAACAGCGACAGCGTTCGCTGGAGCTTTAACAGGTAATGTTACAGGAAATGCATCTGGAACAGCAGCTACAGTAACAGGTGCAGCACAGAGTAATATTACTTCATTAGGTACGCTTACAGGGTTAGCAGTAACATCTTCAGCTGTTAATATAGCTGATTTTAATAGTACAAACTCAAGTACTAGTCATATTACGTTTCGCTATAACACTAATACGGTTGCAGGTTATATAGGCAATGGTAGTGCATTAGGTGGGTCTGCCACTGATTTTATAATGAGGTCTGAAGGTGGTGCTCTTAAATTTGCAACAAATGCTAATAATTTAGCATTAACTTTAGATGCTAGTCAAAATGCAACTTTTGCAGGAGTAATAAAGCAATCTGGAGCCACATCTTTATTAACTCTAAATGATTCTAATAGTAATTCTAGTGGAAGCTCTAATATACTTGAAATGACAGACAGCAGTGATAATGTGTTGTTTAAAATAGCACAAACTGCCAGTAGTCTAAATGCAGAAATCAATCAAGTAGTAAATGGTAGTTTAGCTTTTAAAACAAATAATACTGCCGCATTAACTTTAGGTTCTGATCAAAAGGCAACTTTTGCAAGTAAGACTCTTGTAAGTGATGGAGGAAATGCAACAACTCCTTCTTTACAAATTAATACAGCGAGCAATGGTCTTGCAGTAGCTGTTACAAATCAATTAAATCTCATTGCAAATGAAGTAACAGTTTTAACTTTAGGTGCTGATCAAAAAGCAACTTTTGCAAGTAAAGTTCATTTGTCAGCTTATGCAGGAACTGCTCTTGATCCCAATTTATTAATAACCAATAGTGGAAGTGGTGCTTACAATCATGTTATAGATATGCTTGCTCCAAATTTAACTAATGGAGAACAGGCTGTTATAACTTTAGGAAAAGCTGGAAGTACTGGAAATACTGGAATTATAGGTTTTAGATGGACTTCAGATAACCATAATGACAATTATATTGCATTGGGTGGTTGGGGAAAGGGAGATCAGTTTACATTTAAAAATAATGGTGATCAAACAATTGCTGATGGTAACTTAATAATAGGTACAGCAGGTCATGGTATTACTTTTAGTTCTACAAACTCACCTGCACAAAACGCTGGAAGTGGATCAAGTAATACACTTGATAATTATGAAGAAGGTACTTTTACACCTACAATAACTAACGCAAATGGAACACTTACAATTGTAGGGTTTGGTGGTAGTGGAAGCATTACAGGGCAATATACTCTTGTAGGTAGAAAAGTAACTCTACATATTCAATTTCAATGTACTGATTTAGATGGTGCAAGCAGTGGAGCTATTGTAATAGGTGGACTACCTTTTAATGCTACAACGGTTGGAGGAATGGGTGGTGGAGGAGTAGACGCTAACGGTAAAAGCAAAAATGCTCAGAGACATAATGATATTACTTTAAATTCTTTTAATTCAGACGGTGGATTTGCGCTTACAGTTAATGTTGCAACATCTTATACACTTCATTATAACATATAAAAATACATCCAGTAGGTTCTGGGTGCGGACAAATAAATAAACAATAATACAATGGCAATAACAAAAGAAACAAAAGCAGATAAAATAGAAGTAGTTAGTGATTGGAATGTTCAAGTAAGAACAGCTACAATTATTAAAGAAGATGATGTTGAATTAACAAGATCTTTCCATAGGCACGTGTTAGTTCCCTTTGTCTCATCTAAAGCAGATGATAACAGTTGGACACATACAGCTACAGACATTTCAGGTGAATCAGCGCAAGTACAAGCAATAGCAACTGCCGCTTGGACAGATGATGTAAAAGCTGCATACAAGACTTGGAGAGAAGCTCAATAAGAGATTACAATTTTTTAATTTATATTATATTATATCATGGAAGAAAAAACAATAGAAGAGGTGGTGGTGGATCAAAAAGAATCTACTACTACCACACAGGAGAAACCTGTGGAAGAAAAAGTACAGGTTAAAAAGAAGAGGGGTAGACCTTCAATGAAAAGACAATTAACTGATGATATTATAAAAGTTGACTTGTCTAAACCACCAGTAAAAAAAGAAGAGGAAAATGTCGTTGAAGAACAACAACCAGTGGCAGAAGAGTCCACAACAGATGAAGCAGTGGGAGAACAAAACCCCGAAAGCAAACTTGAACAAAAAAGTGAAGAACAAGTTTCCGAAGATGAACAAGACAGCGTTCTCTCGGAGGTAACTGAAGAAGAAGTTCAAGAAAAAACGGAAGAGTTAACTGAAGAAGTTAAGGAAGCTGTAGAAGAGCAAAAAGAAACAGGAGTTGAATTACCTGAAAATATACAAAAGGTTGTTGACTTTATGAAAGAAACTGGAGGAAGTCTAGAAGATTATGTTAGACTGAATCAAGATTACAGTAACTTTGATGATAAAACTTTATTGTTAGATTACTATAAACAAACCAAACCTCATCTATCAAACGATGAAATTAACTTCTTAATTGAAGACAATTTTTTATATGATGAAGAATTAGATGAGGAGAGGGATATTAAAAGAAAAAAATTAGCGTTTAAAGAGCAGGTTGCTTATGCTAAAAGCCATCTAGACGGGCAAAAGTCTAAATATTATGAAGAAATCAAAATGGGTTCTAAGTTAGCACCTGAACAGCAAAAAGCTATTGATTTTTTTAATCGTTATAATAAAGAGACTGAACAGTCTAATAAATTAGCAGAAAAACAAAAGTCACATTTTTTAAATGAAACCGACAAGGTTTTCAAAAACAATTTCAAAGGTTTTGATTATAATGTTGGAGAAAAAAAATATAGGTTTAATGTAAAAGATGTTGACAAAGTACACAAAGATCAAAGTGATATTAATAATTTTGTCGGAAAGTTTTTTGATAAAAACAATAATATAGTAGATAGTAAAGACTATCACAAATCTTTGTTTACGGCTATGAATCCTGATTCTATAGCTAAACATTTTTATGAGCAAGGTAAAGCTGATGCTATCAAGGATAGTATTGCTAAATCGAAGAACATAGATATGGACTCAAGGCAACAGTACTCTGGTACTGAAGTTGGAGGAGTTAAGGTTAAAGTGTTGGGTGATGATGCTAATAGTTTCAAGTTTAAAATAAAAAAATAAATTAAAAATTAAAAAATACAATTATGGCAATAAACGCAGGAAGTAACTTAAATGATGTTGCTGCTTCACAAAAACAAGCATTAACGACTAATTATTTAGATTTAGCTTCTGAAGCTGGAAAAGGATGGGCACAACAGTACGTACCAGACTTAATGGAAAAAGAAGCAGAAGTTTTTGGAAACAGGACAATATCCGGTTTCTTATCACAAATTGGGGCAGAAGAGCCCATGACAGCTGATCAAGTAGTTTGGTCAGAGCAAGGCAGATTACACATTTCATTAAAAGGAACAGTAGATTTAGATGGAGGAGATTCAAGTCAAGGTCTTTTTACTGTCACTGGTGACATTGATAATAATACGGATACTCAAAATGGTTTTCTTGTAATAAATCATGGAGTTAGAGTTAACGATACTGTACTACTTTCAAGTGGTAATAATGTTGTTAAAGCACTAGTTCACTCAGTATCTGGCGCAGCTATTAGTGTTAAATCTTATGAAACTGCAGTCCTTACCGGTCTCTCTGAAGTAGGAGGTGCTACTACATTGTTAGTGTACGGTTCTGAATTTAAGAAAGGTGATACTTATAGTGGATCTGATGCTAGAACAGCTAACGAACCTACTTTTAAGTCTTTTAACAATAAACCAATTATATTAAAGGATTACTACGAAGTATCAGGATCTGATGCATCTAGAATTGGTTGGGTTGAAATTACTTCTGAAGAGGGTCAATCAGGTTACATGTGGTATTTAAAGGCTGAGTCTGATACCAGATCCCGTTTCACTGATTATCTAGAAATGTCTATGCTAGAATCTCAAGTAGCAGAAAGTGCGTCTGTAGCTGATACGGCTTTAGCTGGAGCAGCTTCACCTACTGGTACTCAAGGATTATTTGATGCTATTGAAAAAAGAGGAAATATTACAACCGGAGTTAGTGGAGTTAACGCAGCAACTGATTTAGCTGAGTTTGATGCTATTTTAGCTGAATTTGATAAGCAAGGTGCTATTGAAGAAAATATGATGTTTGTTAATAGAGCCACATCTTTAGCAATGGATGACATGTTAGCTTCAATGAATTCTTATGGTGCTGGAGGAACTTCTTATGGAGTATTTAGCAACGATGAAGACATGGCATTAAACTTAGGTTTTTCTGGATTTAGAAGAGGATCTTATGATTTTTATAAATCTGACTTTAGATACTTAAATGACAAAGCTACTAGAGGAGGAATTAATGATACTGCTGGATCTGCTGCTATTCGTGGTGTAATTATCCCGGCTGGAACTTCATCTGTATATGATCAGAATTTAGGAAAGAACCTAACACGTCCTTTCTTACATGTTCGTTACAGGGCTTCTCAGACTGATGATCGCAAAATGAAAACTTGGGTCACTGGATCTGTTGGAGCAGCAACTTCATCTTTGGATGCAATGCAACTACACTTCTTATCTGAAAGATGTTTGATCACACAAGGTGCAAACAACTTTATGTTAATGAAGTAAACAATAATACAATTACCCTTGTTTAATAGACAGGGGTAATTTTTACTTTTTTTATTAAAATTATTATATTATATTATATCATGGCAAAAAAACAAACAATATCAACCAATACTAAAAAAGTAATGGTTGAACAAAATCAAGAAATGATTTTAGAAACACCAGTAGCTGAAAAACTAAAAACAAAAAAAAATAAATGGGAGATAAAAAATAGAGTTTATTATTTACAAGGAAAAAATAAACCCATATCTTATTTAGTAAAATCTGCTAATATATACTGGTTTGATGAAGAAAAAGGTTATGAAAGAGAACTTAAATACTGTGAAAATCAAAAAACCGTTTTTGTAGATGAAATGAAAGGTGATCAAAGATTATCACACATTGTATTTAGAGGTGGAAGTTTGTTTGTTCCAAAAGAAAAAACAATATTGCAAAAACTTTTATCTATTTATCATCCTAATAAAAATTCTTTGTTTTACGAATACAAACCTGTTGAAGAAGCTATAGATGACATTGCTGTTTTAGAATTAGAAGCGGACGCAATTATAGCGGCTAGAAGTGTTGACATAGATATGGCTGAAGCTATTATGAGAGTAGAAGTCGGCTCTAAGGTGTCAGAGATGAGTTCTAAGGAACTTAAAAGAGATTTACTACTATTTGCACGTAATAACCCTAATCTTTTCTTAGAGTTGATGAATGATGATAATGTGTCATTAAGAAATGTAGGTATAAAAGCAACTGAATTAGGATTACTAAAGTTGTCTCAAGACCAAAGAACATTTACTTGGGGAACTAATGGTAGAAAAATTATGACAGTCCCTTTTGATGAACATCCATACTCTGCGTTAGCAGCTTGGTTTAAAACTGATGAAGGAATGGAAGTTTATTCAAATATTGAAAAACAATTAAAGTAAAAAATATAATAATAGTGTGATTATATATATGTAGTCACACTATTATTTTTAAATAATTAACTATGGCAGTAAGCGTAGACACAGTATATCAAAGAGTTTTGGCTATTGCCAACAAAGAACAAAGAGGTTATATAACCCCTCAAGAGTTTAACTTATTTGCCAATCAAGCTCAGATGGATATCTTTGAGCAATATTTTTATGATATAAATCAATTTAACAGAGTGCCGGGTAATGACACTGAGTATTCTAACATGCTTGATTTATTAAATGAAAAAATATCTATATTTCAAAAATATCAACAAAGTGTTTCTTTAGATTTATCAGCGATAGGTACATTACCTAGTGATGTATATAGATTAGGTACTGTCATGTATACCGGTGCAACATACCCTATTGAGTTAGATGAAATATCTCAAAGTGATGTTTTAGATTTAGAAAAATCAGCTTTAACAAGAGCTAAATTAACTAGACCTTATTATACTAGACAAACAAAAACAACAATAAAAATTTATCCTTCAACATTGTCTTCATCTACAGCGGTTGTAAATGGAACAATAAGTGGTGTAACTGCTTTAGTTGTTGACGGTCAATCATCTAACAGAAGTATTACTGTTGGAGATACTGTGACAAACACTAATCCATCTTCATCTGCAGGTCTTTCTGGAACTGTTACAGTTGTTAGTTTAACAGATCAAAATAATTTAATTTTATCTTCCACTCAATCACTAACTAACGATAGAAGTTTGACATTTACACCTAGTGTTAAATGTAACTATGTAGACAAACCAACAACAGCATCTTTTGATTACACAATAGTAAATGGTGAAGCTTTATATAACTCTACAAATTCTGTAGATTTTGAATTACACGAGTCTGAAGAAACAGAGCTTGTGTTAAAGGTATTAGAATTAGCAGGTATATCCATAGAAGATCCTCAACTATATCAAGCAGCAACTCAACAAGAAGTTAAAAAATTACAACAAGAAAAAGCATAGTAAATGGGATTATTAGGAACAACAACAGAACAAAGTTATTATAGTCAAAGCCAATCCTTTACTGCTACAAGTAGTCAAACAAGATTTATATTAACAACAACTTTTTTTCCAACACTACCAACCGCTGAAACTCAATTTGATGTTTTTGCTGACGGAGTGCAAGTATCTAGTTCTCTTTATAGTTATAGTTCACCTAATTTAGATTTTTCTTCGGGTAGAACTGCAGGTGAGATTATTTTGGTTAAAGAAAATCAATCAGCTGAAGATTATGGAGGGTATCAACACGTTAGCTTAGATGATATTATTAGTAACTTTATAGTAGCATACGTTGGTACTGAAAAAATTATAAATAGAGTTAGGAGAGCAGATGTTGCTTTTCATGCACAAAGAGCTTTACAAGAATTTAGTTATGATACGTTTAAATGTACAAAAACATTTGAAGTAGAGATACCACCAACATTAATAATACCATTACCTCAAGACTATGTTAACTATGTTAAAATAAGTTGGGTTGAGTTAGATACAGGTATTGAAAGAATATTGTACCCAACAAGAAAAACAAGTAACCCTAGATCTATTATTCAAGATAGTGATTATAATTTTTTATTTGATAGTACAACAGGTGCTTTGCTTGAATCTTTTGAATCAACTCCTTGGACTAAATATAAAACAAACGTAAATACAAGTGCTAATGATGATGTAAGTGATACTGCCGGAAGAATTTCAGATTCTGTTATAGGAAATAGATTTGGTCTTGAACCAGAAACATCACAAATAAACGGATTTTTTTATATAGATGAGTTAAGAGGTAATGTACATTTTGGATCAAACGTAAGTGGAAAAACAATAATAATAAAATATATTAGTGA
>Ga0207896_1000313_pt1 | contig 10496 bp, 3 predicted proteins | sample LinPmetageLP36_FD_184049 | JGI IMG/M metagenome (GOLD analysis project Ga0207896, IMG submission 184049) | Marine viral communities from the Pacific Ocean - LP-36 (SPAdes) | ecosystem: Environmental > Aquatic > Marine > Oceanic | place: Pacific Ocean | collected 2010-06-15 | reverse complement strand
AGGTACTATAGTAGAAGGAACTACTTATAACGTAGGTATAAGACTTAGAGATTCTGACGGTTTAACGGGTTTTAATCAAGATGTAGATGTTATAAGTTTTACTGTTGGTGTACAACATACGCCTAAGTCTATATGCGAAGGAAGAAAAGGATCTGTAGTTGCGGCGTGTGGACAAAGTTATGCAACTTATTTTTTAGCATCTGCAACAACTCCAACTTTTTCTTTTCCTATTACTATTGGTGGAATTTTATTTCCAACACCTACATATAATTACAACGTAAGAAACAACGCTACTGGAAGTGGTACTTACACAACTGGAGCTTTAACACAAGGAACAATGAAAATAACACCAACTCTAACATCTACAGGTGGTAGTGGTGGTGGCAGCGTATCGGCTTATTATACAATACAATATAGACCGAACCCAGGGTCTGCGTGGACTCAAGCCTTAGACACTAGCAATAATAGTATTGGTGCAATACAAATATCAGCAAGTACTGGCGTACCTGGAACAAGCGCCAAAACCTTTAGTATTTTAGGAGAATATAGAGTTGTAACAACAGATGTAGTAGGTGAAGGTTGTTCTGGTGGATCTACTATACAGCTATACGTAAACTTTGCAGACGCTACATACCCAGGGAATTGTACTGGACCACTGTAATAATCAATAAAAACAAGTAATTAATATAATATGTCACTAACATTACAAGTAGGATTTTTTAACTCATATTACGTGAAGAGATTAGCGGACGTTCCTAACATTCCTAGTGTTGGTGATCCTAGCTGGAATGCTCCTCAAGTTGCTGTTCCTGCACAAGACTGGTATGTAGAAGAATCTCGCATTAGAGGAGGTTATAATAACGTTTCTACTGATTACGGTGTAAAAGCATATATAGTTGAAGAGCAAGCAGACCAGACGCGTAGAGCGTCGTCTCTTATATACTCAGGTATATTTAACTCAAGAACAGGCATAAATCAAACTAATCAATTTAGTGTAGCTGAAGAAATAACTAGAAGTGTAGATCCAATAAGTGGTAGTATACAAAAGTTATTTGCAGAAGACACAAACTTATTAGTGTTTCAAGAACGCAAAGTTAATAATGCTTTAATAGATAAAGATGCTATATTTACGGCTGAGGGCTCAGCTATCACAACTAGTGGTAGATTGGTTATAGGACAAATAACCCCTATATCAGGTGAATGGGGTATTGCTACAAATCCAGAATCATTTGCTGATTATGGATATGCTAAATACTTTGTTGACAGGCACCGTGGAGCCGTTTTAAGACTAGCAGGTGGACAAATAACAGAAATATCAAACTATGGTATGATTGATTTTTTTAGAGATCAGTTATCAGCAGTTACAAGCGCAGGTGCAATATTAGGTTGTTTTGATAATCACAATAAATGCTATGTATTATCTTTACAGCCAATTAGTAGATATGACTATGGAGCTTATAAAACTTTGTCTTTTGACGAAAGATCAAAAGGTTGGACTAGTTTTTTTGATTTTAAACCTCAAGACATGTTTAGTTCTCAAGGCCAATTTTATTCTACTAAATTAAGATCAGGTGAAGATTCAAATGAATTATACCAACATTACACTAACCAAACTAGAAATAGTTTTTACGGAACTACTACACCATCATCAATAAAATTTATATTTAATCCTGCACCAAACAATATAAAAACTTTTCAAACTATAAATTACGAAGGTACTAACGGTTGGGAAGTTACATCTTTAGTTTCTGATGAAACTGGTTTTGACGCTAGTGGTAATAATTGGATTAATCATATTGACACAGCTACCGGAAGCGTTAGAGGAGCTACAGCGGCTCCCTTAACAGGAAATTATTCTAAAATATATAGCTATGATGAAGGTTTGTACACGGAAAACAGTGTTCAATATAGAGCTGGATTTGATAGAAAACAAAACAAATATATGGCAGTTATACCTAACAATACGCAAACACCTATAGCAGGTGAAGTAGTGTTTGGAAATCAAACAACAGGTATAAAAGCTTATTACGCAACAGTCACTATGAAAACAGACGCAACTACTGATCCTAATGGATTAAAAGAATTGTTTGCGGTAAGTAGTACCTTTGCACCAAGATAATTAATTAAAACAAATAAATATGCCAGCAATAGCAGCAATAGGAGCAGCAGTAAAAATAGGTGGAGCTATAATAGGAGGCGCAAGAGCCAGAAGAGAAGCAAGACGTTATAGAAAACAACAAAAAGCACTTAATGATAAAATGAATCATTTAGAGGCAAATAGACAAGATATAATAAATCCTTATGACCAAGTAACAAGTCTGGCTAGTATGGCCACGGATTTGTCTAATACTTTTTCTAATCCTATGGCTAATTTATCAGTGGCAACTCAAGCTGCTGAGATGCAAATAGAACAAGCAGATATATCTTTAGCCAACACGTTAGATACTATAAGAGCAACTGGAGCAGGAGCTGGTGGCGCAACCGCTTTAGCTCAAGCCGCTTTAAAATCTAAAAAAGGTGTTGCCGCAGGAATTGAACAACAAGAAGCTGGTAATGAAAAACTAAGAGCACAAGGCGAAGCGCAATTACAACAACGTATAGCTGCTGAAAAACAAAGAATACAAGGTATAAATATATCTGAGGGTGGAAGAGAACAAAATGCAATGGCGACAGGAAGAGCTTTTGAGTTCAACTCTTTAGAAAACAGACAAAACACAGAGATTAATAGAACATACGGTCAACTACAACAAGCAAATCAAAATGCCGCGGCGGCTAGAGCTCAAGAAAGTTCTGCTATATCAAGTGGTATGAATGCTTTAGGTGGCGCAATTAGTAGCGGAGCGTTTGGTGGTGGTTCAATTGGTAGCGAATTTGATTTAGAAGCTGGATTTGCAGCAGAAGAACAAAATTTACTAAATACAATAACTCAAGATCCAGGCGGTGTTGGTGTTGAAGACATGAGCGCTGAAAGCTTAGGGTTAGTATTAGACGAAAACGGTGATATGATTGATTAAATTATGGATAAAATAAAAAACATACAAAAGAATTTATTGATTAAGCAAATTAATCAAAGTGACGCAATAGCTTATAATAAAAAGTTTTTACAGACACCTGTTGATTCTAATTTTAACGTGCTTAAAGCTTTTGAAGGAACAGAAAAAGAATACGCTAGACTTGAGCTTGCTATTAAAGATGGTAAATGCCAAGAGGAAGGTTGTCAAATGGAAATGGATAGAGTTAGTTATTTAAGAAATGCTCCTACTGTTTTTATGAATTTTATGGAAAACGTGATGGGTGAATTAATGGTTACCGATGAAGAAAACTTCGATCCTAACAATAATGCTGATTATACAATTGCTAATTGTATGTTAAACGATAGACCTGGTTTTACTAAAACCGACGGTTATAATATTGAACTAAGATTATTAAGCGATGGCTCTCAACAGTTAATGTTTACTGGACCTGGATTTTTTGAACCTTTAGTATTAAATAGTTCTAGTTTACAAATATTGCTAGACAGTGACACAGATTTAATTTCTTCAACTCCAGCTATTGGAAAAATGATGGCTAAATTACTTACAGAAGTTGGTATATTTGCTAGCGAAATGATAAACCAAGAAACTAAAGAGTTATTACCAACGGCTAAAATAACTGAAGAGTTTATTTCTACTAATATAGATGGTACACCTGATTATTTAATAATAGACATAGGTAATGGTAAGGGTAGAAATACATTAAAATATGACATGGATAAAATTGAAAGAAAGGTAACTCCATTTATTAATGCTGAAGTTGCTGGTATTTTAAGTAGCGAACAAGAAGCTATAGCCGCTTGGAACATGTATATTGGCAAAGGAACTAGTGAAGAGGAAGATGATCAAATGGTTCAAGATGCTAACGCGTGGAAATCAAGCTGGTCTTATGAAACTGACTTACCGCTGTCACAAGATAAAAAAGTTTTATTCATGAAAAAATATAAAGAATATTTCATGAAAAATTATTTAGTTCAGTTTACAACTAACCAATTGCCCAGCGTTCAAGCTGACGCGGCTGTATTTGACATGGCTGAAATGAAAAAGGCAAAAGCACAAAAATTTATAGATGATAACAATTTAAATTAATTTAAATGACACTATTACAATACGTACAATCACTACAAGATCAAGGCGCAACAGATATTGCTGCTAAAGTTGAGGAATGGAAAAAGAAAAACCAACCAAAAGTTGAGGTGGAAGAAGTTGAAGAAGTAAAGACAGACGTTGTTGCAGATCCAGTGGATGCAGCTGTAGCAACGAAACCGGAAAATGCATCCGAGATAAAAGATACGGAATTAGAATCGGAGGATGGTTCTTTGGAGTCACAAAAAATATACCAACCATATTATGTTCTAAGTAACGATAAAACAATTAGTAATACTTTTGATATTATAAATCAAAGAACTCAAAGATATGCTGATCAAAAAAATGTTACTAAAGAATATTTAGATAGAATTAGTGGTAAAATCGCACCAAATAGTTTATTAATTGAAGAAGGAAAAAAACAAAAAGAATTTTCATTAGATAAAACTTTAGATTATAACGAAGATTATTATAATCAAAATCTATCATCTAATAAAATAAAACCAATAATTGATACTAGGTTTGAAACAAAAGTAGATCCCTTAGGTTTAAAGAAAAATTCTAAAGAAGAAAACAAAGTTGATTTATTTAATGAAATTTTTAAAGAAGAAGAAAAAAGAGTTTTAAATGAAGACACTTTTACAAACTATGTTGATGGTTTTATACAAGAAAATGATTTAGACATACCTTTGCCGTATTTATATTATAACCAACAAAAACAAACTGCTTTTATTGAACAGTATTATGGAGGGCCAAAAGCCTTAGAACAATTTGGTATAAACCCTATTGATTTTGAAGGATTTTTAATTTCAAACGGTTATGCCGAGGACTTTTTAAGCGCTGTTGAATCTGGTGAATATAACCAACAAGGCGGTGATTTAGCTAAAGAAAGAGATTTAGAAAGTTATTTAAATTTTTACATTAGAACAATGGATTCTAGATTAAATCAAAACAAAAAACTTGATTTAATTAAAGAAGATTTAAAAGGAGAAAACAAGGTAGAAATATTTGGTTCAGCACAAGAAAATCTAAAAAAAGCTCTTAAAGAGTTTAAACCTGGAGATAGTTCTTATACTTTATTTAAGCAAGATTTAATGAAAGAATACAAGCGATCTATGTTTAAACTTGCAACAGATAAAGACGAAGAATATAGAAAAGCTAAAGTCAAATACGCTAGAGAACTAGACGAAAGAGGTGACGTAATGTCAGCGGCTGCAAACATAGGCCAATTCTTTGTGGAATCAGGAAAAGGTCTTTATCAAGGTTTTGAAGATTTGTTTGATTTTGGTCTTAAAATAGCAGGCTTTGATGATGCACTGGCTATTTCTCAAAACTTAAGAATGGAAGAAGAAAGAGCTAAAGATAATTCTTCTTTTTTAAGTATAACAGGTAAGACTATAGAAAAAGACGGTATAGTTTATGCTAAAGACTCTGACACTGGTCAAATATACAACGTGACTAAAGGTTATAATATGGGTAATATTATAGGTGGTTTTGAATTAAAAAGCTTAAATGATGAAATAGAAAAATCTGATAGAATTGAAGATCATAATTCTTATAGAGGTTATTTAACTACAGGAGGAAATGTAGTTGGAAATGTTATATCGCAAGTTATAGGACAAAAAGGTGTAGGATATGTAACAAGCGCTGCTAAATTAAAAACTCTTGCTGCTGCTAATGGTTTTACTTCGATAAAAAAATATAAAAACATGCGTGATTTAGGTGTTGCTATTGGAGGAAAAGCCCCCACTAGAATACCTGTTAGAAAAAATGTAGTAGACGCTATGTTATTTCAATCAGCTTATGGTGGAGCTATAGGTTATAAAGGAACTCTTGACTCAGCTAAACAAGCAGGTTTTACAGACGCAGAAGCAGAAGCTTTAGCCTCTTCAGCTTCGCAAAACATGGGAATTTGGTACGCTGCAACTGGTCCGTTAAACACTAGAACTGGATGGTTAGATGGAACTCTAGGTAAATTAGGAATAAATAGAATACTGAATTCATCTATTTTAGCTACTAGAAAAGAATCACAAAAAACTGGCACAAAAGCTTTTTTAAATAAATCGTTTATAAAAAACTTACAACTTAGGCTGTATAATTTGTCAATAAAACTAGCTAACGATGGTGTAATTTTTGTTAAAGAAGGTTCTAAAGAATTTGTTCAAGAAAACACTCAGCAAGCTGGAGAGTATTTGTGGATAAATAAAACGCTAAACATGAAGACAGGTATAAATTTTCTTAAAGATACCTATACTGATAATGATATAAAATCAACATCTATACTTTCTTTTGTTACTGGTGGCTTACTTTCACAAATGCAAGTGCCTAATTTTAAACCTAACTCTGCGGCTCAAGTAGATAATTACATTTATATTGCAAATAACAGTGATAATGCAGAAATAGAATTAAATAAATTAGTAGAATCTGGTTTAGCAACTCAAGAAGAAGCTGATCAAATAATGAAAAACGCTAAAGCAGTCTATAACAATGCTGCTTCAATGCCTGCTTTGATGCTTGAAACAGACTCTGTATTAGAACTTAGTCTTTTATTAGAAGAAATACAAGAGCTTAAATCAAAGAAAAAAACTACTGCAAATGCTTTTCATCCAGAAATAGACGAGCAAATCAAAACTTTAGAAGAAGCTTCTCGTGATCTTGTAGAGCAAGCTGTTGTAGCTAAAACAAATAAACTAACAGAAGGAGCTAAAACAATTGCAGGGCAAACTAGAACTGAATTTATAGATGCTGAAACACAAGAAGAGGTAGATATAGAAATAAAAAAACTACAAGATCGAGGTGGTAAAATTGATGAAAAAAATTCTAGTGATTATGGTACTTTTTTAACTTTAGAGGATGGTAGCAAGGTTATAATATTAAACAAAGAGTCAGCTAAAGAAGATTTAGTGATGACAACTGCTAACCATGAAACTGGTCATAGCTTATTATATGAAACTTTTAAAAATAGACCAGAGGTTGCTATAGCTTTTGGTAAAGCTGTACTACTTGAGATTGAATCAAATAAAAATTTAACTTTCAACAACGATCAATTTAAAATTGATTTAATGAGATATGTTAATGATAGTAATTACTCTGAAGCTGGGGTTGCTGAAGAAATTATGACATTATTAAGCGAAGGTCTTTCTAACAACTTGGTGACGTTTAACGAAACAGGATTAACAAAAATAGGCGATATTATACGTAAATCGTTAAGTGCCCTTGGTGTTAAAGTTAGATTTAACGAAGGTTCAGATATTATAAACTTTATTAGAGATTACAATGAATCAATAGAAAGTAATTCTGGACTATCTTTAGGTATGCAAAAAACCGCGTTAGAAGGAGGTAAAGGTAAATTAACAAATGTAGACAAAGACTCTAATCAAAAAATAAGAGAAAACATAAAACAGTCTTACAACGGAAAGATTACAGTGCTTGGTGAAAATGGTAGTTTGGAATCTATTGACGTAGAAAGTTTTAATCCAGACTCTCAACAAGTTCTTGAGGTAGATGATAACTTTAGATCAAGTAAAAAAAGAGCATCAAGTTTAGCGTTAAAGTATAAGCAAGGTAAAATTACAGAAAACGAGATGAATGATTTTTACAATGAATATATTCTCCTAGCTCTTAGCCCTAATGGCTTAGCCTTTGATTCAAGAATAAAACTAGATGATAAAGAAGCAATTAGCAGAAATGAAGCAGTATCATTTGTTGGGGAATTACTTCCTGACATAATGAAAAGATGGAACCCTGATAAAGAAGCAAACATATCTACATGGATAACAGCTAATGTTAGACCTAAAAGATCAGATTTTTATGGTAAAGAACAAAAGTTAGACGAAAAAGCTAAGCAAACTAGCACATCTGACGAAAGATTAAAAGAAATTGCTTCTGAAACAAGCTCGCAACCTAAGATAGCTGATAAAAAAACTAAAACAGTTGATATAAGAAAGTTTAACGCTGTTAAACCTAAGGTAGAAGAAATTGAAAAATCTGTTGTAATAAAACCAGAGCAAGTTACCTCTTTAACATACAAAAATGTTGCAGATAACTATGTTGGGCCTATTGGAAAAGTTTTAACTGGATTGAGCGCTGCAAAAATAACTGGTAATGAAACTTTAAATTACGGAATACAAAACAACGATGCTTCTAAGCTTCAAAGACTTTTTCAAAATACTCAAGAGGTTGTTGATTTTATAGCAGCTATGCCTAAGTTTAACGTTGCTACTAATGAAAGTATTATAAATGAGCAAGGTGAAATTATTGACGCAACTTCTGATGCTAAAGGTTATTCTTTAGGTATTAATCCAAGTTTAATAAAAAAATACTACAAACGATTTACAGATCCAACTGGAAAAATGACTAGTAAATCTGGTAGAAGTAAAGGCAAAACAAGTCAGCCTAATGTATTTAAACTAGATTTTGCTCCTACGGTTGCTAATGCTAGAAAACTTCAAAAAGATATAGGAATAACTCCATCTGGCGAAATGAACGTACCTATAAAAGGACCAACAAGAACAGAGTTTGGTACAACTTTACAAGGACTGTCTAAAATGTACGTTAGTAATTTAGCTAACACTATTGCTAGAAAAAAAGCTAAAGAATTATTAAAAACCTTAAAAACAGCTAAAGATCCTAAAAAAATAATAGCTGACATAGGTGCTGGTAAAAGTGACGCGTTAGCTAGCAAGAAAAGAGGAACTAGAGACTTTAACGCAATAGTAAGGGAAGCTGGGGGTAAAGCTTTAAACTCTAAAAATCTTAATGTTGATAGTTCTAAAATGCCTAAGATAATATTAGATTATCTAAAAAACAATCCCATTACTGTTCTTGATGAAAATGAAAATGACATTACAGAAAGTTGGACAGAAAATTTAGAAAAAGATCTTGACAGATTATTTAAATCAAAAGAAAATTTTAAAGATTTTGATGAAAAATTTAGTGAAATAAAACAAAAATACCCTGAGTTAAATAAGAAAAAAATAAAAGATGCTATAACTAAAAGCTTTTTTAGTACTATAAAAGCAAACAGTGATGTATTAGAATATAGAAAATTTGTTAGAGAAAAACTATTTCCTGCGTTTCCTAAATCTTTTTTTACTTCAGGTACTTTTGCAGGCGCTGGAACTGCTGGACCTAGTCGAAACTTTTTTTATTATTCTATAGGTGATTTAGACTTAAATAATAATAAGTTTGCTGCTGAAAACTCTGATATAGCTGCGGCTGTAACTAGAGTAGGTTACACAACCGGTAGTGGTGAACTTAGAAAAATTAATGAAACTTGGTATACTGAAGAGTTTTTAACAGGTAATCAAGATGATTTAAACAAAAAGAAAATAATAGGATTAAAAAAGATATTTAAAGTATTTGAAACACTGTTAAAAGACAAAGACAATATACCTTTTGTTGCTGCTCTTTTATCTAGCACAAGTCAAGGTATGGGAGGTTTTGTAAGAGTAGCTGCGCCTATTACTTTTGTACTTAACATTAATCCAATAAATGGCATTGTTGAAGAACACACTATGCCTGCTAGTTATGTTGCTAAGTATTTGTTTGAAGCTGCTATAAACGGAAGCGTTGATGCAGATTTTAAAAACATAGAGAAAAAATATCAACAAGGAGCTTTGGGCAAGTTAGATGATAATAAACTTAAAGGTTTTAATAATAAACTCTGGTTTAATTACACGCAAAAAATGAATGATGGCTGGAAATTTACAGATAGTGTTTGGGATAGATATTTTAATTTAAATGTAGCTAGCCAAGACGGAGGTATTGATGGTAGAGATTATACCATGTCAGATGGTAAAACTTTATTTGAAACTTTAAACGTTACTTCTTCTGGTTTAAAAGTTGATGTTAAAACTGTTAGCTCTATGAAAAGAGCACAAATTTACAATAGCAACACTAGTGACATTGTAAATAAAAACCATAACACTCAAAAACAAGTTAACACATTAGAAAATATTGATAAAGCTCTTGCTAAAGGCAGAAGCTTAAACACTCCTGAAAAAGGTATTAGCGTTTTTGATTTTGATGATACGTTAGCCAAAACTAATAGCAAAGTTATTGTTACAATGCCTGAATCAACGCAGAGCATAACTAACACTGGTGACGCTAAAAAAGTAATTAATACTGTTTACAAAAGCGTTATAAATTCTGTTGCAAACAATAATAATATAAACACAATAAGTTTTAGCTCAGAGTTTAACGAACAAAGCAGGGTTAAATTATACAATTCATTAGCCGATAAGCTTTCAAAAGAATTAGGTTGGGAGTTAGATGTTTTTGAAACAGTAGACAGCACTGGAAATACTGATGTAGTTACATCTGAAGACTTTACTTTAACTAAAGGTAAAGATGCTAAAAAAATAAAAGGCGATAAAA
>Ga0207896_1000312_pt1 | contig 10524 bp, 3 predicted proteins | sample LinPmetageLP36_FD_184049 | JGI IMG/M metagenome (GOLD analysis project Ga0207896, IMG submission 184049) | Marine viral communities from the Pacific Ocean - LP-36 (SPAdes) | ecosystem: Environmental > Aquatic > Marine > Oceanic | place: Pacific Ocean | collected 2010-06-15 | reverse complement strand
GGGACAGGTGCTACTACTCCAAGAAATTATACTGGTCCTCAGGGTGGACCTCCAACTATACAACAGCCTAGAATTATTCCTCCTCCTACTAGTGGGAATATAAATAATCCAGGTGGCGCTAATGTTGGTAGTGTTGTTAATGCTGATCCAAATTCTATTGCTTTAAATCCTAGTAATTTAGTAGGCATTGGTGGCTCTAGTATAACTACGTATCCTAGTGATTTAAGATTAAAGAAAAATATTAGTAAAATTGGTAAATCTAAATCTGGCTTAAATATATACGAATTTGATTACATAGACAAAGAAGGTACTTATCAAGGCGTAATGTCTAATGAAGTTCCTGAAGAAGCGGTTTTAGTTGGTGTTAACGGGTATGATGTAGTTGATTACTCTAAAGTAGATGTTGATTTTAAAAGAATAAAATAATATGGGAACATACAGACAACCAAGTCAAATAATAGACAAAAGCTTAAACACTTTAAATCAAGGTTTACAGAACGTTCAGCAGACTATGACAGCTGAACTAAACCGTAGAAGAGAAATAGAGCTTAAAAAAGCTGAAGAAGCAGAGAAAAAGTTTAAAGCATTTGAGTCAAGTAGAGATACTAAAGTAGATGAGTACAAATATGCTATGTCTGATTGGAAGACTATAAACCAAGGTAAAGATCCTAACTGGGAGTCTGAAGATGTTTCTGTTGAAAATCAATTAAAAAACAATGCTTTATATTATTTAGATATAATGAGTGGTTCTGTAGAAGGAGATGAAAGATATAGAAACGCAGAATTATCTATAAAGAATATGATTAGAGATTATCCTGTTATGGCAGAGTTATTAAACTCAGAAGCTCAAGAGTGGAATAAAACTAAAGAAAATCCTGATTCACTTATAGAAACTGATGACCCTTTAGCAAAAACAAAACAAGGTATGTTAGGTGATATTTATGATGGTAAAAACCCTTATAGATTTAATGTTCAAGCAGGTCCACAAGGTTTAAGCATAAAATATAGAGGTGAAGATGGAAGTGACTTTAATTTAAGAGCTCAGGATTACGAGAAACATGTAAGTAATGGTTATAATCTTATTGATACAACTAATAACGAGACTTATAACGAGTTTATGGAAGGTGTTTGGGGTGTTGTTGGTCAAGACTATGACCCATTAGTAAATAAAACTAAAACTTTTAAAGATGATTTAGCTACAGGGAAAACAACAACTTCCTCAGTAACTACAGAAAACTTTAGAAGAGCTAATGCCAGTGTTGAAAAGCAAATACACGCTTATGTAGATAAAGGTGCTCCTATAACTCAAAACGAATGGCAACTACTTGGTGGTAAAGGAGTTTATAAAGGTGAAGACGATCAAAAAGAGTTTTTAAAAACAGCACTTACTACACAGCAAATAGCCATGAATGGCGTTCCTAATAAAGATCTTATAGTCACAGCTACTTCTTCTGCAGAAACTAGAACACCAGGCCAAAGTTCAGGTGAAGATGAAGGAAAATCTAGTGTTGATTTTTCAGGTATATTAGATATTACAGAAGACTTAAAAGAAACTAGAAAAGATAAAGAAAAATTAGCTAAATTACCTTTAGAAACTTTAACTCCTTCTGAGCAAAAAAAATCAGATAAAAAATCAAGTGCATTAACTAAAGATGCTAAAGATAAACAAGCTGAACAAGTGATTTCTTTAAAAGATCAACTTGATGCAGCTTTTGGAGATAGAGACTATGGGCAAGGAATGAGAGTAGAAAAATTTAGAGTAGGTGTTGATGAAAAAACTGGAGTAGTTACTGTTTTCCCTCAACATTTTGTTATTAAAGACGGCGAAAAAGTTCTTGAAGATATAAGAGGACTTGTTGGTGGTATTGAAATAAATGAAAATAGTTTAGGTAGATTTGATGAAATATTAGGTAAAACAAAGTTTGACTCAACGACAGCAACAAAAAATGATAGTAATAAACCACCCGCATATTAAATAAAATTTAATTATGAATGAAGAAGTATTAAAGAAACTTTATGATAGTGGCTCTAAGTATTTTGACTTACCAATGTTTGAAATATTTAAATCAGACATGGAAGACGATAGTAAATTAGAAAAGTTTAGAGACAGCATGTCTCAACATTATTCAATACCTGACTTTAAAACTCTTAAAAATGACTTATCTAGTGTAGAAAAACAAGAAAAAATAACTGAAAATAAAGAAAAAGAAGAAGTTGTTAAAACTGATGATGTAGAACTAGTTGGAGAAGTTGTTCCTATAAAAGAAGAAGAAATTGTAGAAACAGAAGTAAAAAAAGCTCCAACATTACAAGACGCAGAAATAGATTCTATTAAAATAAACTTTGATCAAGGAGAATTTTTGACAGATCAAATACCAGCTTATGAAAATTACAAACAGACTGGAGAGCTAGATATATCTTTATTACCTGAAAAAAAGCCTGAAAAAATTGGTTTTATTCAAGATAAATTAGTTAGGTTAGCTAGGGGTATAACAAGCACTGGTAAAGGTATTGCTGAATTTAAAAACTCTTTAACTCTAACAGCAGCAGATGTTGCTTTAGATATTTTTAATCCTGAAGCTACTCAAGAGGAAAAAATTAAAGCTCTTCGAGTAATGAAAGGAGCTTTAGATGAGTCAACTGGTGTTAATCAATTAGATGCTAGTATAAAGTTTTTAGGAAATTATGTTAGAGAGTATGATTCTGAAAGTATTAGTGACGATATACTTAACAAAAACTATGCTCAAGCTGCAGATAGAGCAATTGGAGGCGTTTTTGAATCTGCACCATCTTTAGCTTTAGCTTACACAGGTGTCGGAGGTTTAATAGCTTTAGGTACTAGTGCTGCTGGAAATAAATTTGATGAAGAATTTGAAAATAATCCAGAAGAAGGTACTAAAACAATATTGTTAAACTCTATAGGCACAGGTATAGCTGAAGCATCATTTGAATTAGTTACTAGAGGTATACTGTCAAAAGCTAGATTATTAAAAAGCTCTGGTAATACTAAAGCTGCCAATGATTTAGTTGGTAATTACTCTACAAATATAATAAAAAGATTTGCAACTGACCCAGCTGCTGAAGGCTTGTCTGAAGCTGCTACTGAACTTACAACTGACTTAATAGATATAGCTACATTTGAAAAAGACGAATGGACTGGCTTAAGTAATTTTGTAGATAAAAACTTTAAAAAATGGTCAGACGCTGGTATAATTGGAACTTTAACTGGTTCAGGCGTAGTTACTACAGGAGCTTTAACCAGTAATGAGCAGTCAGTAAGAAACGCAGCTGAGTACACTCTTACTCCAGACTCAGATAAAAAAATAATTAACGATGCAGCTTTTGAAATTAACAACTTAAATAAGCAAATAAAAGAAGTTGATAACAAAGAAGATGTAGATATATTAGAAGCTCAAATAGCCAACAAAGAAAATATAATAATAAACACTAAGAAAAAAGTTAGTGAAGAGTTGAATATGATGAATCCTGATGAGTTAAAAGCTTACGCTACTAATCAAGATGAAATAATAAAAGAAAGAAAAAGAGCTGTATCAAAATCATCATTTGTTAAAGATTTTTCTGCACAAAAGCTTGCTAATTTAGAATTAGAAAATCAAGCTTTAATTAGAGAATCTGTAAATAGAAGATTATCTGAGGTTACAGAAACAGTAAACGTAAAAGATATAGGTAGAACTGTTAATAGCTACAATGACACGCAAAGCTTTCAAAAAGCTTTTAAGAATACTAAAGATGGTAAGAATAGCTCTATGAATGTAGAAGGAGCTGATGGTTTTATCGATAGTAATGGAGATATATTCATAAATAGAATTGTTGCTGAAAAAGTTAAAAATGTAAACGTACCAGCTCATGAGCTATTTCATGGTATAATTAAAAATAACATACAAGAGCCTGGTCAATTAAACAAACTTGTTGATGAATTTAAATCTGTGCTACCTAAAGATCAATTAGAAAAGATACAAAAAAGAATTGATGATAACTATCGTTACGAAAGAGACAAAGAAGGTAATATAATTAAAGAACTTAAGAAAGAAGAATATAACGAGGAGTATTTTACGGCTTTTGCAGATTTAATTGGAAATAGACAAATTAAATTTAACGAAAACATATTCACAAACATAGGAGAGTTTTTAACGCCTATATTTACTAAAAAAGGTTATGGTAATATTAAATTTAAAACTGGTAAAGATGTTTATGATTTTATTAAAACCTACCAAAAAGAAATAAGTAAAGGAGAATTGTCTAAAAAGACAATAGAAGCAGCTAAAAAAATTACAGAAGAAGATATTAAAACTAAGTTTTCTAAAACAGAAGAAAATAAAGAAATAAAAGAAATATTTGATGAGTTTACTGGGCCGGCTGAAAATAGAAAATTTAAATCTAAAGAAGAGTTTAAAGGCATACCAAAACTTAATGAAAAAGGCAAAGTAGTTTATGATGGAAAAGGCGAAATAGTTTATTCAAAAAAACCTGCTAAAGAGTTTTTCGCTGCTTTAAAAGAGATAGAACAAAGCGAAACTTTAGATGCCTCTATACGTAATGTAGTTGGTAAGTCTTATTTAGATATTAATCCTGGTTTTGTTAAAGAAGTTAAAGAAAAAATAAGTGATAAATTTAAGTCCGAATATGACGCATCTAAAAATAGTTTATTTGGGTGGTTAACTGGTAAAAATATTAGTGGACAACCGTTAATAAATAGAGCAGCTGGAGATATACAAATTAAAAGAGGTAAAAAACCTTCTACAGTTTCTGCTGACCAAAAAATTGGTGGTGAAGAAAGTAGAGTTACTATAGGAGAAACATTAGTATCAGATGAAATAAGTCCAGAGGATTATGCAGATATGATGCTTGTTCGAGATAAGTTAAAGAAAATCAAACCTCAACAATCTAAAATAGCTAAAAAAATAGATTTAACTAAAAATGAACTTAACTTAGTTAAAAGAGATGTAACTAATTTCTTAAGAAAAAGCGATAGACCAGCTATGACTGATCCTAAAAAGTTTTTTAAAGCTTTTGTTGATTACATGTCTACAGCAACGGGAAATAGATTATATGACAAGCTAAGTGCACCTAAAGACGGTTTATTATCTACTAAAAATAGAAAAGCTTTTATTGAGAGTATTGCTGAAGATTTAATAGCTTTAAATAAAGTAGATCCATCTGTTATGAGAAGATCTAATTGGACACCTTTCTATGAGTTAGAAATTAAAAGGATGAATCCTACTCAAACTCAAAAAGCTATTGACGAAGGCCGTGTACCATCTACTGTTAATTTAAAAGCTGGTAATGATTTATTTAGAGCATTAGATCCTAGTGTAGATCAAGTAGTTGATTACTTAATGGGTATAAGACCAGATGTTTTAAAAAGAAAAATGCCTAAGTTTTTAGCAGAGGTTATAGCTAAAAATGAGTTTAATGACATAGTAAATAATCCAAAACAACCGGTTTACGACACTAAAGGGGATTTAACTGATAGAACTATAGATTTATCCGAAAGCATAACAGAAAAAGAAATTACAAGAGGCGCACCGCAGGTTAAAGAAAAAATAGCTAGACCTGAAGGTGTTAAGTTTAGCAAAACCCAATTAAAAAAGCCTTCTAAAATTGAAGATATTATTTTAGATACTAATTTTGAAGATTATATATCTGAGCAAAAATTTTGGAGTAAATTTTCTAAAGACGTTGGTGGAAAAAATTATGATTTTAACAATCCAGAACAATTAGAAAAATGGAAAAAAGATGAGTTTCCTAAACTTGTAAAAATATTTTCTAAAGATTTTTTAATAAACTCAGGAGCGTTTTATGGTGCTGGAAAAACTATAAAATCAGGACCTAACAAAGGTAAAAAAGTATATAAATTTCCTTTTAGAGATGAAAATCCTAAAATAAATTCAAAAGGAAAATTACAAGCAAACCACCAGCAAGCTTTTATAGACTATTTAAATGATAATTTTAATGACTCAGATTACGGTGCGGCTTTCGAGTTTGAAAAAACAGTAGATGGTAAAAAAGTTAAGTTTGATCCATTACCTATAGCTTTTGAAAAGAAAGGTATGAAGGGTAAGGTAGGATTATCAGAAAAGTTTAATAAATACTTTGGTAGTAAAGAAAATATTGAAAACAACGAAATTAAAGACAGAGTATTAAAAGAAATATTTTTAAGGATTCAAAAGGCTAATACACCAACTAACAATATAATACCTGCAGTTGTTGGCATGTTGAGAACAACAGCCGCGGAGCAAGCTCATTTTATGAGAAAAATATCTCCTATTACATTTAGACAACTAGGTTTAGGAAATTTATTTTCTGGTGAAATAACAGAGGAACACGCTTTAGGAGCTAGCTTAGTTGCTAAACAAGCCTTATTGCTAGCATCAGATAAACTTGTTAATGATAACTTTACGGGAATAACTCGTAATTATTTTCAAGGTCCTATATCAAAAGTAAATGATAACAAAGTAAATGCTAAAGAGCTTGGTATGAAAGAAGGCCCTCAAAAAGAAGATCTTTATAGAGTTCTTATAGGTGAAATAAGCGGTTGGATTAGATATGCTAAAGTTCCTGGTTTTAATTTAAATACTATAGAAATATTAGATAATAACGGTAACAAAATTATACTTACAGATTTTTATAACGTTGGTGTAGATAGTAAATATAGAAACAACCCTGATGTTATAGCATTTCAAAACTCGTTAATTGAAGATCAAATTGCTAATGGATTAGATCCTAAAGCAGCTAAAGAGTTATTAAACGAGTATTTAAAGCTAGTACCACAAAAAACAAAAGCTGGTAAATTTTCAAAGTCTGTTCTTTCTGAATCTAAAGTTTTAAACTTAGAAGGTGATTTAAGTATGCAAGAGTTATTAGGTAAAGCTGCTAGCATCGATCAAGCTTTAAGTATAGCTAGAGATATTAATGCTCCTGTTAAAAAGATTAGGGTATTTGATTTTGACGATACGCTAGCTACAACTAAGTCTAATGTTTTATTTACAGCGCCTGACGGAACTGAAGGTAGTTTAACCGCCGAGGAGTTTGCTATGGATGGATCAAGGTTATTAGAAGAAGGTTATTCATTTGATTTTACTGAGTTTGATAAAGTAACTAAAGGTAAACCTGGACCATTACTTGATTTAGCTAAGAAAATACAAGATGCTAGAGGCACAGAAGATGTATTTGTTCTAACAGCTAGAGCACCTCAAGCGGCTATAGCTATTAAAGAATTTTTAGATAGCCAAGGATTAAATATACCATTAAAAAATATAACAGGCTTAGGTAAATCAACAGGTGAAGCTAAAGCAAACTGGATGATAGACAAAGCGGCTGAAGGTTATAATGATTTTTATTTTGCTGATGATGCCTATCAAAATGTTAAAGCTGTTAAAGACGTGATGTCTGTTATAGATGTTAAATCTAAAACACAACAAGCTAAGTTTTCTTTATCTGAAGATCTTAATTCTGACTTTAATAAGATATTAGAAAATAAATCTGGTATTGGAGCAGAAAAAGTTTATTCAGATGCTAAGGCTAAAACTATTGGCGCTAGCAAAGGTAAGTTTAAATTTTTTATTCCTGCTTCAGCTGAAGATTTTGTAGGATTATTATATCCAACATTGGCTAAAGGTAAATTAGGTGACGAGCAAATGGCTTGGTACAAAGAGAGATTGTTAAATCCTTTTGCAAGAGCTGCAGAAAACTTATCAAGAGATAGAGTTAATTTAATGAGTGATTTTAAAGCTCTTAAAAAAGAACTTGAAGTACCTAAAGATTTACGTAAAGAAGCTGTTGATGGTTTTACTAATGAACAAGCTGTTAGAGTTTACTTATGGAATAAACAAGGTTTAGATATTCCTGGACTATCCAAGAGAGACTTAAAAGACTTATCAGAAGCTATAGATAAAAACCCTAAGCTAAAAGTATTTGCAGATCAACTACAAGCTATAAACAAGTCAGACGGTTATCCAGCGCCAGAAGAAACTTGGCTAGTTGGCACAATAACAACTGATCTTATAAATGGTTTAAATACAACTAAAAGAACTAAGTATTTAGAAGAGTGGCAAACTAATGCTGATATAATATTTTCTAAAGAAAATCTAAATAAGATGGAAGCTATATATGGACCTAAGTATAGAGAAGCTATGGAAAATATATTGTCTAGAATGAAGACAGGAATTAATAGACCTTTTGGTGGCAGTAGAGTTGGTAATCAAATATTAGATTATTTAAATGGTTCAGTAGGAGCTATAATGTTCTTCAATACTAGATCTGCTGTTCTTCAAACAATATCTTCTATAAACTTTATTAATATAAGTGGTGATAATAACATATTAGCCGCTGGTAAAGCTTTTGCTAATCAGCCTCAGTATTGGAAAGATTTTGTTGAATTAATTAATTCTAATTATTTAAAAGATAGACGTAATGGTCTAAAGCTTAATATATCTGAAAGTGAAATAGCTGATGCAGCTGCAACTAGTAAAAACAAAAGTAAAGCTGCTTTAAACTATATATTGCAAAAAGGATTTTTACCAACTCAATTTGCAGATAGCTTTGCTATTGCTTCAGGTGGTGCTACTTTTTATAGGAATAAAATAAATAGTTTATTAAAAGATGGTTTATCTGAAAAAGAAGCTAAAGAACAAGCTTTTAGAGAATTTAGAGAAATAGCTGAAGAATCTCAGCAGTCTAGTAGACCTGATAAAATATCACAACAACAAGCTAGTAGTGTTGGTAGAGTTATATTAGCTTTTGCCAATACTCCATCACAATATGCTAGAATTATAAAGAAAGCTGCTAGTGACTTAAAAAATAAAAGGGGAGACTGGAAAAATAATATTTCTAAAATAATTTATTATGGAGCTATGCAAAACCTTATATTTAATGCTTTGCAACAAGCATTGTTTGCTGTGGGATTTGGAGATGAAGAAGAAGATGATGAGAAAATGAACAAGCGCTATACTAAGATAGGTAATGGAATGGTTGACTCTTTATTAAGAGGTTTAGGATATGGAGGAGCAGCTATTTCAGTTGCTAAAAACTTATTACTAGACGTTTACGAAAGATCTAATAGAAAAAGACCTGAATATGTAGATGCTGCTTGGAAATTATTACAATTTTCTCCACCTATTAGTTCTAAAATATCTAAGTTAAAACAAGCTGGATACATGGTAGATAAATATGGTGATGAAATGATTGATAAAGGTTTTGCTATAGATAACCCAGCCTATGAAGCTGCTTCTAAGGTTGTTACTGCTACAACAAACGTGCCTTTAGATAGATTATTTAATAAAGCAAATAATATATCAGCTGCTATGGATGAGGATTCTGAAACATGGCAAAGTGTAGCTATGTTATTAGGTTGGTCAGAATGGCAAATAAAACCTAAAGTAAAAAAGAAAAAGAAAAAGAAAAAATCTATTAAAAAAGAATATAAAAAAGAAGGTTTAATAATATTAGACTAGGAACAAAAAATACTGGGCACCATACCCAAAGTTCCTGTAACCAAAAAAGGGGATCTCATTACGAGGTCCCCTTTTTATTTGTGGAGAATATCAGAGTCGAACTGATGACCTCCTGCGTGCAAGGCAGGCGCTCTAGCCAGCTGAGCTAATTCCCCAACATAACTATTTACAATATTCGCAAATACCGCCTAAGCATAATGGACACATAATATTATTTATTTAAAATTTAAAACTAATTCCAACAGCTACAAAAAATCCACCACTAGCTATTGCTAGTGTATTAGGATTTAAATCAAACTGTGGTGCATGTGGATGCCACATCATATACGAAGTCCCAGCTGTCATCAAGCTAAGACCTCCAATTATTGCTAACTTTCTCATTTAATTTCACAATTATCACCTGCACAAGCTAATTCTCCTGCAAGATCTGTTTCGTCTTCTGTTTCTACAATTTTACTAAGATCAACATCTTTAAGATGTTTCATAGCCATATCATATTGTACTTTGCTTATGTCTTCAAATGGCGCTTGAGTATATGTACCACCATCGTAAGGCAACACAGATAAGCCGTTGTAATGATCTCTATTTTCCCACATCCATTTTCCAGCTTGATCCCACTCTGTTTGCTTTAAGCTAACAGTAGCTGAAACATTGTGAGTGTTAGATCCTTTTCTATGGCCAGGAACAATCCACTCTTGAGCAACTTTCTTTATTCTTTCAAACAAATCAAAAGGTGATTCCATTCTTAATATAGAATCGTCAGGCGCTTTTTGTGGTATACTAATTACAGCGGTGTCATGAGGTCTAAAAAACTCATCTTCAACTAACTCAGGGTGATGTTTAGACAAATGCTTATACATAGATTCATTTTTACCAACTCTAATTCTACGTGTATAATAATCATTATGCCATGCATGAATACCAGATGAAGTTCCTAGTGCCAGAGATGTCGTCCCAGCAGGCTTCACGGTTGTACATCTAGCTGCTGGATTAATACCAATAGCTTTAGCTGTCTTTGTATTTTCTCGTTTTACTATATTTGCAGCTTCCT
>Ga0207896_1000310_pt1 | contig 10598 bp, 18 predicted proteins | sample LinPmetageLP36_FD_184049 | JGI IMG/M metagenome (GOLD analysis project Ga0207896, IMG submission 184049) | Marine viral communities from the Pacific Ocean - LP-36 (SPAdes) | ecosystem: Environmental > Aquatic > Marine > Oceanic | place: Pacific Ocean | collected 2010-06-15 | reverse complement strand
AAAATCATATAAACTTTTCATTAATATTCTAAGTCATACTCAACGGATATAGCCATGTTAGAATTAAATTTTTTCCATGGCAATACCTCGTTGTTTTTTTTAATGTGTATATTATAAGATTTATCAGAACTATCTAAAAGTATATGAGATATTTCATGACCTCCATAAACTTGTTGACCTACAGCATAATGCATCGCGTCGTTTTTATAGTCAGATCCAATACTAATTTTTCTTATATTATTCTGCATCTTCTTTTTCGATTTCAGTATAACTTCCATCTTTAAGATCAATATTTATTTGACCATACTCGTTTTCAAGTTCTTTTTTAGTTGCTTCAATTTCTTCAGACACTTTTTGTATTTCACTATGTACGTTTTGTTTTTGTACATCTAAAACACCAATAGATCTTAAAAAACCACTTAATTTAGATTGTTGATCGTTAACAGTTTTTAATTGTTCTTTAGTAATCATTGCTTTAATTTTTTCTTCTGCTTTTTTCATTTGATTTAATTTAATTGTTATTTATTTGTTATTTACTTGTTTTAAAGTTATTTACATATTATAAAGTCATCCACAGTTACACCGGCACCAGCTACTGCTGTAACGTAATCTACAGCCACTGGTAATATTGATCCAGACTGTAAACCTTCAAAAGTTATAGCTTGTCCAGCTACTGGTGCTCCACCTCCAACTGCAGTAACACCCGGTAGTATAACACTAATACTTGCGTCTGCTGGCATTACACCACAATATATTACAGATGAATTAAGATTAGTACCTAATGTCCCACTTTGGTTTTCAAATAACCAAGCCGGTCTAACGTCTATACCAGCTATCATAGCCGCTGTTAAAGGCATAGCTTGTCCTACTATACCATCATTTGTTGGAAATTGTCCCATTTTTTATTTTTTTTATTTATTACTTATTGTTTTATATTTTTCAACTCCACGCGAACCAAAATAGGCTACGTAGACTGTAGTTACTAAAGTTTTTAGTAAACCTATCCATTCTTGTTCTACTGTAAAAGATATCTCATGATGACTGTCTACCCATATAAAAGCTACCGTCATTATAGATAAAAAAATTAAACACATTGGTCGCGTGTTTTTCGAAAGCCATGAGTCGCTTTTCATATCGCTCTCCCAGCGTTTTGAAACCTCTTGCATTTCTATCATATCTTGTTCTAATAACATCAATGCTTTTTCTTTAAACTCTGTGGGTAGGTTTTCGTCTTTGGTTATTAAATTTTTAACTAAACCAAAAACACCAGCGTCTGGCAACACATCACCAGCTAAGTCTAATATACCTGGAGCAGCTTTGCTTAAAAACTTTCCAACTTTAGTTTCGTTAAATTTTTTTTTCATTTATTTTTTTCTTTTATAATACAAAACCATTTTTGATGATCCTGTAAATGTAACCTTTAATTTATTTTTAGTTACTTTTTCATAAACTAAATCACAATAATAACTTTCTGTGCCGTCTCCATATTCCCAAGCTACAAAAGTATATATTTTTTTATTTTTAGCTTTTACAAATTCTTCTGGAGAATATTCTATTTCTATTATTTGTTCTCCAGTTTCTATAGTTTTAAAAACTTCTTTGTAATTTAAAAACTTAAAATGATCTTTAGCAAAATGTTTTGATATAACTAAAGTGTATTTTGTTTTGTCACTCTGCCAATTACCTATAAAATCTTCGTATTCAGATTGTGAAAATAAAACTGTAGTAAAAAGAAAGCATAGTGTTAAAATAAGGTTTTTCATATAATTAAATTTAATTGTTATATTAATATAATCACATGTTTTTAAATTATTTACGCTACCTCTGTATTCATATTTCCTTGCATCATTTTTAAATCCTCAAATTTATTTTTACCAGGAACTGTTTTATCAACTTTAGCCACAGTATTAAGTGCTTTTATTAAAGAACTTGTATCATACTGCTGCACAAATTCGTCATTTTCTAAATCATTATCTTTCAATACTTTTTTAAATGATTTTTCATTAAACTGATCTCCTGGGTTCATATTTATCATTTTTCTAAACTCTGTAAAATTAGCATACATTTCACCTGGTTCTTTTGAGTAATATCTTTCTCTCCCTTCAATACTGGGTCCAGCCGCTATTTTATTTTTTGGTCTTTTTAGTATACTTCTTAAATAAGGATCCATTGCCTTATCTAAACCAGTGTAATGAGCTAATTCATGAAAACCAGTTTGTTGTTTTGTTCTTTTATTCTCAGTACTTCCGCCTATTTGATTACTAAAACTACCAAAGCTTGGGTCACCACCAGGTGGAGCAACATTTAAATTACCTTTGTTTATATTAATTAAATTATATCCTCCAAATTCACCAAATCCAGATTTAGGATCAAATGGTATTTTAGAATTAATTTTTAAATCTGAATCAACGTAACCTTCTGCAGGCGCCACATATCCAAAGTAGTCACCTTTTGATGTTGAACTTAGATTTCCCATTGACTCAAAATTAAAACCAGCACCTACACTATTGCTAAGCATACCATCTATATTACCTTGAGAAAGTAAATCACCAGCAACATTACCACCTAATTCTTCTGATCTAATCTTACCTACTCCTTGAGCTTGCTCTAACAATCTTTGTTGAGTTATAGGGTCTGTATACCAATCTATAAAGTTTTGTTTACTGTCTCTTTCATACACATCACCCTTGTTCTTAATGTCAAAATCTCTAGCATTTAATTTTTTGTTTAAATATTGCTTTTTTTCATTAAGACTCATGTTCATCATATTAGTGTCGGCTTGTAAACTATGTAGATTAAAAGTATTAAGCATTGGTATACCGGGCGCTAATTGATCTCCGTCTTCTAATACTAGTGCATTGGGAGGTGTTGATGGATCCATCATCGCCTGTTTATCAGGACTACTAACACCACCTTTAGGAATAGCATATTCTTTTGGGTTTAATCCTGGTTTATTACTAAACATGTATTTTCTTAAAGCTTCTTGATCTATGTTGGGATTTTGTTTTAATGCTTTATTAAACACAGCTTCGTTGTAATTATCGTTAATATTATTTTCTTTTGCTATTTTTTCAGCATTTATACGCGCAGTTCTCCAATTACTACCATCTTGAATTGAATTATTATCAACTTCTTTAACAATATTAGGGTATTTTTTATCCACACCAACCCCGTTTTGTTTTATAGGACTAATACTTATATTGTTTTGTAGTTTTTTAAAAAAATTTTTCTTTAATGCCATATTTTTAAATTATTTACGCCATTCCTGTGTTCATATCCAGACTTTCCATCATCTTCAAATCCTCAAATTTATTTTTACCTGGTGTTTTTTTATCTGCGTCTGCAATAGTGTTTAAAGCTTTTATTAGTGATTCTGTTGTAAAATTTTGTTTAAAATCATCATCTTCCATACCAGTTTCTTTAATTCTTTCGTTTAATTTTTTCTCATCAAATTGCTCTCCTGGTTTCATGTTTATAGATTTTCTAAACTCATGAAAATTAGAATAAAGTTCGCCAGGTGTTGTATTGTATTTATATTGATGTCTATCATTACCTCCTAACATGGAGGCGTAGTTGCCTTTTAATGTGGTTCTTAGTGCTGGATCCATTAATTTATCTAATCTAGTATTGTGAAGCAATTCATGAGAACCAGTATGTTGTTTAGCTCTTATATGGTTTGGTTGTTCTTTTACTCTTCGAACATCTACTAAATTAGTATCATTAACAGAATAGTTTTGAGAACTATTACCTAAAGTATCTGGATCTATATTTACAAGATCATGCGTTGACATGTTTGGGTAATTTTTATTATAGTTAGCTTTAGCTGGATCTACACTTCCAGTTACATTTGGAAGCAAATTTCCATAGTCGTCTCTTTCTTGTTCAAATGTAAATTTTTTGTTTGCTATACCTGTCATAATATTGTCTATATCAGCTTGACCAACTAAACTTCCAGCTACATTGGACGCGCCCGTTAAAAGTTTATTATCTCTATCTGGAGCTGTTCTGCCATAATTTAGCTCTTTCTGCGCAAATATTTGGTCATTGTCCGTTTCAAAAAACTTATTAGTGTCAGAAGTTAACCCGGCATCATATTTTTCGCTTCTAATGTTTCCGGAAAATTGAGCTTGCTCTAACAATCTTTTTTGAGTTATTGGATTCATATACCAATCTGAAAAATTTTCTAAAGTTTCTTTTTGATAATTTTGTTCTACGTTTCTAGGATCTAAATTTAAGTTTTTAATCTTATTATTTACTAATTTAGTTTTCTCTTCTAAACTAAGACCGTACATATCATTATCATAATCTCTTGGATTGTTTATAGAATGTTTTTCATGTTCTTTTATTTTATACGCATTTATACTTAGGTCATTAACTGCTAATGCGTCTGAGGGTAAGTTTTGATCAGTAAGCATTTTAGCATTTTGTCCATACATTACACCGCCAGCAGGACTAATGTAGTCTTCTGGAAGTATACCTTTTTTGTTAGAAAACAAATAAGCATTTAAATCTTCGTCACTAGCGTCAGGATAGAGTTTTTTCATATCTTTTAACCTTCTTGCTCTATAGTCTAAATTGATTTGATTTCTTCTGTCAATTTCAGGCGCGTTTTTAATTGAATTTAAATAATCATTAGTTTGTTTAATTTTTTCTTTCATTATTCCTGGGTTAAAATATTGAAAATTTTTTAGATCAACTCCATTTTCTTGCTTTATAGGGCTAGTACTTAAACCGTTTTGTAATCCTTTAAAAAAATTCTTTTTTAGTCCCATGTTTATGCTTTTTTATATGCTTCTTTTTCCCAAGGTAAATTTTTAGCACCTTCTTTCATACTAGCTCTTGAATACTTTTTACCTTTCCAATATACATTATCGTCATCATAATCTAAATCACCACGTTTAATTTGATCTACATGAACCATTTCGTGATCTGTAACATCTTCTTCTTGTTTAGGGTCTTTAATATTTTTATTTATTAATATACTACCATTATTTGTAGCCATACCCAATGTCCCATCTTCCATATCAACGTGTAGTATGGGCGTGGACAATTTACATGCGCAATAAGGCGCGCCTTTCATTTTAAAACTCATACTTGTTTATTTAATTTAAATAAACCCTGCAACAATTAAGCTACAGGGATATTTAAAAGTTAGTTTACTATATACTTACAACTGAGCTAAATGCAGCACCTGACCAGTACATTTGTACCGCAGTACCACCTTGAGCAGCTACAATACCGTTACCATCTACGCTTAATTGAGCAGAAGCAGCAACACCACCTGGGTTTGCAGTTAGAGCTCTAACAATAGCTTGTGAAGGCATGTTTTGACTTACTGTTATAGCAGCTGGGTTAACAGCAGCACTTGCAGAAGTAGATACAGTTACTGTAAGTATTCTACCACCAATAGTGTCAGGAACAACAGCAGCTCCATCAGCGTGGCCAATGTTTTGTGATACTATTCCTTTTAATGTTACAATTGCTGTGTAAACTCCTCCGTTTACAGCGTCAGCTACGTTTTCGATGTCGTCAACGTTTACTAATACGTCTCTTGCGTAATCTCCTCCAGCAGCTAATGTAGTTGCGTTTTGGATTTTAAATTTAATGAATTTTGCCATTTTTTTTGTTTTTTGTTTTTGTTTTTGTTTTTGTTTTTTGTTTAATTTATACGGTTTATTCCGTTTTTATTTTTTACTCATTCCGTACATATTTCTAAGCGCGGGCATAATGCTTGTGTTTCCACCTTCGTCTGAAGTATAACTTTTTCCAGTAAGATTCATATCATTGCCTAATAGATCTTCTGATAAATCTTGACTCATTTGAACAGGATGTTCTTTACCACCTACATTAAAACTAGATTTACCAGCTTTTTCCGCTGCAACTTTAGCTCCTATAAAAGCATTACCTTTAGCCGCTGGATCTCCATAATCATTCATTTTAAGCGGATGATTATATCCTTTAAAAATGTTTCCCATGTTTTTAGCTGGATGTTTGTCATAGTCATGAAAAATATTTGATTGATCTCCATGTGAAGAACCTGTACTACCGTGGTAACCTTTGTCTGTTCCTTTGTAGTTTTTATAATCTATATGTTGATCTGATTGATCATTTTTCATTGACCCATGCATTTTAGCAGCGTGATTGTGTTCTGCTCCTGTTGAATTATGTCCATTGTAGTTGTAACTACCGTGAGCATCATCAAATAAAGCTCTAGCATGGCCTAAGTGACCTTCTTTTTGAAGTTTTTTACCTCTTTCCACGTCTTTTTCTTCCCATGAATTAGTTTTGTGTCCCATTTTTTTAATTTTTAATTGTTTATGTTTATGTTTTGTTTTTGATTAGTTTTATCTCTTGGATCGGCAACTGGCGTGTTAATCATGTTGTGAAATCCTTCTATTTTTTTAGTTATAAAATGAGAATATTGATTTGAATGCTGAAATTTTTTACCTTCACCCACGTAATCTTTTATAGGGTATTTAAATTCTAAATCTGCCCTTAGTTCGTCAGCTTTTTTAGCGTCTTTTTTATTTGTTTCATAATTATGAAAGTGATTAGGCGCGCCTCCGTGCCCACTTGTTTTTAATGGACTTTTTTTAAATATTTTATTTAAAATACCCATTAGTTCATTCCTAAACCTTTAGAGCCTTTTGCTATAGAAGTTATAGGTCCATCAATGAATTTCATTGGTGCTTTAAGTATTTGCATACCGTTAATACCAGAGCTAGAGCCTTTTCCATGAGGTCTTCCAGTTTGATCTAGTGGTCCATCCCATACGTGAGATTCACCTACTATACCAACTTTACTTCCTGGCTTTAATTTTTCCATTGAAGGATCATATTTTGTATCGTGCATAATATTTTTTTTAACTTAGTTTGTATAATTGTTCTAATTTGTTTTGAGGGTTTTGATCAACAATAGGTTGCGACATGTCTTTTCCTGTTGCTACTTCCATACTTGAATCAATAACATTTGAATCAATTTCAGGGTTTGCTATAGGCATTTGAGGCGCCGCTGCTTGAGCTTGCACAGGATCAATAAGACCAAAATTATTTTTAGTTTGATCAGGAAACATAGCTTTCTGTTTATTAAAAGCACTTCCATCAGGATTCATAGGGTTTCCTAATGATTGTGGATAGTTGTTATTAGCATTCATGCTAGTTTCGTTTCTTATGACAGTAGGTTGAAAACCTTGCGCAGCTTGTTGAGCACTTTGCATAGCATTACCTGCTATGTTTCCAGGTGAGCCAAGCATATTACTTCCAAATCCAGAACCAAACATATTGTTTCCTCCTTGTTGAATTTGCTCTGCTCCAAAAAATGGATTTAGTTGCCTAAAAGGCGGTATTTTATATGATCTTTTTCTTCTTGCCATTATTTTTATTTAACTTACCTCTGCTTTTGATGCAGCGTTATTATCTCTAAAGTTGTCTCTTCTACCTTGTAATCTTTTTACTTTATTGTATTTACCATCAGCGGTAGCTTGATCAATTCTTTCTTTAAAAGATCCTTCAGTTCTTTTCCACGTTCCAAACATATTGTTTTTATTTGGATCGTTTTGTAAATTTTCAAAACTTGAAGGACTATTAGTGTTTGTGTCATTTAAAAAATCATACTCAGGCTCAGTCTGTGTTACTGCTTGTGGATTAGAGTAGTTATCATTTGCTAACGAAGGATCCATTGCTGTAACTTGTGCTATTTGTTGAGGTATAGTTGAAGCTGAAGCTATTATATTTTGGCCAGTTTGCACTGCTTGTTGTTGGTTGTTTCTTTCAGTTGGAGTACCATCTGAATTAAAAACTTCATCATATATTCGCATGTCATCACTTACTTCTTTTAGTGGTGGATTTATTGATCTATTTCTTTGATCAAAATCACCATGTATACCATGTGCAGCCTGTTGAGATCTTGTTGTGAATGGAGTTTGACTATTTATTTTCATAATTTATTATCTTTGTTAACATTTTGTATAGAGGTAATTAAAACTTTATTAATATAAGAATCACCTTTCATTATTTTATTTCTTCTTAAACTAGTAGGTATATCTTCATCTCCTAACATTATTCTGTATATTCTACTTATTAACTGTTTGAGTTTAAAAGAAATTGTATAAATATTATACTTTTGTGTTGTTCTGTTTCTATGTCTCCACACTACAATCCAACCTTCTTTTAATAATCTATTCCATCTTCTGTTGTTCCAGCTGTAAGAATAAGTACCCATTTTAAAGTCTTTTTTAGTAAAATGATTTATACAATCTAAATATATTAATAATTCTAACTCAGCGTCATTTAAGCCGTTGTTCTTACAAGCCCATTTGCGTATTATACGGTAATGTTTTAACAGGCAAAGATTTTTTAAATCTCCTGCTTCTAGCTTTCTCATAAAACAACGACAACATCATTAGATTTAATGACGTGATAAGTTTTTTTATTAACTTCTATTTTGTGACCAGCATGTCTATCAAAAAAAATTATATCATCTTTTTTTAATCCATTAATCTCATCACCTACTGAAAATATACTAGCTTGTGTATATCTAATATCTTCTCTATGTTTTTCTCCAAGAAAAAGTCCACCTTCTGTTTTGGTAGTTTTTTCTTCTAGTTTTTCTATTATTAAATTTCTACCTATTGCCTTCATCTATTCTTAAATTATTGATTACACAATCTGTTGAAATTATTGTTGTTGCTACTGAAGCCGCATTTTTTAAAGCGCATTTAGTTACTAATAATGGATCTATTATACCTAGTTTTACCATGTTTACCATATTTCCTGTAACAACATCTAGACCTAATCCTTCAGTTTGTTTTATTTTTAAAAACTTTTCGTCACTAATAACAGTACCTCCATTTTTTAATATAGTAACATAAGGCGCTGTTATAGCTTTTAATAATAATTCTTCACCAATAGATTCAGATTTAATTTTATGTGAGGCATTTAATAAAGCAATTCCACCACCTGGAACTATACCTTCTTTTATTGCGGCTTTTGTAGCACATATAGCATCTTCAACTCTATCTATTTTTTCTTTAAGTTCTATATCAGAATTAGCACCAACTTTTACTATAGCTATTCTAGCTGCAAGCATTGCTAATCTTTTTTCTAATCTTATAACTTTATCAGGAATTTTACATGTTATTAGTTCTTTTGAAATATTTTTGATTATATGTAAAACGTCATCATTTAAACTTTGTAACTGTAAAATAGTTTCAGTATTATCGGTTATGCTTTTTAAACAAGTTCCTAAGTACTCTGGTTGTATTAAATCCATGTCATCACCTAAATCTTCATTAATAACCTTAGAGCCTGTTAAAAGAGCTAAATCTTCAAACATTTCTTTTCTATTTAAACCTAAAGTAGGTGCTTCAATTACGTTTATTTTTATATTACCTTTTGTTTTGTTCATTGCTAAAGCAGATAAAACTTCAGGTCCAATATCACCTATTATTAACAAAGGTTTATTGTTTTTAATAACATATTCTAACACTTTTTGTATTTGTCTTATGTTATCTATTTGAGAGTCTACCAAAAGTATTGATGGATTTTCTAACTCTGCTGTTTTTTTAACTTGATTAGTTATAAAATGTGGACTTATTATTCCTTTAGGATACTGCGATCCTTCTATCACCTCTAAACATGTCTCTCCAGATTGTGACATTTCCATCATAACTACACCAGTATTATTAACAGATCTAAATGCATCCGCAATAAGTTTACCTAGTTTTTTGTCGTTATTTGTTGAAATAGTTGCTATTTGATCAATCATTAAACCTTTTACAGGTAGTGATATTGATTCTAAATATTTTTCTACTTTTTCTACACCTTTTTTAATTCCATTTTTTAATTCTCTAGTAGTTTTTTCTTTATCTTTACAAGAGTATACATAACTTAATATAGAGTGAGCTAAAACGGTTGCAGTTGTAGTCCCATCTCCAGCTTCTTGAACTGTTTTTCTAGCAGCTTGCTTTAATAGAGTGCAACCCATGTTTTCTATAGGATCTCTTAACACTATAGAATCAGCTACAGTTACACCATCTTTAGTTATAGTTGGAAAACCATTAGAATCTTCTAACAAAACGCACTGACCGCTAGCCCCTAAAGTGGAACTAACAGCGCGCGATAATGTTTCTATACCTTTAAATACTTTGTACTTAGCTTCGTCACCAAAACTAAGGTTTTTTACTATCATGTCTGACATAATTTAATTGAATTTAATTTAATTTATTTTATTTAAAAGTTTTAACGACTTGTGGCCCGTTAACATATTGAAGTTTTTTCTCATAGTGCTTTATTGATGCATCTATGGCAGCCTCGGCTCCTTCTAATGTTTCGCGCCTTGTTACGTCGTTCCAAATATCTTGTTTTTTAAGATCTTGGTATTCGGTTTGAAAAAATCCATTTAATAATTGAACTATGCGCCAGTTTTTTTTGTTTGCTACATGTTTCCATATTTTAATATCTTCTTCTGTTGGTTGTGGTTGACTACTCCACGAACTAGTCTGGTAATAAAATGTCATTGGTTTTGGTTTTAAATTAACATTTGGTTATTGCTCTTCCCGAGCCGGGTATATTTGTATTATCACTTGTTTGTGATCATTT
>Ga0207896_1000309_pt1 | contig 10697 bp, 11 predicted proteins | sample LinPmetageLP36_FD_184049 | JGI IMG/M metagenome (GOLD analysis project Ga0207896, IMG submission 184049) | Marine viral communities from the Pacific Ocean - LP-36 (SPAdes) | ecosystem: Environmental > Aquatic > Marine > Oceanic | place: Pacific Ocean | collected 2010-06-15 | reverse complement strand
TTTGAGCATGAGGACATAGGAACTACGTTAGCCAAGTGTCAGAGGTATTACGCCATTAGGGAAAATACTGCCGCATCAAGCACGTATTTTTGTAATCTGCAAGCATACGCCACAACTTCTGTTTTCGGCTATATAGCAGATTATCCAGCCACTATGCGGTCTACTCCAACTGTCTCTCAGTCGGGTGAATTTGGCGTTTACCAAGCAAATTCTGGTAATGCTAGCGTGCCTACTACAATAGGCAATTTAGCGGGTGCCAATTATGGCTGGCTTACAGGTGGCTGGGGTAATGGTAGTAACTTAGTTGCTGGTGATGCTTCTGTGATGTTTGCTAATGCTGGTGCTAAATTAATTGCAGATGCAGAACTATAAATAGGCGGGTTAAACATGGAAATTAAAAACGCGAAATATATGAAAAGCCTAGTTGACCAAGAACAAATTGGTATTTCAGCAACGATTGGCGGTACAGATGTGACTGTACCTTTAGACCCAGCCAACACACACTACGCAGAAATCCAACGCCAAGTAGCTGCTGGCGAAATAACTATTGCAGATGCTGACTGATGGACTTAGTACACATCATAGACACCCTAATCGGTATAGTAGTCATGGGTGGTGCTTGGTATCTTGGTGGTATGACTAGAGAGATGAAGCGCATGGACATACTAATGAATAGAACACGTGAAGAGTACGTCACACGTCAGGAAGTACGTGAGGACATGAGCCGTGTTATGGAAGCATTACATCGTGTAGAAGACAAGTTAGATAGGGCATTAAATAAATGATGCAGTTTAAAGCGTTTAAACCACAAGCCATGAATAAGATTGCTCAAGCTATGGGCTATCAGGGTGACATGGGTCAGTTCCAACAGTACATTGAACAAGACCCTGCACGACAGCAGCAGATGAATATGTATACTAATGCTGCACAGAAGATGGCTCAAGGTGGTATGGTTAAGAAGATGGCTGTTGGTGGTACTACAACTAATCCTTCAGGCACACAGGCTCCTACACCTACAGTGACAGGGCCAAGTATGAATACTGTTGCTAATCCCTATACTAAAAATCCAACTACAGGTCAGATAAAGGCATATACTGCTGTTGCGCCTGACCCCGGCATGATGTATGCCTACGATAAAGATGATGAACGAATACAAGTTCCAGTAGGTTATGACTTTACAAAAACAACTCAAAGACCCCAAAACGTAGGTGAGTTTTCTGTAGACCAAGTATATAACCCCGGCGTACCTGTAGGTGGTACTACTATTGCTGCTCAAACTCAGACAGCAGTAGGACAAGATGTAACACAGGGTACAGGTACACTCACAGGTGCTGTTGCTGTGCCTACAGCTACTGCTGCAGCCTCACAAGCCCCTACAATAACACCATCCGCTACTAATATAATGCAAGCCTCTCAGGCGGCTCCTGCAGTCGATACAGCTATGCAAGCTACACAGGCTGCTCAAGCTAATCCTGCAGACCCTCGTGCGCAGGTAACTGCTGCACAGCAGACTGCCTCATCTGTAGGTAATTTATCTGCAGCACAGGGTAATGCTTCACTTATAAACAGTCCAGTACAACGGCAGATACAGACAGGTGAGTTAATCTCTGGTGTAGCTGACGCTGCTACTGCCGCACAGTTTACTGAACAGATACAAGCTGCACAGACTACACCTACACAAGCAGCTATGGTGCAGGGACAGCTAGACAGTTTAATGCAACAGTTTGTTGGTGGTAATACACCAGCATGGGCAGCAGGTGCTATTCGTAGTGCTAATGCAGCAATGTCTGCACGTGGTTTAGGTGCATCATCTATAGCTGGTCAGGCTATCGTACAGGCTGCGATGGAATCAGCACTGCCTATTGCACAGGCAGATGCACAGATACAGGCACAGTTTGAGGGGCAGAACCTATCTAACAGACAACAGATAGCTATGCTTTCTGCGCAGCAACGTGCTAAGTTTATGGGTCAAGAGTTTGACCAAGCATTCCAGTCTCGTGTACAGAACTCTGCACGTATTGGTGATATAGCTAATATGAACTTTACTGCTGAACAGCAGGTACAGCTAGAGAACTCTCGTGCTACTAACACTATGAACCTGAACAACCTGTCTAACTCACAGGCAATGGTCATGGCTGAAGCATCCGCATTGGCACAGTTAGATACACAGAACTTAAACAACAGGCAGCAGTCAGCAGTACAGAATGCTAACTCATTCTTGCAGACTGATATGGCTAACCTATCTAATCGCCAACAGACAGACTTGTTTAAGGCACAACAGCGTATACAGTCTTTGTTTACAGACCAAGCTGCTACAAATGCTGCTGCACAATTCAATGCTAGTAGTCAGAATCAGACAGACCAGTTCTTTCAGAACCTTGGCGCACAGGTATCACAGTTTAATGCTACACAACAAAATGCACAGGGACAGTTTAATGCGGGGCAAGCTAATACGGTCAATCGTTTTAATGCTGAACTAAACAACCAGCGTGACCAGTTCAACGCACAGAACCAGCTAGTAATTGCACAGAGTAATGCGCAGTGGCGTAGGCAGATTGCTACAGCGGATACTGCTGCTGTAAATCGTGCTAATGAACTTAATGCTAATGCTATCTTGGATATTAGTAAGCAAGCCTACAGCAACTTGTGGAACTTCTATGGGGATACTATGGAGTGGGCATGGACTTCTGCTGAAAGTGAACTAGATAGATACAGTGCTATGGCTATCGCTGAGTTAGACGCAGCTACATCAGCGGCTGCTTCATCTGCCGCAAGAAGTTCTGCATCAGGAAATGCTATTGGAAGTTTAATTGGTACGCTGGGTAGTGCTTATTTGTTTGGTATGTGTTGGGTAGCACGTGAGGTTTATGGCAATCAAAATGCTGAGTGGTTTGTGTTCCGTACATGGCTACAGTACGATGCACCTAAATGGTTTAAGAAATTATACGTGACACATGGTGAAAACTATGCTAAACTAATTGCTAAAGTTCCACCATTGAAGTGGGCTACTAAACAGTTAATGGATATGGTAGTAAACAAGAAACGGAGAAAGCACAATGTCCAGACAGTATAATGCTGCTAGAGAAGCCTACAGACGTATGGATATTGAAGGGTTTGAAAAACTAGAAGCGATAAAAGAACCAGAAAAAACTGGTGGCTTACTAGCTAGGTCTAATAATAACATGTCAAAGTCATCGGACAGTCTTGACTATAATAATCCTGCTGTTCGTGTAGCAAAACAGATGCAAGTCATAAGAAAATACAGAGGCGAAATAAATGGCGATGAGTAATCAACCTAGCTTTGATGCACCTATTCCGGGTCAGTCTCTAACTATGGAGTTAGGTGCTAGGCCGTGGCAGAACGCTTCTAGGTTCACTACAGTAGACGATACTATAGACTACTATATGGAACGTATGAGTAGCGAAGAGTTTATGGTTCAATTAGCAGAGGTATTAGAATCTGGCGTACCTGTTACATCTATTGCCAATAGTATTCAATTATCAAGCGTTATGGAAGGCGTACATACAGTAGATGTAGGTATGCTTGTACTGCCTATGATTATGGAAATGCTTATGATGATTGGGGATAGCGCAGGAGTTAAGTATGATAAAGGTTTAGAGAATCCTAATAAACCTATACTACGAAATTCAACAATAGCTAAAGCTGTGGCAGAATATGAGGCAAAGATAGAAGATAAAGATGTTGTAGAAGAAACTGAAGATAAAGAAGTTGAAGATGAAGAGCCTACAGGCTTGATGGCACGGAGAAAGTAATGAGTTTCTGGACAGGATTTACAACAGGACTAGCCAGCAGTGTAGACAAAGGTTTGCAGTCTGCTATGGAAAAACGACAAGGTGAACTCAGTTCAGCTAAAAAGTTTTGGATGCAACGGGATGCAACCAAGAGAGAAAAGTACGAGGCTAAAAAAGAAAAGAATGATGCTGAAGTTCTTGCTGGATATACATCTTTACTAGAAAGTTTTGATGGTGATAAAGATAGAGCCAAAGCTGCTTTTGAAATTCTGTCTTCTCAAGGTGGTGGAGTTCAAGGTGTTACTAGCTACTTAGAAGACGCTAGAAAACGTGCTGGTGAATTACCAACTGGTTACACTATTAACGAAGATTTCAAAGACTTTGTAGCAGGAGATACTAAGTTTGCTGGTACTGCTGAAGACTTAATGATGAAACCATATCAAGGAACGCAATTTAAAGCTTCTAACTACGGTGTAGGTAAATCTAGGTTTGATGAGTTCTTCGGACGTACTGGTGCAGATACAGATACCGCACGTCTTGAGAAACAAATGAATGTAAGCTTTAATGCACAACCTGATGCTGCACCAGTGGCAAGTACAGGTGCGTTTGGTTCTGTAGATAGGTCAAGGCTTGCTGCCGCACAAAAGTACAAGGAAGATACAGAAGATAGAACCATGAAACTAGATAAGTTTGATATGGAGAAGTCTGCATTCAAACAAAATACAAGCAAAGTTACACAGGCTATGCAAATTCAACGTGAGGCAGAAGACAGGTTAAAGCTAGACCAAGATAATGGTATTCTTCAACAAGAATATAAAAACGCCACGGATGCAGCGGATAGATTTAAACGCTATGCACAGCTAGACCGTGAGGCTGAGATGTTTATCTTAAACAAAGAAGCAAAAGAACTTGGCATTGAGGTTACGCAGTTACAGTTAGATAAGGACAAGAAGCCACCAGAGTTTACTGACTTTGAGAAGATGGCTGTATACTACACACAAAAGTTAGGTGAGCGAGGAATTAATACACAACAAAAGAATGATTATGCTGAAGGTTTACGAAGGGCTGTTGAAGGAGCAACTAAATGGAATGCTGCTACAGCAAAGGAAGACGGAAAAAATAAGTTCTTTTCTAATGAGAGCCGCAACACTATTCTTAACAGTGAGATTAAAAGACAACTTGAGCCGTTTGGTATGGTTGACGATTTAGGTCAAGTTATTGAAGAAGAAATAGATGGAACAGACCAGCCTAAATATTTTGATAGTATGCGTAGAGCATTAGATAATGTTACTTCTCAAGTAGGAGGATTAAATGACCCATCCATGAATGCATTAATTGCTGGGCAAAGAAATTCTTTAAGAGCAAAAATGAATGAGTATAAGAAAGCCGCAGTAGATGAGCAACAAAAAACTGCTCGTAATATAGATGAGACTAAATCTGCTACATTCAAAGAAACGCTAAAGCCCGGTGATGTCGTTACATACGAAACAGCTAACGGTGGAACCGCTACTCGTATATGGACAGGGGATAGGTATATCTAGTGTCTCAACTTTTTGCAGATGATGAGGCTGCTTACCTTAAACAGTTGGAACTAGAAGATGAGCAGGACAATCAACAATCACTTTCTCAAGGAGAGGAAGAGGATGATGAAGAGGCTTATCTTAAACGTCTTGAGCAGGAAGATGCACAAGACCAAGACCAGACAATATTATCTCAAGAAGATACTGATAATGAAGAAGCCTATCTTAGACAACTAGAATTAGAAGATGCACAAGCAGATGGTGTAGTGTCACCTGCTCCTGTGTCTGCTACTGCTTCTGTTACACAAACTTCTGTAGCAGAAGAGCCTATAACACCCGCCCCTAATCAAGACACTGCTATGATAGATGAGTATCTACAGGATAGCAATGCTTTCTATTCAAGAGAGTATCTAAGTGAACTTGACTCCCAAAAACTTAGTGAAGTACTAAATGAAGAGCAACCTTCTTTAGTAAATAAATACTACCCTATGCCAGAACAAGAGTTGTCACCCAGTGAAGTGGAAAACATTTCACAGGGAGATGCTGTAGTTCCTTATGAGCCTAAAACTCTTTCTGGTGGGGATGTATTTTCACGTGAAGCATACGCTTCTGCTATTACAGACGGTCTTAAATCAATGGGAGTTAGTGATAAGTCAGCATTAGATTTTGCGGAATCTACTGTAGGAAGTGTTACTGACCCGAATGTAGGTTTCCTTGAAGGATTGAGTGCTTCTGATATATTAATGCTCCCTAATTTTATTTTTATGGCGAATGAAATATATGAAGAAATGAAGGGTGGTCAACGCCGCCAAACATTTATGTCTCAAGTTAATGAAGAAGGAACCAAGGGAGTAGACTACGATGAAGCGTCCGACTATATTTTACCTGTAGTTATGGGAGCAGTGGCTGTTTTAGAGGGTGTTACTGGCTTTAAGGGTGGTAAAAGAGTTGTTAAGGGTATGCTAAAACCTGCTGTAAAAATAGCTGAAGATATAGAAAAGAAAGTCTTTCAAAAAACTGAGATAGGTAAGAGTTTTAAAAAATTAAAAGATAGACAGGCTGCACAACAACAAACCAGAGATGCCTTCTTTGCAGAAAGGGCTAGTAAGTTTGATGTGGTTGCTGCACGTGAAGCATCTGCTGCATCACAAGCGGAGAAATCTGCGGCAGCTAAAGTAATAGCGGATAAGAACAGTGACATTCAAGAAGACTTAATTCTACAGTTTGAAAAGAACAACGATGTTGTTATATCTAGCAGAGGTAAAGATGGTAAGCTAAGAGTTGACCCAAAGAAAGCTAGAGAAGCTGGTAAAAATATCATAGATGAGACTGCTATGATACCCGACAAGGGTATGTCAGACGAAGTATCTGGATTAATTATGGATGCCCGTGGTCAGATAGGCGGGTTTAGTAATCCTCGTTTGCTTGAGTTAGTTTTAGATAAGTCTAAGCTAGATGCTGTTACAGCTACTATAGCAAAAGTTAAAGCAGCCAATCCTGAAGCATTTAAGGGTAAGAAAAAAGTAATAGATACTTTGTTTGATGAATCTGTAAAGGGTAACTTGTTTGCTTCTGATGAACTACGTGCCATATTAAATCAGTACGGTGTGTCTATGGACGATTATATTATGATGACTGTAGGTTCAGCTAGTAAGTTTGGACAAGGACTACAGAAGTTTGCCGCTATGAAAAAAGCTATGGGTGGGCAGACTGCTAGGAAGGGTGCGTCAGAAGGTAACGAGGATGAACTAAGACGTTCTGCTGAAGGCTTAAATAAAATAATAAAGAACGTAAAAAGGGGAGAGAACGTAGTGCGTGGTGCTATGGTATCTGCTCTTGCTACCGCTGCACGTAACTTTGAATCAGCTTTAGTACGCTATCCAATGGAAGGTCTCACTAACTTAATGGAAGAGACTATTATTCGTGCCGCTAGAGGTTTTGATTCAGCTACCGCTGCTCGTGCCGATAGGTCTGCAGCTACAAGAGCAGTAGCGGGTACTGCAAGAGGAATTAAAGAAGGTGCATCTGCCCTTAATCCTTTTGGAAAAACCAACGCATTTAAAGATTCCTTTGCTATGTATGGATATACATTTGGAGATAAGGCCAAGATAAAAAGCACAGGTGCTGGTGCTATGGCTAAGATGAGGGGGGATAAGTACACAGGATTAGCCGGGAAGGACTTGTCTTCAGATAATGCTGAGTTTGTAGACTATCTACTAGGGCAAAAAGGATTTGATAAGCTAGCATCTCGTTTCTATGACCAAGTAAATGAAGTCATGGCTTATACAGGCAGGGGTGAAGGCGGTTTATCTGACAAAGTATTTGAACCTATTGAAGACTTTGTGCAGTTTTTGAATGGTCCTAACAGGCTACAAGAATTTGTTACTAGACGTGCCTACTTTAGAACTGACTTATCAATGGCGGTAAAGCGTGAGTGGGGCATAGATTTAGAAGACGCTCTACAGAATGGCAAGATACGTGATATAATGAATGATGCACCATCAGTTAAACCTGAAGGGGCTAGACCCTTTGCAGAGTTAATGTCAGAGGCTACAGACAAAGCCTTGCAGAAAACATATGCCGCAGCACCTGATTTTGTCCCATTTAAATATGCTTTACGTACCCTAAATGCTATACCCGGTAGCACTTTCGTAATTCCTTTTCCACGGTTCATGTTTAAGTCTATGGAATACGTAGGTGAAATTGTAGCTGGTATGCCTATCGCTATGGTTAGAAAACTATTTAGGCAGACTGAAGGTGGGGCATTAGGCAAGTCTAGTAGAGATGCAGAAATGGCGGCTCGTAATATAGCGGGTTTAGCATCTCTAGGTATGGCTTACATGGCTGTAGGACATGAAAACTCTCCCGTCAATTACAAGAAGGTTAGAACATTTGTCAATGATAAAGTCGTAGATATATCTGCTCAGTATCCCCTTCCTCAATTAATGTACATTGCTACTTGGGCAAGGAAAAGATTAGAAGGCGGTGAAGGTGACGCTATGGCTTGGTATGAAGGTCAGGGTGGTGGAAGAGAGTTCGTAAAATTATTTACTGGTACTAACTTTAGACAGAACCAAGGACTAGGTAACTTACTGGATGACTTTGCTGCGCTTGCTTCTGATGAATCACGTATAGGAACAGGCGCACGTATGTCACAGGCAGCAGGTAGATTGTTAGGTGATATTACTACGCGGATACTACAGCCTTACAGTATGGTTGTAGATGCTGAACGTGCTTTAGGTATGCGCACTACTGAGGTTAAGGATGTTAGGGGAGACCCCGACTTAGATGCAGGGTCTGCTTTTAGAAAAGGCTTTATGCGTCCTATTAAACAACGTGGTTACTACGACACAGTGACAGGCGCACTAGAGGGTGGGCAGCGTATGCTTGGCCTTACGGATGATGAAGGTAAACCCTTACTAGACTTTACTCAAGAAGCAGAACTTCCTGCAAGGCAAGTTGCCACTAGGGAAGATACTATGGAACGACTTAATCCAGAGTTAAAACTTCTGGCTGGTTTATCTGTAGTGGAAAGGGACACACCCCAGCAAGAGTTCCTGCAAGAGATAGGGTTTCCTGTATACGAGTTTGATAGTAAGACAGGTATAGGCACACTAGATAGAATTATAAATGATTCCGTCAACAACTTTTTACCCGGTGTGATTGACAAGTATATGCGGAAGGCCGAACAAGACCGCGCAAGAGGTGATAGTGAACAAGAAATACGCATTAGAATACGTGAACGTATAAAGACTAGATTCAATAAACTAAAAGCTAAGATTAAAAGAGTAAGTGCTAAAGCTGGAGATGACCCCGGTTACATAAAGGCTTTGCTTAAAGCAAGACGTATGCCTCTTGAAAAACAACAACGTGCTATACTTGAGTATGAACAGAAAATAGGACGAGAGGTAGATTTGTCTAGCACAAAAGACCTTACAGCCATAGCTAAAATAGGTAGTAAACTAAAATAAGTAAGGGGGCAACTAAGCCCCCTCTTTTTATCTGTTATCACCGTCACCCTGTAATCTATTCCTAGCCTTCCTGTCTGCCAGCTTGTTAAGATTACCTTCCATTACACTGCCAAGGTTTGTATCCACTTCATTCGCAAGCATAGCACAGTACCAGAGGACATCTCCTAACTCAGCAGAAATCTGACTAAGCCTTTCCTGATAGCCCTCTACGTCAGCACCATCACGTATTAGCTTCTTTACTTTGTTAGCAATCTCACCAGCCTCACCAGTAAGCCCAAGAGTTAAATACTCAAGGGCTTTTTCTTTTGGGAAGATGGCAGTCTCAGCAGCACGTATCTGGTATTCAGTGGCTGTAATACTACTCATCGTTTGTCTCTCCTTCATCCAGTTGTTAGCTTCCTGCTCTAGCTTGTTCATGTTTCAGTATCCTCTCAAGGTTATCGTAGAATGCAGTATTCCATCCACGTACCCACTCACGATGCTGCATGGTATTCCTGTCCATGCCGCTGTCAGCCATGAAGAAACCCTTCTTAGCCTTACCACACTTACCTTTCTTAAAGGCTTCATAGCCCCACTCAAACTGTATCTTGAGTGGAGCATCATACTTACTTAAACCATTACGCCGCATCTTTAAACGCCTTTATCACATCAGAGGAAAACAACTTCTGTAAGTTCAACAGATACATACGAGATGCATTGTTATCACCACCAGAAACACTACGCTTCTTATCTAAGTTAGATATGATGCGCTTCAACGAGGCAGTATCGAACACCAGTGTTGCAAATGTTTCATCACCAATGCAAAGATTGTGGAACCAGTAATCCGATTCCGTAGCGTTGATGCCACTTGGCTTACCATAGGATTCGTATTCAATAGCAATGTTGCCAGTCTTTTGCCATACATCTCTCTCACTCTTCACCTCAATCTTCTTGTCTTGCAGCATGTCAGCTACCTGTTGCTCACGTACCTTCCCATACTCTAGGTCAATGTCAAACTTCTTGCGGTCTTCAATCTTTGGCTCTAGGTTTTTCATCTGTAGTCTCCTCTTCAGTGGTTGAGGGTTGAATAAAATACTTAACTAACATCTCTAACTTGTCATGGTAGTTAGCAACTTGTTCTAGTTCCAATTCAATAGTCTCTACAATATCAGAGTGTTCCCCGATACCTGTTGTGCTATTCATGTACACCTGTATGTTTGCTAGGTGCTTATTGATATTCCCAGCTAAGTGAGAACGTATTGCATTTACTAATACTTCCTTCATTATTTCTCCTTTCGTTTACCACTTAGATATTTAGGATACTTCTTAACCTTAAAGTACTTACGTAGTATCCTATCTATGAAGTCTGCTAACTTACTCACTATGCTGCTTCTATATCTACAATCTCACAGACACCAGCAGTACACGCTAACTCACGTCCACCTGAAGTGGTATCTTCTTTCTCAAACTCCTG
>Ga0207896_1000308_pt1 | contig 10719 bp, 16 predicted proteins | sample LinPmetageLP36_FD_184049 | JGI IMG/M metagenome (GOLD analysis project Ga0207896, IMG submission 184049) | Marine viral communities from the Pacific Ocean - LP-36 (SPAdes) | ecosystem: Environmental > Aquatic > Marine > Oceanic | place: Pacific Ocean | collected 2010-06-15 | reverse complement strand
ATCAAGCGAGGATGCAGCTTGATGCCCAGAAGGCGATAACGAAAGCAAGCTTCGACCAAGAGAAATTTAATCAAGAAATGCAGCTTGAACAAGCTAAATTGGCGGTCAGGATCTCTGAAGACAACGATCAAGGGCAACTGGAAAGCAAACGCATCGCCTCAAAGGAACAAGTAGAGGGCGCGAAGCTGGGCGTCCAGATCATGAAGGATATTATGGGTGAGTAGCTTCTCTGAAAACAACCTATTTGAGCATATTCGGAAAATCATCAGGCTTCAGATGAACGAACATGCCGATCATATTAGCGGTGGGGGTTGCAAAAACTTTGAAGAGTATTCAAAATGTTGTGGTATTATTGAAGGGTTAGCAATAACGGAGCGAGAAATACTCGACCTTCAAGCTAAATATGAAGAATCATAACGCCGCATAGGCGGCAATGAAAGCGACTCTGGACGCCTTTTCCAGTGCAAAGGAAGGCCTAATGGAAGCATTAGCAAAAGAAATCGAGACAATAGAGTCTCGCAAGGCAAATCAGTTGCCTGAGCCGAAAGGCTATAAAATTCTGATCGCGCTACCAGACCCTGAAAAGGAATTCGATGGTGGCATCCTCAAATCTAACACGACTCTCTACGAAGAAGAGATCGGATCTATCGTTGGGTTTGTCCTCAAACTGGGGCCAGACTGCTATAACGATGAGAGAAGATTTCCATCTGGGCCTTTCTGCTCTAAAGGAGATTGGATCTTGATGCGCTCTTACAGTGGCACAAGGTTTAAAGTTCACGGAAAAGAGTTCAGGTTGATCAATGATGACAGCGTTGAAGCTGTTGTTGAAGATCCGAGGGGGATTGTTAAAGCATGAGTGAACAACAGGCAGATGTAGAAAGAATGTCCGAAGAGGATAGGTTCTTTGGTGTACGCACCAAGATAGGCGGTCAGCAGGAAGAACCTGTTGAAGAAGCTGCGGATGAAGCTGTTGAGGCTGTATCAGAGGCAGAAGACGGAGAACTGACTGACGACGAACTATCTGGGTACAGCAAAAGAGTCCAGAAAAGAATTAACAAGCTTAAATACGACTCTCATGAAGAGAGGCGTAAAAGAGACTCTGCACTCGCGGAGCGGGACGAAGCTTATCGTGTCGCTCAGCAAATCGCAGAGAAGAACAGGGAGTATGAATCCCTGATAGGTCGAGGTGAGCAAGCTTTAATCGGACAGATTAAAGAACGCAGCGCCTTGGCGGTTGAGCAGGCAAAAGAGCAGTACCGGCAAGCTTACGAGGAAGGCAACACAGATAATGTGGTTGATGCTCAGCAAGCTTTGAGCAAGGCAACAACGGAGCTAACTGAGGCTGATCGTTATGCTCAGAATGCTGCAAATCAACAGGCCCAGCAGCAACAATACGAGCAGGCTTGGGCAGCACAGCAGCAGCAGAAACAACAGCAGCTCCAACAGCCTCGGCAACAACCGCAACAACCGAAACAACCCGACCCTGAGACTCAAGAATGGGCGTCGGGAAACCCTTGGTTCATGGCATCAGGTCATGAAGCGATGACCTCGCTTGCTTATGGTAAGCATGCAGAGTTAGTGAATCAGGGTGTAAAACCTAATTCTTCTGAATATTTCAGACAGATTGATGAAACGGTTAGAAAAGCGTTTCCAGATTATGATTGGCAGGTTGGGGATTCCCAACAAGAGCGAGCTTCGACTGCTAGTCAACCTTCGATGGTGGTGGCCCCCACAACTAGAAATAATGGGGCCAAACCTCGCACAGTGAAGCTTTCGCCATCTCAACGCTCTCTCGCTAAGAGGTTGGGGTTAACAGACGAGCAATATGCCAAATATGTTTAATTGGGAGATTACCAATGACTGAAGAGCGCACCCCTAGAAATGTACAAGAAAGAGATAGTGATGTCAGGCCAAGTGATTCTTGGAGTCCTGCTTCTGTAATACCCGATCCGACCCCGCAAGATGGCTGGGTCTTTCGTTGGGTCAGGACAAGTATTCTAGGCCAATCAGATGGGACACATACGTCCAGAATGTTTCGGGAAGGTTGGGAGCCTGTAAAGGCTGAAGACCATCCTGAACTCATGCTGGAGTCTGATATGGGTTCTAGCTTCAAGGGCAACGTTGAAGTTGGCGGTTTGCTTTTATGCAAAGCACCAGCAGGGAAGATGCGGGCAAGATCTAAGCACTTCCAGCAGGTAGCCGACAACCAGATGGAGTCTGTTGACAACAACTATCTTAGAGAAAATGACCCTCGCATGCCGCTCTTAGATCCTGAGAGAAGCACGAGGACAACGTTCGGTAGAAACTAACCCTTGGGTGGGGTGGTTTCTTAACATAGGAGGTCATATATATGGCTACTTCTGCTACCCCAAATGGGGCGGAACCTGTTAACACGTTAAGTGCTAGTGGTTCGTACTCCGGAAAAGTAAGACACATGAAAGTTGCTAGTGCTTACGGCACTGCTATTTTCTACGGCGATTTCGTCAAGCTAGTTGCGGCTGGCACGGTTGAAAAAGCCGCAGTAACAACTGCTGTTGTTGCTGGTACGGTTGGTATCTTTGTGGGATGTTCCTACACTGACCCATCTACAAGTCAATTAACATTCAACCAGCAGTATCCTGCCTCTACAACGGCTTCGGATATTATGGCGTATGTTGTTGACGATCCTAAGATAGTGTTAAAAATGCAAGGTGATGAAGCTATTGCTCAAACGGGTCTTGGCAACAACATCTCAGCAGTTAACACAGCAGGATCAACTGCAATCGGACGTAGCAAGAACGCCTTAGACGGTGGTTCTATTGCTACGACAAACACACTTCCGCTGCGTATTCTTGAATTCGTAGATGGCCCAAGCAGTACGGTAGGCGATGCTTACACTGACTGTCTTGTGACCTATCTGCCTTTAAGTCATGCGTACGAAACCAAGCTCGGAGTATAATCAATGGCTATTTCACGAGCACAAACGCTAAAGGAACTACTGCCGGGGCTTAACGCCTTGTTTGGTTTGGAGTACGAAAAGTACGAGGACGAGCACGATCTCATTTACGAGACCGAAAGCTCTGATCGCTCTTTTGAAGAGGAAGTAAAGCTTAGCGGTTTTGCTGCCGCTCCTGTGAAGAATGAAGGTTCTGCAATCTCTTATGATTCAGCGCAAGAGTCCTTTACGGCACGATACAACCATGAAACGATTGCTATGGGCTTCGCAATAACGGAAGAAGCCTTAGAAGATAATTTGTATGACTCGCTTTCTGCGCGGTATACAAAGGCTCTGGCACGGGCAATGGCTTACACCAAGCAGGTTAAATCCGTCAACCCGCTGAACAACGGTTTCACCAACTCCTACCAATCAGGTGATGGTGTTAACTTGTTTACAGCAAGTGGTGACGGTGTAACCGGCGGTGGCGGCCACCCTCTCGTTTCAGGTGGTACAAACGACAACCGTCCTTCAACGGCGGCTGACCTCAACGAAACATCTCTGGAGAACGCAATTATTGATATTGCTGCCTTCACCGATGAGAGGGGTTTGCTGATCGCTGCTAGGCCAAGACGTTTGATCGTGCCACCCGCTTTGATGTTTACAGCAGATCGACTGCTTGAAACAGCACAGCGAGTGTCAACTTCAGATAACGATATCAACGCTATCCGTAACATGGGAGTAATCCCTGAAGGATATGCGGTTAATCACTATCTGACTGATACAAACGCCTTCTATATCATCACTGATATACCTAACGGGTTGAAGCACTTCGAGCGTACTTCGCTGGAAACTTCAATGGACGGTGACTTCGATACGGGTAACGTGCGCTACAAGGCGCGAGAGCGTTACAGCTTCGGCGTATCCGATCCTCTGGGAATCTACGGATCTCCCGGTTCAAGCTAAACACTCGGGGGGGCTTTGCCCCCCCTTTTGTTTTTATCCTGACTGAATGTTTCACGTGAAACCTCAGACACTAGCCACGACAGGAGAACACAATGGCGAATTCTACTTTTAACGGCCCCGTCCGTTCCGAAAACGGTTTTGAAACCGTATCTAAAAATGCAACTACTGGCGAAATTACGGTCATCAGTGGTAACAAAATGGCTACTGAAGCCCTTGGCTCTGCTGGTATAGAAGGCACTGCCGAACTCTATATTACTCAAGTAGAACGTTTTAAAAGCGACACCACTACTGATGTAAACATTGTTAAAACGACAATCATGCTAGATCTCACTGGGCTGGACTCTACCGCTGGTGGGGACATTATTGGTGATGCTGACACTGGAGTAGCCTATATAGGCCGTGTCACTACAGCCGATAGCGGAGTTGTCTTTGGTGTAACTATGGAGTGTTACGAGACTCCTGCTGGTGGCGATCCCGACATTGATCTTTATTCAGCTACTGAAGCAACGGGTGTAGAAAATGACCCTATTACCGGCTTGACTGAGACCTTGATTATTAATGGTGGCGATGCTGCTGTAGGGACAAGGACTGTAGGCGGAACAATTGTTGCCGATCAATACCTCTACCTAGTAGCTGGAGCAACAACTAACGCTACTTATACTGCTGGCAGGTTGGTTATCACAATATTAGGCTACGATGTAGCGTCATAACGATTGCTTAAACTGCAAATTGAATGGTTGGTTGCGGGTATTCTCGCAGCCGCTGTTCTGTTGCATATAACCCTATGGGAGCGAGGTGACAAATGGCTGATGCAGTAGCCACACAAAAAATACAAGATGGCGGTAAAACCGCTATATTTCGCTTTACCAATGTCAGTGATGGCACGGGTGAAAGCGCAGTAACCAAGATAGATGTTTCGGGTTTATCAAGCGACCCGATGTCTGGTGCTGCTTGCTCTGGCGTAACGATACAAAAGATCTATTACTCCACTATCGGTATGGGAGTGAAGATATTTTTCGATGCCACGACTGATGTTCTTGCTTGGCAGCTTAACGCTGACTGGTCAGACACAATAGACTTTACTGACTTTACCGGCATTCCCAATAACGCGGGTTCCGGTAAGACGGGTGACGTACAGCTTACTACTGTGGCCCATTCTAGCGGCGATGTGTATAACATCGTTATGCAGGTATCGAAGAGTTATGGTTAATGGTTAGCAGGAAGCCCGCAAAGGGCAAAGCTAAAGTTAAAGTAACATCTTCCGGCAAAAAGGTTAGCTACGGTCAGTCTGGCAAAGCTAAAGGCGGCGGGGCTAGAGTTAAGCCGGGGACTAGCAAGGGCGATAGTTATTGCGCCCGCTCACTGGGGATCAAGAAAAGACTGCCAAAGAAAAAGCAAAACAATCCTAATACCCCTAATAATTTGTCCCGCAAGAGATGGAAATGTTCTGGGGCTAAATCCAAAAGGAAATAGGAAAAGTAGATGGCAACGAGCGGCACATACACGTTTGATCTTGACCTTGCTGACGTAATGGAAGAGGCTTTTGAAAGAGCGGGCATAGAACTCAGGAGCGGATACGATTACAGGACAGCAAGAAGAAGCTTAAACCTGTTGATGCTTGAGTGGCAAAACCGGGGTCTTATTCTTTGGACGGTTAGAAATACAACACAAGCTTTGACTGCTGGGACAACTGCCTATTCTCTTGGCGCTGATGTTTTGGATATTGTAGAGGGATCTATCAGGACAGATGCTGGGAGCGTAACGAGTCAATTCGATCAGTCAATGACCAGAATTTCTATTAGTGATTACTCACAACTTGCTAACAAGTTGACTCAAAGTAAGCCCCTTGAGTATTACGTTGAAAAAAATCCAGACGGAATTATTGTTCATCTTTGGCCTGCTCCAGACGGCCAAGAGACATACACCTTTGCGTACTACTACATGCAGAAGATAGAAGATACCGGCAGTCCCGCATCCAACAACATGGATGTCCCTGCCAGATTTTTACCCTGCCTAGTTTCTGGCCTTGCCTATCAGCTTAGCATGAAGTACCCAGAATCTGCGCCTAGAGCACAGATGCTTAAAGCCGATTACGATGAACAATTTACCCTCGCTGTGGAAAGTGATAGAAACAAGGCTTCTCTCTTTATATCACCGGGAGGCTATCAGTTTTGAGCCGATTCGCTAGAGGAAACCACGCCTACGGTATTTGCGACATGACCGGCTTCAGGTACAAGCTAAAAGACCTTGTGCCGGAAATTGTCAACCAAAGACCCACCGGCTTTCGAGTCGGGAAAGATGTTGTTGACCAAGACCAGCCCCAGTTGCAGTTGGGCAAGGTTAAGGTTGATGACCCGAGACCCGTGAGAGATCCCAGACCCGATAGAGCGCAAGCTGAGAGTCGAGAACTTTTTGCTTGGAACCCTGTAGGGGGCGGTGATATAGCATTCGGCAGTGTAACGGTTGGGCTGGATGTCGAGGCAAAGACGGGCAAGGTAACTGTAACAACGAGTTAAGGAGAACATTTGTCATGGCAAAGTTAGAAGTTTTTCAAAACGGGAATTTTTCTTCCGGGGAGCCTGTATATCAGATAGGTTCTAAATACAAAGACGGTGAATACGGTGAATACGGCGAATATGACATTGTTGTTTTTGACCCAATGACTAAACCGCAAGCAGAAAAAAAATTAGCTGAGATGCAGCCTGCTGCCGCCGCCCCTAAGAAGAAAGCAGCTAAACTAAAAATACCCTCTAAGGTTGAGCTTGAGCTTCTAACTAAAGCAGAGCTGGAAAAAGAAATGCGTAAACACGGGTTAGAGTTGGATCGTAGGGAGACTAAGGGCGCTCTTATTAAACAGTCAGCAGCTTTCTTGAAAGGCAAATAAGTTATGGCTTGGACATTTACAACTCTTAAAAATGCGTTGCAAGATTACCTAGAGACTACCGAGACAACCTTTGTCAGCAATTTGCCGATCATTATTACGCAGGCAGAAGACAGGATACTCAAGTCCGTACAGCTTCCAGACTTTAAGAAAAACTCTACTGGCACCACGACGAGCGGAAGCCCTTACCTGACAGCCCCGTTAGATTTTCTGGCCCCATATTCTTTGGCTGTGGATAACAGCGGGTATGAGTTTTTGCTCTTTAAGGATGTTAATTTTATCCGAGAAGCCTACCCATCTAGCTCAACGACCGGGATACCAAAGTATTATGGATTGTTTGATGCAGACAGCTTTATTCTGGCACCAACCCCCAACGCTAGTCTAACGGCAGAGCTTCATTATTTTTACAAGCCGGAATCAATTACAACCGCAGCGTCAGGCACAAGCTGGCTGGGAGATAATGCGGAAAGCACATTGTTGTATGGTTGCTTGGTTGAGGCTTACACCTTCCTGAAGGGAGATTCTGACCTGATGCAACTTTATGCGTTGAGATACGAGGATGCTCTAGCTAAGCTTAAAGCACTGGGAGAAGGCTATGACACCACAGATAGTTATAGGTCTGGCTCTGTCAGGCAATCGAGGATGTAATGATCGAGTTTTCCAAATCTGAAGCCGGAAATGTTACCGTGGTAACAACAAACAATACCGGCCTTTCAATAGACCATTGGGCTGAAAGAGCCACGAACACTATTGTCAGCGTTGGCTCCCAGAGCCATCCGGCTATTGCGGAACAGGCAAATGCCTTTAAGGTAGATGTGTTCCGTGCAATAAAGTATTACATGGAAGAGGCGGTCAAAAGCAGCAAGACAACAACAATTGCTGAGCTTGAGCAGTCTGAATATTTTGATATGGCAGAAATTTTGAGGAAAATGTAATGGCGATTACACAGGCTGTCTGTACGAGTTTCAAGCAGGAACTATTGCAAGGCATACACAACTTTACTAGCGGCAGTGGCGGCGGCACAACCACCACTACTGGATCTGGCAATGCGTTTAAGATTGCCCTATATACAAGCAGCGCATCTCTGGGGGCGTCCACCACTGCCTATAGCAACACCAATGAATCCAGCGGCACTGGGTATAGTGCGGGGGGAGAGGCGCTCACGAATGTTACACCGACGACCTCCAGCACCACCGCTTTGACAGACTTTTCTGATGTAACTTGGACAAGCTCCAGCGTTACCGCCAGAGGAGCGGTAATTTATAACTCTTCCACTGCGGCAGGATCGGCAAATAGAGCCGTTTTAGTGTTGAATTTTGGTTCTGATAAATCTTCATCCAGCGGGGATTTTACCATCACCTTCCCAACCGCTGATTCGAGTAGTGCGATTATCAGGATTGCCTGAACATGGCTGATGTTAATGTTGGCCTTGGGGGCTGGAACAGCGTTACCCAAAGCTGGGGAAATGGCGGCTGGGGCGAAGATGTAGCGTTTACAGGACTCACCGGCTCTGTCGGATCAGTCACTGTTGTTGAAGGCTCTGGGGTCACCGTAACCGCTACAGGTTTGGCGGCTACTTCTTCTGTTGGCAGCGTTACCATTGCAACAGGGGTTAACGTAACCGCTACAGGTTTGGCGGGTACTTCTTCTGTTGGCAGCGTTACCATTGTAGAGGGGGCAGGGGTTACCGTTACTGTCACCGGAAACTCTGTCGCTTCAACCGCAGGCAATACCACAGAAACCGCTGGCGGCGGCGTATCCGTAGGAGTTACAGGCGCATCGGTCGCTGTATCCACTGGCGGGGTAAACGTCTGGAGCGTTGTCGTCACATCACAAACACCGAACTGGTCAGAGGTTAGCGCATCTCAGACGCCAAGCTGGTCAGAGATTAGTACATCACAAACACCAAACTGGACAGATATAGCGGCATAGTTTTGCTGTTAACAAGTTAAGAGGAAAAAGCATGGCAACTTATGTAAACGACTTGCGATTAAAAGAAATCGCAACAGGCGATGAGTCAGGAACGTGGGGTACCTCCACCAATACCAACCTTGAATTGATTGGGGAAGCTTTAGGCTATGGAACGCAAGATTGCTTTGCATCAGATGCTAATGCGACCACAACGGTAGCTGATGGTGCGGCTGATCCAGCAAGAGCGATGTACTTTAAGGTAACCTCTTCAGCCACCCTGAGCACAACAAGAACCTTAACGATTGCCCCTAATACTGTTAGCCGGGTAATGTTTATTGAAAATGCCACCACCGGATCTCAATCTATCACCATCAGCCAAGGATCTGGCGCGAACGTCACTATCCTCACGGGCAAGACAACCATTGTTTATTTGGATGGCGCAGGTTCCGGGGCCGCTGTCGTTGACGCGCTGGCACTGGTTGATCCGGGCGTGACCGATACGCTGACGGAGGTTTTGGCGGCGGGTAATGCTACTGGCGCAACTGACATTGAAGTAACGGCTGCTCAGAAGATTCAGTTCAGAGATGCTGCAATCTACCTAAACTCAAGCGCCGATGGACAGCTAGATATTGTCGCAGATACAGAAATTCAGATTGCTGCGACTACCATTGATATAAATGGAGCTATCAATGCAAGTGGTGAGATCATCGCGGCTAGTTTGGACATTAGCGGCAACATAGATGTAGACGGCACAGCTAACCTTGACGTTGTTGACATCGATGGTGCCGTGGACATGGCTACAACCTTAGCTGTCGCAGGTAACGTAGACTTCAATGGCGACCTAGACGTTGACGGCACTACTAATCTTGACGCGGTAGACGTAGATGGTGCTGTCAACTTTGCCGCAGACGTAACCTTTGCCGATGGCGCAGACATCATCACGGCTTCAGCAGGAACAAGTAACTTCCGCGCAGGTGTTAACGCAGGTAACAGCATTGCAAGCGGTGGTAATTATAATGTTGTTGTGGGTGATGAAGCGGGTACTGCGCTTACTACGGGTGATAATAACACAGCCGTAGGCTATGCCGCATTAGCGTTTGAAGATGCAAATGGAAACAATACTGCGCTTGGCTGGAGCGCCCTTAAAAACCTAAATGCAGGTGCTGAAGGTTACAATACCGCCGTTGGTTCAGATGCTGGTAGAAACATGGGTACTGGCGTTAACAATACCCTTGTTGGTGCTTCAGCAGGCGATGCAATTACTACAGGGTCAACTAATACAGGGGTCGGAAAGAACGCTTTAGGAGCAACAACAACTGCTTCTGATAACACAGCGGTTGGTGCTGAAGCATTAAAAACTAACACAACAGCGGCAAACGGAACTGCGGTCGGATATAACGCCCTATCTAGTAACACGACAGGCGCAGGTAACACCGCCGTTGGCCGTAGAGCTTTGGCGGCAAACACGACTGCTGCTAACAATGTAGCCGTTGGTTTAGATGCTCTGTTAGCAAACACAACAGGCGATACTAATACGGCTGTTGGTAAAGACTCAATGAAGGCAACTACTACAGGCACAAACAATAGTGCCTTTGGAGCAAGGTCATTAGATGCTAATACCACTGGAACTAACAATGTTGCTGTTGGGGACACGGCTTTAGGTGCTAATACTACAGCAGATAGCAACACAGCAGTTGGCACAAATGCTTTAACTGCAAACACCACAGGCAGAGACAACACGGCTCTGGGTTTTAGCGCAGGAGTAACTAACACCACGGGCCTTGAGAATACTGCTATTGGTATGTATGCCCTGAGATTTAACACCACAGGAAATCATAACGTCGCTTTGGGCCTGCAAGCACTACACCGCAATACAACAGCATCAGATAATACAGCAGTAGGTTATTTAGCTTTAGACACAAACACCACAGGGGCAAATAATACTGCTCTTGGTAATGGGGCTATGACTGCTAACACCACGGGGCTACAAAATGTTGCGGTAGGTGATTCGGCTTTAGATGCTAACACTACCGGAAATTACAACGCG
>Ga0207896_1000306_pt1 | contig 10754 bp, 6 predicted proteins | sample LinPmetageLP36_FD_184049 | JGI IMG/M metagenome (GOLD analysis project Ga0207896, IMG submission 184049) | Marine viral communities from the Pacific Ocean - LP-36 (SPAdes) | ecosystem: Environmental > Aquatic > Marine > Oceanic | place: Pacific Ocean | collected 2010-06-15 | reverse complement strand
ATTATATTTGTTACCATAACAATATTCATTTTTTTTTCTTCTTTATTAATACTTTTTAATGAATATTTTTGATTAATAAGATCTTTTTTTACATAACCTTATTCAATCATAATTTATTATCCTATATAATGTTTTTTGTTACGATATATTATATTTTCTCTCTTATTTTATAATTTAGAACATTTAGAATTCTAATAGAACATTTAGTGTACTAATCTTCTAATTACAACACTATTACAATTCTAATTAGAACTTTACTGTACTAAGTTAGCTAATAGACTTCTAAATTGACTAAAAATAACACTTAAAGAGAGAAAATCAATTAATATATATGAATAAACTCACTATTACAAACAAAAAGGTTTATGATTTTTATTCTCAAAACCCAGGTATTAATCTTGAAGCCGTTAATCTCATTTTTGTGGATTTATTCGAGAGATTATTGGGTGATATGAATTCTGCAATGAATTCTACTATTAATTCTCAAATTCTCTCTACTGTTGGAGAACTTAAAGGTGAAGTTAATTCTTTGTCTTCGTCCGTTTCAAAACTAAATAAGGATATTACAAACTCTATTTATATTAAGTTTCAAGAGTCGAAGAGAGAATATATTGACGATATTAAAGATATTATTTCTAATAATTCATCCAATAATAATGATAAATTAACATCACTTCTTCAAAGCAATAATTCTCAACTTATTGACAAGACTACTCTCTTGATGAATGAAGTGATACCAAAGTCTAATGATGGATACTATAGACAAATCCAAGATTCTATATCTACATTTCAAAAATCGGTTTCCGAAGATACTACAAAATTATTGGCTTCTGTTAATAAAGAGGATTCACTTTCTTCATTCCTTACTGCATTTGAAACAAAGTCTAATAATCTACTACAACCTGTATTTTCCTTTATCAACGCAAGTGAAGAGAGAATTAATAAAAATGTTACATCCATCAAAGATACTACAAATAACTCTGCTCAAGACAAGATTATGAATGAACTGTCAGAGTTTCTTGGCAAATACAAAAATTCCAGTTATAAAGGACAATTCGGAGAGAATCAATTGGAAACCGTATTGAATCAACTGTTCCCTTCTGCAGAGGTTCTCAATACTACTGGCATTAAAGCTTCATGTGACTTCAGAATCAATCGCATAAATCATCCTACCGTTCTTATCGAAACTAAGAATTATGATCGCAATGTTACTCTCGATGAAGTGAAAAAGTTCATTAGAGATATCGAGCAACAAAAATGTCATGGTATTTTCCTTTCCCAACATAGTGGTATTACATCAAAACAAAACTTTCAAATTGATATTAAAGGAGCCAATATTCTTGTCTATGTCCATAATGTCGACTATTGTCCTGATACAATTAAAATGGCCACAGATGTTATCGATTCTCTTTCGGATAGACTTGCCGAGTTGGCAGAAGACGAGGATGAAATTTGTATTCCGAAAGAAACTCTCGATGAGATTAACAAAGAATATTCTAGATTCATAGAGAGAAAATCATCCATCGTTGATATATTAAAAGAATTTCATAAAAAGATTAATTGCGAAATCGAAGATATGAAATTTCCTTGCCTCTCCAAGTATCTAGTATCCAAATGCGGTTCTATTTTAAATAATGAAAATGAGACCATTATATGTAATATTTGTAACAAATTTGAAGCTACAAATAATCGTTCTTTAGGTGCTCATCAAAAAGGATGTAGAAGAAAACATAAGATGTTACAAAATGATTCTAATATCGTTGTTGATACATAGGATTGGAATAGTTCCGTTTTTTTAGTGCTTTTATTTCAGTTGGCTTATTGGGAGTGCATTTATTTCAGTTGAAGCAAGTATTGAGAATTAGATTGAGATTTAATATTACTTATATAAGTTTCTACTTGTTATCTAATATGGTAATAAAATTGATTTAAATTACTTAAATATATTTACTACATTATAATAATGAACCAAAAATATCCCCAACTACCTTGGAGTACAAAGGATAAAGTAATAGGTAAAATATATACATATAAAAATAGACAGTGTATATGGAATGGAAACCGATTAAATTGTGTACATAATAACAGATTCGGACGTTGTAAAACATGTAAAGGTGAAGAAATTACAACGAAAAGAATATTTAAAAATCAAGAGTCTATTCGATTATTTATGGAAAATTTATTATCCAAAATAACAAAACAATCAAATATTGATTATGAAACCACAAAATTATGGTATCAATTAAATAGACAAATGGTATCTAAAAATGGGGGGAATTCATTATTTGGTCAATATAGAACCTTGTTAGATATATTACAAAGTTTATATCCGAATAATCGTTTATACCCTTGTTTATTTAAAACTGTTCCGACAAATACTTGGAATGATTATAAAAATCATATTATATGGGTTCGTGAATTTTTGAAAAAAATGAATATAACAAATTATGAAGATTGTTATAAAATAAAGTGTGAAGATATTTGTAATAATGGTGGTGCAACATTATTAAATGTATATCACGATTATTCAGTATATACTTTATTCAAAAATACATTAATCTATAATTGGCTTCCGTGGAAATATACTAATGCACCTCAAGGTATGTGGATAGGAGGTAATGTTAAAAATGTAAAATGGTATTTTAAAGAGTTATATAAAGACTTAGATTTTACTTCACTTGATGACTTTTATAAAATAAATAAACATACTCTAATTAAAAATAATGGAGGTGGTTTATTATCAATATATAATGGAAGTATTTATAATTTGTTACATATTGCTTATCCAGAGTATAATTGGAAATTTTGGAAATTAAGTCAAGCACCTCGAGGAATGTGGGATAACATAAATAATCAACGGATATTTATGGATGAATTTCATACCGCTCTTAAGATTTCTTCACAAACCGAAATGTATTATCTATTATTAGAAGAAATAAATAATTATGGTGGTTCTACTTTAACAAATACTATTTATAATCAAAATATTTATAAATTATATTCATCTATATATCCTGAACTTGAATGGGATAAAGATAAATTCTTTAAAAAATATCAATTATGTAATAATATAGAAAACTGTAGTCATAATTGTTATAATCGTTCATTAGCATCACACCCATATGCGAGTAAATCTTATAGTAGTGATAATAATAAACCAATTTCTAGTATATTATTATGGGAAGACAATCCATATTTATTCACTTGTTATATTTGTAATCACAATTTCACCCAAACACCTCATAATATTCAAAACGGTGCCGTATGTCCTTATTGTAGAAAATGTAAACCTTTGTTATGTGATGAAGAACATTGTAATATGTGTTATATGAATTCATTAGCGTCATCACCATTATCTCAATATGTAATAAATAATTCAATTAATTTAAGATTAATTAATAGGAGTAGTTCTATACCATTAGAATGCAAATGTCCTGATTGTAATTATATATTTCTAACACAACCCCAATCTTTAACTCGTGGTAGGTTTTGTCCGATATGTATAAATAAAACCGCCAGAAAATTATATACAATATTAATTACTATATTTCCAAATTTAGTTAAAGAGTTCAAAGCTGAATGGTGTATAAATCCAGAGACAGGATATTATTTAAGGTTTGATTTTTGTATTCTAGAATTAAAAATTATCATTGAGTTAGATGGTGGTCAACACTTTTATGATGTTAAATTCTTTAAACAAACTTTTAATAGACAACACGAAAGAGATATTTATAAAGAGAAATGTGCTAATGATAATGGATATCATATGATTCGTATTTTACAGGAAGATGTATTATATGATAAAAATGATTGGTTAGAAAATTTACTAAGAGAAATAGAATACATTAAAAATAACCAATACGATATTCATAATCGCTATATCTGCGACAATAACGAATACGACATATTTATGTAAAAACAGGCAAATATGAAGCAAGTATTGAGAATTACATTTATTTTAGTTGAAGCAATATTGAAAATTAAAATGACCTAAAGGACTATAGGTAATTATAGTATACAATAAGTACAATGATAAAGACGTTAGAAGAGTTTCTTGAAAATCTAAAAAAAGTTTCATGCGATGATTATAACAATTTTGATTTTTCAAATTCAAAGTTTAATGGACTTACAAAAAATATACAATATGTTTGTAATATTCATCATAAATGGGTAAATAAACCGGCAAAAGAATTATTGAAAGGGTTTTATGGTTGTGGAATTTGTTCAAAAGAAAAAACAAAAAAAACAAAAAACGAAAAAAGTAAAAAAAAGTTTTTCGAAGAGGCGCCAAAATTACATAATAACTACTACACTTATAACGAAGATGTATTTGTAGATATGACAACACCAATAACAATTAACTGTCCAAATCACGATGATTTTAAACAAAAACCGATTAAACACTTAAATTGTGGTCAAGGTTGTAATAAGTGCGGAGATGAAAGAGCACACGATAAACAAAGAATGACTAAAGATGAATTTATTAGACGTTCTATAGAAAAACATGGAGATGAACACTATGGTTATCATTTGATTAATTACATCAATTGTGATACAAATATAGAAATATATTGTAACATTTGCAATAAATCGTTTCAACAAACACCTTCTTCTCATTTATCGGGTTCAGGATGTACTGATTGTGGTATTAAAAAAAGGTCAGATAAGAAGAAAGAAAAAGGATCTGACAACTTTTGGAAAAAAGCAAATAATGATGAACGATTTGACTTTTCAAAATATGTTTATGTTATTGCTATTACAAAAAGTGATGGTGTTATATGCAAAAAATGTAATGAACCTTTTTCCATATCACCAAATAATTACTTAAGAGGAAAAGGATGTCCTTTTTGTAGAAAGAAAACAGAAAAAAAATTAAATGAAGAACTAAAAAAAATATATCCTAATTTAAAAAGGGAATTAAAAGTAGATTGGTGTAGAAATCCTGAAAAATGTAATGGAAAACATCATTATTTTCCTTATGACTTTTATATTTACATTGAAGATGGAGACCTTAAAATTCTTATTGAATTAGATGGAATTCAACATATAAAACCACAAAAGTTCTTTGACCGAAAAATGACTTTTGAAGAACGACATAAAAGAGATGTATATAAACAAAAATGTGCAAATGATAATGGATACCATACAATTCGTATTTTACAGGAAGATGTGTTCTATGATAAGAATCTTTGGTTAAGTAAGTTAAAAATAGAAATCGATTATATTAAAAATAATCAAGGTATTATTCATCATCGATATATCTGTGATAATAATGAATACGACATATTTATGTAAAAACCCATTAACCAAATAATAAAAAGGTTTTTTTATGATTTTTCTACCTATCAAGACCGATGTAATATTATGCTTTGTTTGTAATTATTTCTTTTACAAAAGTATTAGCCATCGTAGAATACATCGGATATATCAACGAATAACCACATTCCAATGCCATTTTTGTCATACTTTCGGATATATCATATGGGCTAAAAACGGCTATAATTTTTTTATCATTTGTTTTGTAATATTCTATGTGCTCTTGTCTTTTATCTTTTTGATGAAGAAAAGAGCACTTATCACCATCATTACATCTTTTAAAATTTTTGATTTCATTTAGATCTTTGAAAACTCCCGCTTTTTCTCGATATTTTTGAGCAATTTTGCTTAATCCTGACTTTAAATTATATTCAGTAGCAAACCTATTCCTATTTTCTATAATTAGGTCCTCTTCGTGTGCCCTCCCACCTGTTCCCCAATAAGTATGACTATATAACTTAGGATATTCTGTTAGTGTATAGTTTTGAATACAACTCATTCTATATTTTTACTACAAAAAATAAAGTATTTATTTAGATCAATTTTATTAAAAACAGGCAAATATGAAGCAAGTATTGAGAATTAAATTTATTTCAGTTGAAGATATTCATCCTTTGTGTCTTTGTCCAAATATACATTCTTGCTTATCGATCTTATTATTTTCCCCGTTTCTCTTTCGTCATTTTCTATTGCCGTCATTGAATTCCCGATTAGTTTCGTCATTCTTGATTGAAGATTCTCATCTGTCGCCCAACCGTTGTTCACATCTTGCCATCTTTTTATCAAGGTTCGTTGCTTCAAAGATAAATCCCTTATTCCCTTGAGCATATGTAGTAGCTCATTGTCCTTTTCCCATATATCATCGTCCTTGACATACAATGTCTTTCTAGAAGCATCTGTACAATGAATCGGTCTATCCACTATATCCAATTCATTCAATCCGTTTAAAAGCATATTTGTCATGGTTTTTGTCAATCCATTCTCTATGGTACTATCGTATGTTTCGGCAGTTATCGGCAATGATTGTATAAAATCCGTCAAATTCATGGCATTCTTACAATGCTCATTTAAAAACATTTGGATATTGAATTGATTGTTGGTAGTATTGTGACTATTATTGTGAACCTGGTTTCCAAGTTGAGGCATTACTTCTGTAAGTTTTTCAATGACATCTTGATTCTTCAAGAGCATTTTTATCAAAAAATCTTTATCTATATCGATTCCTGTATTTTTTGTATTGTTTTCCTCTTGACCAATGGAGCACTTCTTTTTATGTTTCCATAAACCCGAGTTTGTTTTAAACTCTTTATTACATACATCACATTCATATAAAACGGTAGTTTGTTCATTTCCAACATTTCCATTTATTTCCTTTTTATGTTTAGCAGTGGCCAAGTGTTTTTTCCAATTACTTTCTTTACTACATGTAAAGTCACATTTTTCACAATAATTTTTTTTGGCATTTTCCGGCATCAAAAATGTTTCCATTTATTTCCTATATTGGAAACAGAAAAAAATGCCTAAATATCAGCGCAATTCCACGAAAAAATTACAATCACAAATGGAATTTTCTTGAAATCGGTTTCTTACCTTTATGGTCTCAACCACTTTTTTACCGTTTTTTCAATTCTCTGTTCCATATTTCAAAATTCAACACAAAAACTTTGTGTGTTTTTTCAAAAAGTCAATTGAAGTATGAAAAAAAAGTGAAAAGTGAATTTACCTACATGTATCGTATACAGTGCCTTTTTTTCAGTCTATATACTTCCCTTCATATGTAGGGAGCAACTAATAATAAAAAATTGATTTATACATTTAAATGTATAAATCAAAGCATCCAGATGTATATTTTATATCTATTATTGATGCCATTATGGGTATATGGGGATAATTTTACTTCCCTATCTATGTTTGATACAATTACGCACCATTTTCAACTCCCTCATGAAAAAATGGGAATTATAATGCATAAACATATCAATAATCACACTATTAATAGTAATAATACTATTGTTAATCAGGATGAACGATATTTATCAAACTCACAGATATATATGATTGAAATGCATGGTTGTGGTCTAGAATCCAGTAATAATATACGTTCACTTATTTATGGTGTTCGTGTTAATTATTGTTTTAAATGTGCGATCACTTCTTCTGCTCTTGGTGATATAAACTCGTGTAAGTATAATGTGGTAAATACATCTCCTAATAACTTTATTTGGGATTTTCACACTTATACAGACACGAGTTGTTCCACTGGTGATATAAATCAGGTTTCTTATGTTGAGGTTTTAAATGAATGCTATAATGGTATAAAAGTTATATACACACCTAATTTTCAGGTGGATATTACTATACCTGGATTGATGACGGTTGAATATAGCGATACTTCTTGTTCTACTCCTTTCACATTTATGATAACCGGTGTGGTTAAAGATTTATGTATGCAACTTACTTCTGGTTCAATTAAAACAATAGAATGTACTAATAATAATTTACAAATACAGACATATCCAACGACTGATTGTAGTGGTAACATTTATGTTGAACAATCGGAAACTACTGATACATGTTATGTAGATAATTCTGCTACATTATGGTACGACTATATTATATCATCCAGTGCCGTAATTGTTTATAGTAATGAACATCTTCGTAGCGGACGATTTTGTTCTAGTTTATATTCTCCAATAGGCAATGTAATTATACCCCCTACTAATGACGACACCGGGTATATTGAAATAGCAAGTTGTGATACTTGTCCTCTCTATCATATGTGGGAAGTTAAATGTGGTATTTTTGGTACTGCTAATACTGACATTATGTGTTCTGAAACTGAAGACCAATTTACTTGTTGCTCAAGTACCGGGGATGATTGTTGCGTAGCAAATGGTGGAACTATTAGTGTATTAATTTTGGGAATAATCATGTCGATAGGTGCTTGTGCCTATAAATGTTGTGGATGCCCCACTAAACAACAAATTGCTAATATAACTAACTCCAATTCATCAGTCTTAGATACAAAGGCAATACCATTTAAACAAAAATATACACCAACAACTCCACAGTGTGGAAACGAATTAATTAAAACGACTATTAAACCCTTTCAAACAAATATTCAAGCTACACCCTCTAATATGGAAGAAGGTATTCCATTAGCGGAAGCTAAGATCGTTCCAGTTGAAAAACCACAAAATACCAAAAAGTCTAAAAAAAAAAGAAATCGATAAATAATACTATAGACAACTTCTAGATAAAAATCCTTAAATTTTTGGCCATATTTAACTATCCTACATATATATATATATATGTCTTCTTGTGTTAATCAAGTTTATGATAGTTCCAATGCGAAGTTTGAAGCATCTGTGACTATACCTAGTGGTGGTGAAATTTTAGGAGGATTCGACGTCTCCTTAAATCGAATGATTTTTGCGTATGAAAATATATGTGATCCTGCGAAGGTAACTGATCTGACTTCTGGATGGATATCTCCTTATGCTGTTTCAACAAGTAAGATTGGTTTAGATAGTAATTGTCCTGATCCTTCTGCTAATGTTTTACTTTATGATACTCCTTCTGATTATGAAAATTTTACTATTAAACAAATGGTTATTGTAAAGTATCCATTAACACTAGATTATATAGTAGTATGTGCAGGTACTTGTCTAACAAAGGCTTTTAATAGGTACCCATATGGTTTTCTTTTTTCATTTTATTTATCAACAGGTATACCATATACAGGTTTTGATGGTGGTATTTCAACTGGAACAGCACCCGATGGTTGGTTTATAAAAGAAAATGGTAGTGATGTAAATACTAATTATACTGAAATAAACACTATATATGCAGACTATGTTTCTAATGGTAATATGAGTACGATTATATATGGTGGCTTTAAACAAGAAGATCTAGGTGGTAACTACTACTCGAGGCCTCTTTTAGAGAAAATAGAAATCAATAGTTCTGGAGATGCCTCAACTCCAACATCCCTTCAAGTTAATGATTTCACCGATCATGATGACCCAAATAAATATACTTCTATAAAGGCAGTAGACATAAATTCTGGTGCGAGTAATGATACTTGTATGATTATATATCAAACAGTGTTGGATGACCCAAACATCGAAACACAGAATGTTCATATTAGGGAACTAAAATTTAGTAATAATAGTTGGTCTACTGATGATTACGAATTGCCTAGCACATCAGCAGGAGGAGAAGACTATAATAAAATGCTATATACTAGTAGTTGTGTCTCACCACCTGCCCCGCAGGCGGGGTCAGGATACTATACAGATGGGCCAGTTACATATATATCTGTTACTGGTACTAGCACAGGAAATGAAACCAAAACACCTATAATATATGCTCTTCTCACTAACGAGAATGGAACAGCATTTCAACCTGCGCAAGCTTTTTCTAAGGGCGGTGGTGGTCAAGTGAATGAAACCGGTGCTCATGTTTACAGAAACCAACCAAGCAATAATTCTTCCAACTGGAATGGATTACAAATCGACAATATTAGTTATATTTCAAATAGTGCTATGAGTAGATACTTAAGTAGCGTTAACACCAATGTTCTTTTTGTAACTTTATCTTCTATCGCTACTCCTCAGACTACTAGATATCTTTCATTTATAGCTGCTTTAACTGGTCCTCCCGGACAGCCAAGCGGTCCCACCTCTGTCAATCATCCTATTGTTCCCCTTATAAACGCTATTGCCCAAGAGGAAAGTCCCATTTGGACGCTAAATAAACAGGGTGGTGATCTAAACTATCTTACAGTTAAATTTGATACTAATCTTACTGGAACCCTGAATGATTTACAATTTAAACTAAATTTTTGTTCAAGCGCATTATATTTATTCGGTTTTGGAAATTATGTTAACTCTCCAGCCCAAGCATCTGTTTCTTCTGGACTTTTACTTAATGCTATTTCAAATATATGTTTATCCAAAGGAACCCAAATATTATGTGACCAAGGTATTATCAATATTGAAAAAATCAATACCAGAAAACATACTATTAACAATAAACAAATCAATCATATTACCCAAAGCATTCATACTGATGACTATTTAATTAAAATTAAAAAGAACTGTTTTTCTTCTAATAGTCCATCTAGCGATATTATTTGCTCTGGTGACCATAAAATCCTTTATAAAAACAATCTTATTGAAGCTAAAAATTTGATTAATGAAGTATATGGTATTGAAAAAATTAAAAATGATAAAAGAGTCTTATATAACATTCTAATGGATAAACACGAGGTTATTATGGCAAATAACACTCCTGTGGAATCATTACACCCACAAAATATTATTGCTATGTTCTATAATAATTACAATAACCCTCAAGCAAGAGAGTTTTTATCCGATAAAATCGGACAAATGAATAACTACAATATTCGTGTCAATAAAATAAATAAAAATAAA
>Ga0207896_1000300_pt1 | contig 10806 bp, 5 predicted proteins | sample LinPmetageLP36_FD_184049 | JGI IMG/M metagenome (GOLD analysis project Ga0207896, IMG submission 184049) | Marine viral communities from the Pacific Ocean - LP-36 (SPAdes) | ecosystem: Environmental > Aquatic > Marine > Oceanic | place: Pacific Ocean | collected 2010-06-15 | reverse complement strand
TCCGGACACCGTACCAACCGCGCCGGCTACTGGCGGCACACCTCGGACGGGTGGCGTTACGTCCGGAACAGTTGACGGACGAAAATATATAATGGGGCCGAGTGGAACTCCTGTTTTCAGTGGTCAAGCCGATGCGGCACCTCAAAAGTTCCTTGGTTATGATTTCCCCGGCAGTGAAACGCTTGCAAAAGTTGCTGGTCAAGCAGCAGTGCCTGCTGCCTTGGCCGGTGCTGCATACTTCATGACTCCGGAAGTTGAATCGGAAGCAGAACTAATGGCGCGGCTAGATGCGAACAACCCGCGCAGAGTTGCTTACGACGAGTGGCAATCGATTCAGGACAAGAACTCGCCGGAGGCTCTGTCTAAATTTGAACAGTGGTACGGCCAGCCGGCTTACACGGCCTCGCAACTTGCAAGCAACTTTGGCGCTAATCCATTAAGGGGAATAACGAATACATCTTCTGCTGCGACCGGACTTGGCATAGCAGCCGCTGGCGGCGGAGAAATAGTGGGACCAGGCACAGGAACCTCTGACAGTATTCCGGCGAGGCTCTCCGATGGTGAATTTGTCATGACAGCACAGGCGGTTCGTAACGCAGGTAATGGCGACAGGGATGTTGGAGCGGCAAGGATGTACGATATGATGAACCGTTTTGAGCGGGGAATGGCATAATGGTTACCACAACAGAACAAATCGTCCGCCAAGCTCCGTTTCTTGAAGATTTCCAGAAAAGAATACTTGAGGCGGGTTTTGCGAGAGGCGAAACGCCTGTAAGCATCCCTGATATTCAGGTTGCTGGTTTAGATCCCCTTACACAACAGGCCTCTACCATTGGTCAGGGTATTGGTCAGTTCATGCCGTACCTTACGACAGGTGCGGAAACCATTGGCACGGGCTTGTCTACGCTGCAATCGCAAGCTGCCGGCGTCCCCGCAATGTTTACGCAAGCGCAGCAACAGGCATTAGGAACAACAGGAGCCTATGATCCTACAAGCGCCGCTGCGTTCATGGACCCATACCAGCAGAACGTCACGCAGGACGCTCTTGCCGAAATGCAGCGTCAGGCTGCGATTCAGCAGAACCAGTTGAGCGCACAGGCCGTTGGCGCCGGAGCTTTTGGCGGTAGCCGTGAAGGCATCGCACAGGCAGAACTAGGGCGTAATCTGGCCGACATGCAGAGTCGTCGCATCTTTGAAGATGCAAGTCGCAACTTTAACCAAGCTCAGAATGCAGCGCAGACAGCCTTTGAGAATCAGCAGCGCCGCCAGCAAGGCGTAGCGCAGCTTCTCGGTGGTCTTGGAAGCACTGTGTCTCAGGAGGCCACTCGACTAGGTGCTGGAATTGGTAGCTTGGGCAGCGCACAGGCTCAGTTGGCGGGTACGGGTCAAGGTCTTATAGGGCAGCAGGCGCAAATGTTCTCGCAACTGGGTGCTACAAACCAGACGCAAGCCCAAAGAGAACTGGACGCTGCAAGGCAGGCTGAGTTACAGCAGTCCTACGAGCCGTTCCAGCGTGTTAGCTTTATGAGCGATATCTTCAAGCCACAGATTGGTTCCTCACAGTCTACATTGGGTGTTCAGGTGGCACCGTCTCCAAGTCCGCTATCTCAGGCTATTGGCGCAGGTATTGCAGGTTTTGGCATAAACAAGGCCTTTGGTAACCCGTTTGGCGATCTGTTTGGGAGCCCATCATAATGATCCAGAGACGCCGCCCGATAGAGTCCGCCATAGCTGAACGCAAGATGTTTAATATGGGGGGAATGGCTGCTTCGATGCCGCAACCCACATACATGGACTTGATGCAGCAAGGCATTATGGGTATGCCGCAGCAGCCGATGGGTATGCCGCAGCAGCCGCAAGGCATTATGGCGTCGTCCCAGCCCTTGGTTGATGCTATCGCAGCCGATGCTAACAATCCCGCTGGCGGTGATACACTGTCCATGGCCCAGGGTGGTGCGGTAGGTTTTGCTAATGGCGGGGCTCAGTATGATCCTGCCGCTTCTGCTGAAAGATCGGTTAGACTTCCTTCGCGAACTCCCTCTGAAAACCTTCAAACACTATTTCCTGCTGAAAGAGCCGCCGGTCTTCTTGATCAAGTTGATTTAACGAAAATCGACATCGGAAAAGGGCCGGGGGGGCTTTATTCCGATGAGCCGTCCATTACACGTAGAATCGTGGGCATGGTTCCGGGACGAGTGGGGACAGCCTTAGAAGGCGCCGCACAAGTGGGGGAAACAATTGGCGACGTTGTTGACTCTTTCTTAGGTGACAGATTCCGTGGTCAACAAAACCTCTTATCGTACCTTTTCAGCGAGGAAGAGGAAGCCTCTGGTCGAAGCTTGAACGAACGTTATGGCCTTAAAGAGATACTGTCCCGTATTTCTCCTGAATTAAAAAAACAGAATCCAAATATCGAACGGGACATATTGGAGATTGGAGCTAACCTCGTTGGAAAGACCGGATCTCAGCGAGAATATATGGAAACTATTGCTGATCAGTATGCCAAGCAACAGGAAGCACCTTATCGTGAAGGTTACTCAGCCGCCATAACAGATGCTAATCGTGGACAAGTGGACGCGGTTTCAGACGAAGGATTCCCCGCACCGCAGCAGACCGGCGATATCGTAATGCCTGGTGATGAGGGTGAGTTCTATCGAGAAGAACTGAACAACAAGATTGATGAGTACCGAATTGCCATGGGCCAAGGTCCAGAAGCTCAGATGAAGTTTGCTCAAGAGCTTTCGGCAAATCCTGGGTTCTCACAATCGTTCAAAGATGAAGTGTTTCAGTCGGCGGATGTGGGATCTCCTGTAGATGCTGGCGCAGTTACCACTCTAGAAGAGCCTCCTACTGGCGCAGTTACCACTCCGGAAGAGCCTCCTACTGACCAGAAAGCTGCTGCCGCTGCTGCCGGAGACGCAATGTTCTCAATAGGAATGGATGACACCTTGGCTGGAGGAACTGGTCCCACGGGAACGGGAACAGAAACACCCATAACCAGCGCATCCAACCCAGACAAACCTCCGGTCATGGCTAAAGACTCTGATCTGTTTGCGGCTTTAACTCAAACGGGTAAGGGAACGGACGAAGATGTCCAAGCCGCTTCGGTAGATAGTGTTGTGTCCAGAGCTTTAAAAAAGACAGAGGGTGATCAAACCATTGATGTGAGTGTTTTGAAGCAGGACTTGGAAGCACTTCTTCCAACTATTGAGGATGATCCAGAAACAACGGGTCTTCTAACAATAATGCTGGGCGCTTCTATTGCTGGTGGGGAGAGCCCCAACTGGCTAACCAATGTGAAGACCGGAATGCAAGCCGCTCTTCCTGCTTTAATAAATCACAAAGAAAAGATAAAAAGCAAAAAACGCGAAAGAGATATGTCGATTGCCAAGATGGCTATTCAACAGAAACTTTCGCTGGAATCTGAACAACGCGCTGAAGCCCGTACTATTGCAACAGAGGGCCGATCCGAAGCCCGTGCCATTAGAACGGAGGACCGGGCTGCTGAAAGAGCTAGACTCAAAACGAATCAGTATATTACTCTTCGGCCAACGGACATTGATCGAGGCGCCCTTGTGGATGGCGAAGAAGGCACAATCACCATTCCTAAAATGATGCCTTTGACCTTGGATAGTTACGGAGTAGATCGACTTCAAAAACTAAACGTGCCTATTATAAAAGTTGGCGAACCCACATTTAAGCTTAAGGATATTCTTACAGGTAGCGGCACTACAAACCTTGACGCGAAGGAACTTAATCGGGGGTACACTGAACCGAGAAATGCCCCTTCAGCGCCGTTTAAGAGCTTTGGGGATGATTTTAATTATCGTTATATGGAACCAAAATTTTCATCCATTGCTCAAGCAAACGCGCGTGGTCTACCTATGCCAAAAGCAATTATTAGCACTGGCGAAGCAGAAGCTCTTTTCAAAGCTTATAAGAGAAACGTTAAAAATTATGAGGGTATGTATACCGCCCTTAATGGGTTGAACGACATAGCGCAAGACAACAGATTGGTGGGAGCCGGAGCCATCGGTCAGCAAATAGGAACATCTTTAAAAGGCCTTTCTGGCGCAAAATTAACAAAAGGTTTTGGAATAGATAAACTTGCATCGCAGCTTTTGGGCAACATCCCAGGCTCTGCAAAATTTGAAACCTTATCCGATAGAGACAAATTTACGACAAAAGGTCGTTTATTGCTGGCTAAAATGGCCCCGATTATTTTGGGCGAAAGCGGTAGAACGATTTCGGATGCTGACCGCATTCGTGTTGCTCGATCTTTAGGGTTTGAAGTTGATGAAGCTGTTAGTGCAACGGGTGAGCCTATATTCAAAGGTATTACAGGGTTTGACAGCAAAATCCTACAGAACCCGCAAACAGTTATGGCCGCGATTAACGAGACTGCGGCACTGGTTAGAGATCGGTACGAAAAAATACACTCAATATACGATCAAGAAATGTCTAGATTTAACGTTAACGTTCCGGGCTTAAAACCCTTTTTGCCAAATCCGTCTAGACAAAAAGCACCTCTTCTCCGGTTTAATTTGACGGAGAAAAAGTAGTGGGACAGATAACAATAAATACGCCCCAAGGTCCGGCTCTTGTCGATATAGCGGGAGACACAATCACTCAAGAGGAGCTTGCTCGTCTGCGTGAACTGGCACCGCCTGCGGAAGGCGAGACGTTTGACTACACTGTCGTAGAGACGCCTGTCGTAGAGACGCCTGCTGAAGAAACGCCTCAAACTGAAGCGCCCCAGCCCGAATCTGAACCGATTGACGGAGAGATTGAAGACATATCTTTCCGATATCAAGTCGCTCGGATGGATAACGACGAAGAAAAAACGAATCTTCTTAACCAGCTTTTGGGTCAAGGGACGTTTGAACGTGTTGCGCCAGACACTTTTGTCGTTGATCAAGCTCAAGTAAGTCCTGAGATTAGGCAAAAATACGGACTTGGAGACACTGGAAAAGTCTACGTAGACAAACCCGGATTTACCTGGAGAGACGTTGTAGATTTTGGAGGCGAATCTGGTCCAGTTGTTGCCGCTGCGGTAGGAGCAAGCCTTGCCGTTTCTGGCATGGCGGCTCTTCCGGCCATGCTTGTTGTTGGAGGCGCGGCGGCGGGTGCTAAAGCTATCGATGAGGGTATTGAGTGGTTGCAGGGCTTGAACAAACAATCTGCTGGAACGGTGGCCGCGAACATCGCTATTGAGGCCCCCCTGAATGCTGCGTTTGAAGGTTTTGGTCGAGTCATAGCAGCCGGTATCGGAAGGCTGTTTAAAGGACCGGGGGCAGAAGTGTCCGCAGCTAGGATTGCAGAAATACAGCAGAAGTCTGGTGTATCCTCTCGTCAAGCGACAAAAATAGCTCAAGAGGAGGCTAATCAGAGTTTTGCAACGGCTGTTCGTGCGGGTGCGGCACCGACTATACAGGCTGCTACAGGCAAGTCTTTGGCCGCTCGTGTTCTGGCAATTAACGAAAAAATTATACCTAATCCCAAAGTTGGGCGCAGAAATGTCCAGTATATTGAAAAGCTCGTAGAAGATGTTCAGAGTGGTGCACTGAAACAAGAAGATGCGCTTAAATTAATGAAGGCCGAATACGATTCGATAGCGGCTTCATTGAATGTCAAGCTAAACGATCCGGATCAAATGTTTAAAGTGATTCAGGACCACCTTGACGGCGTTGTAAAAACCGAACTCAAAGCGTTTGAAGACGCCTTTGTTCCTGCCGTTGGAGTTCCTTCTCAATATGTTGAAGGCGCCAAGCTGGCTGCTGATTTATTTAGGGCCGAGTCCGCAGCAGCGTACAACATGGCCCAGCAGCAAATTGGTAAACAAACCTTATTTGACTTAAAGCCTATAACGGAGACTATCGAACGTCTCAAAGCAGAGAATAGGTTTGTCCCGTACACAGGTAAATTGTTTGATGAGATAGAAAAGGCTGCAAACTCAGGAGGGCTAAATCTTTCAGATCTTGTTCAATTAAAGCAAGCACTCCGTCTTTCTGCGGGTAGCCCTGATTTGGTTGCAAGTTCCGCACAAGCTGGAATAGCGCAACTTGTAAAGTCTGTTGATGGGGTTCTTGATTCAACGTTTACGCAACTGTCTTCCGATTTAGCTAAAGGATATCGAGTCCTGCGTCATCCCTCCGGAACTTTTGACGACGCCGGAACCAATGTTTCTGGGCGGTATTATCGTGATCCTTTGGGACCCACTGAAAACGAATCGATAAGGCAAGGACTTGCATCTTGGAAAAAAGCCAACGCTTTTTATACAGAAGGCCAAGATGTAATTAACAACACAGCCGTTAACGCGATTATTAAGAATTCTAAGGACAAGTTCTACAACAGCAACATCGACGTTGTTAAACAAATTGTACAACCCGGAAACGCGCCCAAACTTAAAATGTATTTGAATGCGGCAACGCCTTCACCAACGGGTGCTGCAAAACTGTCTCGACCAGGTGCTGTTGAAGCAATAGACCAAGTTAAATCTTTAGTCTCTGGTCCCAATCCAAATTTTGAAGCGGCGGAACAACTAATTTCTTCTTCTGGTTTAAAGGACATTCTCCCAACCCTAAATTCTTGGATTGGAAAACTTCCTGCGGATGACGTGTTTAGGACGATGCATGTAAGTCAATATCTTAAAGAACTAGACAATTTGTCTGGGTTGGCTAAAGCTGGAGCAAATCCACAATTAGTTCGAGAATCTGTGCGTAACGGTTTGGCTCAAGAATGGTCTAAAAGAGCTATTGCCGAGTCTCAAGATCCTATGGGTCGTTTTGCATCAGGACAATTTGCAAACAAGTTCTCTTCGTTAGGAAAAGAAACGCAAGACCTTTTGTTTGGGGTTAAAAACGCGTCACAGATGCGAAACACCATGGACAAGTTCCGCATGTTGGGTGCCGGGCAGGACGATGTTGTTCGAGCGTTCCAAGATCTGCCTCCCGGTTTTGGTTCTTTTGCACCCGGAAGCGTTGAGTCTCAGCTACAGTTGTTCAAACAGGCTTACGAAGGTGCCAAGGTAGTTAGCGACGATGCTTTATCAAAAGCTGTTCAGTCAGGTTCAATAACCAATCCAGAAACGCTTGTAACTTCATTGTTGTCTAAACCATCCGGTTACACACGTTTAAAAAGCGTTGTTGGGGATGAGCAGTTAGCTCGTCCGGGCGGTGTTCAGGACATGGTTATGCAGAACCTTGTACGGAACTCTTTCAACGAACTTAATGAAGCCTCTATTCAATCAGGAGCGTGGGGTAAAACTTTAAAAACAAATCTTCTGAAGCAGAATGAAAATGGTGCTTTAGACACAATTTTGGGCAAAGACGTTGTGTCTAAGCTCACTCAAATTTCAAACGAAGCCGTTAAGATTTCGGATGTTCCTATTAAGGGCTACGGGGGTCTTGCGGCGGCTACCGGAGCGATTGCTGTTGCTACGGGAATGGTATCTCTTAATGTTGCATCTGCGGGTACTGCGGCAGCGGCTCTTGTTCCAATAATCGTTCTTTCTAGGGCCTTGCGTAACAAAAAAGTATTGTCTTTGATGACCTCTCCAAGAATGAGGGCTAAAGAATATGAGGCTGCTTTACGAGCAGGCGCGGACATGCCTACGCTAAAATCTCTAAAGGCTGGCGGTCCTCTTGTATATTACGCAAACAGATTAAGTAGCCTCGCTGTCCAAGAAGCTTCTTTGGTCGCAGGAAGTGGCATACTTAATGTTCCGCTTTCTGAGTCTGAGAAACAGGTTCAAGAACAGATGAGAACAGGCGTTTCTCCGGCTACCGGACAACCAAAAAGAGATTTACCTGCGTTGCCCACGGGACCGTCCTTTGATCAAATTCGTGGCCAGTTGTCAGGCGTTTCGGGTCCGTCAAGAGCAAGACAGGTTCTTGAAGAACAGGAACGTAGTAAACTTCTAACAGGACGACCCTGATGCAACTCTCCGACCACTTTACCCTGAGTGAGCTTACCAAGTCGTCTACGGCTGAACGGCTGGGCATTGCCAACGAACCAGGGTCCATGGAAGTAGAGAACTTGATCATGGTCTGTGACCAGATTCTTGAGCCTGTCCGTAACCATTACGGTATTCCGTTTGCGCCTAACAGTGGCTTTCGCGATCTCTACCTCAATCGAGAGATTGGATCGTCTGATAACTCGCAGCATGTAAAGGGCGAGGCTGTAGACTTTGAAGTGCCGGGCATCCCGAACAAGGAAGTCGCACTATGGGTCAAAGACAACTGTGAGTTTGATCAGTTGATACTGGAATTTTACAAGGAAAACATTTTGGACTCTGGGTGGGTGCATTGCAGTTACACGATTGCTAAAGAGAATCGAAAGTCTGCGCGTGTCTTTGATGGCCGAACTTGGACCGCGTTAGATGGCTGATTACTACACAGCTGAACAGTTGCAGAACATATATGGTGCTAATATTGCGGCGGAAGCCGCCTCCCAAGCCCTCTTTAATGCCGACAATCTAGCGCCGTTATCTTATGAAGATATTCAAAGCACCGCTCAAGCACCTAGCGTTTTACCAGCACAGAAACAATCTCTTTCCGGAGGAATAAGTTCTCTTGGCCTTGAACCATCAAATCTTGGCCTTGAACCATCAAATCTTGGCCTTGGGATTACAGGAACAAATTTTAGTGGTATTAATCCCAGTGTAAATGTTTCAACCCCAATGGGTGATGTTAACATTAGTTTGGCGGACGTAGCCAAAAGTGCAGCTATTTCAGCTGTAACGGGAGTCCCTGGTCTTGGAATGGTTGCAAATGCAATTGGAAATGCGTTTGGGCCTTCTACGGGAACGTCGTTTGGCGTTGGTGAGCAAACAGGGTCTGGCATAAGCAGTGGGCAAGTTGCTGGGTATGGCACCACGACAGGAGGACCAACGGATTTAGGAATTAATGCTTACGGACAAGCCGTTGATCCTAGTGCTGAAGCCACATCAGAAACATCGGCTTCGGTAGCAGAAGCAGCGGCAGAAGCGCAGGCAGAAGCGCAGGCAGCAGCAACCGCCGATGCGATGGGTATGGGAGGCGAACCGGGAACTGGGGAAGGACCGGGCGAAGGAGGAGCAGCAGCTTCTGCTGGTATGGGTATGATGGCACAGGGTGGCTTGGTCGGAGTAGACGGAAGTAAAGAAGGAGCCGCTGGTGGTTTTGCGGATGGCGGTATCTTGCAACTAGGCGGGTATTCCGCTAATCGACAAGGTGGCGCAGAGACAAGCAAATTTTATTTACGCACTCCCGACCGGGGTATTCCATTAGGCGACAGTGTAAGCGTCACGGGAAACTACGATAGATCTACCGCCGAAGTAACTCCCCAGGCTATGGGCATTCCTCAAGAGGCTATAGAGTATTTCCGCCTCAAGAATCAGGAACAAAAATCCACCCGCTACAATGTTGGAATACGCGCCATGTTTCCGGACGGTGTGGTCCCCGACTTCATAGACAGAGTGCTTCGGCCTGAATCTGCAAACGTCAGCTTTGGCCAGAGTGAGTCCACGTTTCAAAACGTACTAGGGAACACCTTTACGAATTCTGATAGGAGCCGTGGCATAGGTGCCCAAGGACAGATTCTACGCGGAATGTTCGGAGACAACGCCCCAACCGTCACGGGTCAGTATTTTGAGCCCAACAGGTCCGACAGGTCTTTCTCTGGATCCGTAGACATTCCCATGGGCAACGTACTAAGCGGAGGAAACGTTTCCTTATACGGCTCTCGAGGCATAAATGAGGGGCGTCCCAATGACACAACGTTTGGCGTTCAAGGGAAAGTCAACTTTTAGGTTATTTAGCCGAACCCCAGTTCTCGCCCAACCCTACGTCTACCCTAGACGGTATGGATAGACCCGGCGCACAGTTCTCCATCAAACCCTTGATCTCGGCCACCTGTTCATCGCTCTCTATTGAGAAGCAGAGCTCGTCATGAACCGTAAGCATGGGCCAGTGTCCATGGTCCATGCAGTCCTTCATCGCTTGCTTGGTCTGGTCTGCCGCCGAAGCCTGGATCAAGCGATTGAGGGCCTTGTATACAAAGGCCACCTGATACCGCTCCGGGTTCATGCTGGCCCAGTTCTTATCTCTCTCCTCAACAGGAGTATTGAGAACATCCGCCCAACGCTCTTCGAGCTTCTCCGCATGGATAGGCTTCTTGTATTCCTTGGAGTAGCCCTTCAACTCACGCATGGGGAAGCGGCACTTACGTCCCAACAAAGTCCTTAGTTCAGAACGCTTTGAAGCGGCGTCCATTACAGAGGATGCCAGCGCCCGGATAAACGGCACTTTCTCGTCGTATTCGTTGCGGAGTTCTTTCGCCTCTTGGAAAGGTATGTCGCCCAAGGTTGCTGCCAGCTTGCCAATGCCCATGCCGTACATGATGCCCAAGTTAATCGTCTTGGCGTGAGTGCGAGTTACTCCGGCCATGTCCGCAACGATTTGATGGAAGTCCAGATCGTCATTTTGATACTGGCCGGCAATCTCTTTTACCTTCTCGTTGTCCCTTGTGGCTGGTGCCAGAGATGCGTAGTGCATCATCCACCGTGGCTCTTGGGCGCTGTAGTCAAAGCTGCCCCACCGGCATCCCTCCTCCGGTATAAACAGACCACGGACCAGGGACTTTATCTCTGGATGTCTGGACGGAACTTGCTGCAAATTCGGATTGCTTGACGAGAATCGACCTGACACAGTTCCACCTTCGTCAGAGCGCAACTGGTTAAACTGACAGTGGATGCGGCCATCGTGCTGATGATTAAGAATCGTATCAACAAAGGTCGTGTTCGCTTTGTTGTACTCACGAATCTCC